>Ga0255336_100403_pt1 | contig 74282 bp, 76 predicted proteins | sample MeOH1_35cm_T3_17_FD_189102 | JGI IMG/M metagenome (GOLD analysis project Ga0255336, IMG submission 189102) | Sandy soil microbial communities from University of British Columbia, Vancouver, Canada - MeOH1_35cm_T3_179 | ecosystem: Engineered > Artificial ecosystem > Sand microcosm > Unclassified ... | reverse complement strand
GACCATGGGCCTCGACGCCCTCATCGTCATCGGCGGCGACGGCACCCAGAAGATCGGCCTCGACCTCGCCAAGAAAGGTCTGCCCGTCGTCGGCGTTCCCAAGACCATCGACAACGATCTTTCCGCCACCGACGTCACCTTCGGATTCGACTCCGCCATCCACGTCGCAACCGATGCCATCGACCGCATCCACACCACCGCCGAATCGCACCATCGCATCATGATCATCGAAGTCATGGGACGCGACGCCGGATGGATTGCCCTGCACGCCGGTATCGCTGGCGGCGCCCACATCATTCTTCTTCCCGAAATTCCTTTTACCATCGAGAACGTCTGCTCCTACATCAACCAGCGCCACATCTTCGGCAAGAAGTTCACCATCATCTCCCTCGCCGAAGGCGTGCAGGTTCCCGAAGAGATCCTGAAGGATGCCGTCCAGCGCTACGGCTCCGTTCCCAAGGGCATCAGCGTCGGCAACCTCATCGGTGAAGCCATCTCTCAATGCGCGAAGAAGGAAGTCCGCGTCACCGTCCTAGGTCATACCCAGCGCGGAGGGTCGCCCTCGCCCTACGATCGCATCCTGAGTACCCGCTTCGGTGTCGCCGCCGTCGATCTGATCGCTCAACGAGGCTTCCTGAAGATGGTGGCCCTGCGTGGCAACAAGATTGAGTTCGTGGACATCGCCGAAGCCATCGGAAAAATGAAGGCCGTCGATCCCAAGGGCGACCTGGTCAACACCGCCCGAGCCGTCGGAATCCGTTTCGGAGAAGAATAGTCTCCCTCACCCGGCCTTGCTCCTTGGCAGGCCGGGTGAACCCTTATCTTTTTCGACATCTCTTTTAAATCCATCCGTTTACCTTTTCGTCAATCCTGCAGGAGGCCACATAACCATTTTCCACTTAGCCACCTCCCCTCCTGAAACCGTTCACCAATTGGTAAATCGTTCCTTCTCTCCCACGGCGTGAGTTATAGTGGAGATTCATCCAGAAGAGAAGCCATTGTATTTCCTGAAACATTGTTTCCGTCCGCTCGCCATGCGCCTCTCCACTCAAATCGCGCTCCTGCTCCTGTTGCTTTGCATCGCCTCCTGCAAACACGGCGGCCCTGTCGGCAGCGGCGAAATCATGTACGTTTCCGCACCCCAGGCCAATCTCCGCGACCATGTCGCCACGGTTTACAACCGCGTCGGCACCGTAAAGAACGGTGAACGCGTCGAGGTCCTCGAGCGCCAGAAACGTTTTGTCCGCATACGCACCACCCAAAAAAATGAAGGCTGGATTGAACTTCGCGCCCTCGTCACCAGCGACATCTACGACCAGTTCCAGAAACTGGCCAAGGACAATCGCAGCGCCCCCGTAGAGGGCCACGGCATTACTCGCGTCGAGTTGAACATGCACGTGAGTCCTGGACGGGAAACCGAAACTCTCTACCAGCTCTCCGAAAATTCCAAGGTGGAGATGCTCAAGCGCTCCACCACCGACCGCGCCACGCCCGAAGAAATCGCCGCAAAGAAAATGGCCGCGCTCGCCAAAGCCGCCGGTGAACCTGTAAAGACCGCGCCGAAACGGCCAACAAAGACCACGCCGCCACCCGCAAAAACAAAGGGTTCTCTGCCACTTCCGCCGCTCCCACCAACGCCAACTCCCCCCGTCGACGCAACAACGAAAACGGCATGGGACTCCCAACCTGTGAAACCCGCGACTCCGCCTGAGGAGCCGAAACCGAAACTCATGGATGATTGGTGGCTGGTGCGAGATCAACAGGGACGCGTCGGTTGGGTACTGGCCCGCATGGTCGATCTCGACATCCCTCTCGATGTCGCGCAATACGCCGAAGGCCAGCGAATCCAGGCAGCTTTCGTTCTCAACACAGTGCAGGACGAACAAAAGGGCGCAGTCGCGCAATACCTTGTTTTACTGAACGAAAACAAGGATGGCATCCCCTACGACTTCAATCAGTTCCGTGTCTTCACCTGGAACCTGAAGCGGCACCGCTACGAAACCGGCTATCGCGAGCACTACATCGTCGGATATTTCCCCGCCAAGGTTTCAACCGAGGACTTCGGCAAGGAAGGTACGATGCCCGTGTTTACCGTGCGCAAGCAGAATGCGGATGGCTCTATCAGCGAGCGTAAGTATCGCGTCATCGGCAACATTGTTCGCCAGGTTCTCGCACCCGGCGAACAGCCCCAACAAAGCGCCCATTCACCCGACGAACCCAAGAAGAGTGCTTCCAAGGTGAAAGCCACCGCAAAGAATAGAAGCGGCGCACATGGTAAGAAGAAGCTTTGATCGCGCACTGAACGAGAGCTCAAATTTCAACTTCTGTCTTAGGGCAATCCATCCTTGCAGGGCCAAAGCGAATCTTACTTTCCAGGTAGGACGGAGGGTTTGCCCACTATGGCCGAGAAAATTAAGAAACTGGACCTCCAAAGGGACTACAAGAAATTCCTTTATTTCATTGATGGTCAGGGCAACGTTTGCCACAAACCGAAAAGCGGGGAAGGTGAATCGAAGATTCTGGTTGAGCACGCAGTGGACCGCGACAACCAGTTTCTCTATTTCATAGACAAGGAGGGTGATATCTCACGCTCACCCCGCGGACAGAAGAAGAAGGCAGCCTGAAACGGAGCTGGTTTTGCAAACTGCTCCTCTACACCCTGTAAGCGGCTCGGGTTGGAACATGTATGTGTTCCGCGACGGTCGACGCACTATCACCGGATCAGAGCTGGTTTCATCTCTGGTCGGCGCAGTGAGCCGCTGGAACGAGGCGCAAGAACACGAGACCGAAGACTTGGGATTGGCAGCGCTGATTGCTGCCGGCGAGTTGGAATGCGCGCTGCTGGATGACGCGAACAACACGGCAGATTTTTGCCAAACAGCCTCGGAGATTACCGAGGCTGTTTCTTTTGCTCTCCACACCGGACAGAGACATTCACTTTCATCGATATTGCAAAAAGCCGAACTCATCTGCTGGGCGACGAAATCCGAGGTCGCCGTTCAGGAGGGTTTCGCGTACTACGCGCTGCACCCTCGCAAGGTTTCCATGCTGCTCGATGATTTGAACCTGCATGGCTCGGTGGCCGTCATTGGAATACGCAGCATTGGCGTCGTTTTGAGCGCCGTGGCCTGTACTTCCCTGCGCTTTCGTGGCGTGCGGTGCGATCGCATTAGCGTCCGCCCCACCGGACATCCGTATGATCGCAAACTGGAGTTAACTCCCTCTCTTCGTGAGTGGATTGAGCGCTCGCGCGACGCCGAGTTTCTGGTTTTGGATGAAGGCCCTGGCATCAGCGGTTCCTCTTTCCTTGCGACGGCCGAAGCGCTTGTCGAATGCGGAATTGAAGCCGCTCGCATTCATCTCATCGGAAGCCGCGCCGTCGATCCCTCGACGCTGCGAGCCGCAAACGCCGCCGAGCGATGGACGCGCTATCACTTCCATGTCTTACAAAACGCACCGCTGCTGCCTCGCGTGGCCGGAGAAAATCTCTCCGGCGGCGAGTGGCGCAACCGTTTCCACTGCGAGCAAGACTCGATTCCGGCGTCGTGGTCTCCGCTCGAGCCCGCAAAATTTCTCGCCAGCAACGAGCAGAGCATTTTCAGGTTCGAAGGTTTCGGACACTACGGCTCAGAAAACGGAGCGCGCGCAAAGTTGCTGGCCAGCGCTGGATTCTCTCCGCGCTATTTGGGAAATTCCGCAGGCTTCGGCGAGTACGAGATGGTGCCCGGTCGCATGTTGTCGGCTCATGATTGGTCGCCTGCGTTGCTGGAGAGAATTGCCGAATACCTGGCGCTCCGCTGTACGGCATTTGCAAGCAATAGAGAGCAAACTGCAGAGCTCGAAAAGATGCTGCGATGGGATTGGAAGCTCGAGTTCGGATGTGAGCTGGACGAGGATGAGTCGCGTCTGATCGCAGAGCGAGTGGTTGTGTGCGATGGCCGCATGATGCCGCACGAATGGCTTCGTACAGAAAGCGGGGAGTTGCTAAAGCTGGACGCGGTCAGCCACGGCGACAACCACTTCTTCCCTGGCCCGTGCGACATTTCGTGGGACGTGGCTGGTGTGATTGCCGAATGGAATTTGCAGGGCGAAGACCGCTACGCTTTCGTCCGCGAGTATGAATTACGCTCGGGCGATCCGGTCTCGAAAAGGCTCACACCTTACGTGCTCGCTTACACCATCTTCTCCCTTGGCTGGTCGAAGATGGCTGCGCTTGCGCTGCAAGGAGCGTACGATGAGGCACTGCTGCAAAGAGACTACGAGCGTTATCGCGCGCTGGCCTTGCAGGTGCGGCAGAGTGGCAGTGCAATTGAGGTCAGCGAAGGCCAGGCGGAAGACGCAGACCACGCTCTCGGCCCGATAAAAATCGCCTGAACTCGCGCTCCGCGTCCTCCTCAGTCACTTAGAAAGTGACTTCTGGAAAGTTACTTCGAATAAAACTCAGCGATGGCCGACACGACTGTTTGCTGCTCGTCACCCGTGAGTTCCGGAAAGATGGGAAGTGCGATCACTTCCCGGCATGCGCGCTCGGATTCAGGAAAGTCGCCGGGCTTGTATCCGAGATAGGCAAAGCATTGCTGCAGATGCAGCGGCACGGGATAGTAAATTTCGCAGCCAATCTGGCGCTGGAGCAGGAACTCGCGGAGTGCATCTCGGCGCTCGGCGCGAAGCACGTATTGATGGAAGATATGTTTCGCCTCAGTTGCCGTCGCGGGCAGGGCCAGGGGGCGCGATGCATCGACATATGTCGATGTTCCACGGGCACCGGCCAATCCAGCCTTCTGCAGAAGATCATCGTAGGTGGCAGCGATCTCGCGGCGGCGCTGATTCCACTGCTCGATGTGGCGCAGCTTTATGCGTAGAACCGCGCCCTGGATGCCGTCCATGCGAGCGTTCCAGCCAATCTCCTCGTGATAGTATCGCCGCGCCGCGCCGTGATTACGGAGGCGCTTCATGTGTTCGCCCACCTCCATATCGGTGGTGGTTGCAGCTCCCGCATCGCCAAATGCACTGAGGTTCTTGGTGGGATAGAAGCTGAAAGCGGCGCTACGGCCCAGGCTTCCGGCATGACGACCTTTCCAGGTGGCCCCAAACGCCTGCGCGGCATCCTCGACAATGGTCAACTTGTGCGCGGCGGCAACTGCATCAAAAGCGTCAGCATCCACACACTGTCCGTAGAGATGGACGGGCATGATGCCCTTCAGATTTGTGGGGCGCTGCTTCTCAATCGCATGCTCGACGGCACTGGGCGAGAGATTGAATGTCGCCGGGTCGATATCCGCAAACACAGGACAGGCTCCGCATCGCGTGATGGAACTGGCCGAAGCGAAAAACGTAAAGGGCGTCGTCAGGAAACCGTCGCCCGGGCCTACACCGATTGCGGCGAGGGCTAACCACAGGGCGTCCGTTCCCGACGAGCATCCGACGGTAGCAGCAGCACCGAGGTACTCCGATATTTCTCGCTCAAGGGATGCGACTTCCTCACCGAGCACCAGCGACTGCGACTCGCAAACCTGGTCGATGGCAGCACGCACCTGTTCACGAATGGTGACATACTGGCGCTTAAGGTCGAGCATGGGAACGGGCGTAACTTGAGCGGCGGAGGAAGAGATTGTCATGAGGGAGATAGCACTCCGGGTTAACCTGGGACTTAGGCAATTTTAACATTCGGAATGGTGCCGTGGGATGGCGAAGAGGGTGTGATCTCTGTCACATCGTTTCGTGACACCAACCTTCTAAAGTTAATTGTGAACTCCGGAATGCAGTTGGGATCCCTTCATTGTTGCAAGGCAAGGAAAGAGGAAGCTTGGCGACAGCAGACCAGAGCGTGATGGGCACGGCCGAGAGCCACGGTCCAGAGGCGCGTCTGAAGATGACAATTCGCGGCGCCGTACAAGGCGTGGGCTTCCGTCCGTTTGTCTATCGCCTGGCGGCGGATCTGGAGCTGAACGGCTGGGTCAACAATACCGCGCACGGGGTTTTTGTCGAAGTGGAAGGCCCGCGTGAACGGCTCGACCGGTTCCTGTTGCGGGTTGAGCGCGAGAAACCCACGATTTCATTTATTCAGAGTTTGGAAAGTAGTTTTGCCGACCCGGTTGGTTACGAGGGCTTTGAGATTCGCAAGAGCGAAGGTGGAGAAAAGACGGCTCTGGTGCTGCCCGATATTGCGACCTGCCCTGAGTGTCTCCGTGAGATTTTCGAGCCGGGCAACCGGCGCTTCGGATATCCGTTCACCAACTGCACGAACTGCGGTCCTCGTTACACGATCATCGAGTCACTTCCCTATGACCGTCCGCGCACGACGATGAAGAAGTTCACGATGTGCGCGGAATGCGAGCGCGAGTACGGCGATCCTGAAAACCGCAGATTCCACGCGCAGCCCAACGCTTGTCCTGAATGCGGTCCGCAACTGCAACTCTGGAGCATCACTGGCGCGGTTCTGGCGCGGCGCGAGTTTGCATTGAAAGAAGCTGCTGAGGCCGTTCGACAGGGCAAGATTGTAGGCGTGAAAGGGCTGGGCGGATTTCACCTGATGGCCGACGCGCGGAATGAAGAAACAGTGCGCAGGCTGCGCGAGCGCAAACATCGCGAGGAGAAGCCTTTTGCCTTGATGTATCCGGCGGTGGAAGACGTGCTACTGGATTGCGAGCTCACGGCGATGGAAGAGCGTATGCTGCGCTCGCCGGAATCTCCTATCGTACTTGTGCGTCGAAGGAAAGATGTCGTATCAACTCTGGCACCTTCGATCGCGCCGGGAAATCCGATGCTGGGAGTGATGGTGGCGTACACGCCCATGCATCATCTGCTGATGCGGGCGCTGGGCTTTGCGGTGATCGCCACGAGTGCGAACCTGAGCGATGAGCCAATCTGCACGGATGAACTGGAGGCAGTGGAACGACTGGGTGGAATTGCGGACCTGCTGCTGATCCATAACAGGCCAATTCTGCGTCACGTGGACGACTCCATTGTGCGCGTGATGGCCGGGCGTGAAATGGTGATGCGACGGGCTCGCGGATTTGCGCCGCTGCCGGTGCGGCTCGCAGAAGAGATGCCGACGTTGCTCGGAGTAGGCGCGCATCAGAAGAACACGGTCGCGCTTTCGGTGGGACGGCAGGTGTTCATCAGCCAGCATATTGGCGATCTGGAAACGGCGCAGGCTAGCGTGGCTTTTGAGCGCGTGGTGGAAAGCCTGAAAGAACTTTACGAAGTCCAGCCAGAGACGGTGGCTTGCGACCTTCATCCGAACTACATCTCCACCGAATACGCCAATCGCGTTTGCGGCGGTCCGGTGCGGGTGCAGCATCACTATGCACACGTGCTGGCCTGCATGGCCGAAAACGAAGTGCAGGCTCCGGCGCTCGGGGTGGCGTGGGACGGAAGCGGCTGGGGACCGGACGGAACAGTGTGGGGCGGCGAGTTTCTGAAGATTGATGAATATGGATATACTCGCGCGACTCGGCTGCGGCCTTTCCGACTTGCGGGAAGCGAACGCGCAGTGCGCGAACCTCGACGCTGCGGATTGGCACTGTTATATGAAGCGCAAGGTGAAGAGATGTTCGAGCGCGAGGAGTTGAATCCGGTCGGCGCATTCTCCACTACGGAACGCAGGATCGTGGCAAAGATGCTGCGCCAGGGATTGAACAGCCCGTGGACATCGAGCGCTGGACGGCTCTTCGATGCAGTGGCTTCGCTGATCGGTGTGCGGCAGGTTTCGCGGTACGAAGGTCAGGCCGCGATGGAATTGGAATGGCTGGCGGCGCAGAGCACGGACGATGCAGTTTATGAATTTCATCTCATCGAGTCCGCGAATCCAGGGGCGGCATCAGAGCTGGACTGGGCACCGATGGTTTGTGGACTGCTGGCAGATTTAGCACGAAATGCAAAGCAGCAAACGATGGCGAAGAAGTTTCACAACACGCTGGCGGAGATGATAGCCCGAGTGGCAGGAGAGCACGCGGGGATGCCGGTGGTGCTGAGCGGCGGATGTTTCCAGAACCGGTTGCTCACCGAGTTGACGGTGGCCCGTTTGGAGACAGATGGCGTGAAGGTATATTGGCATCAGAGGATTCCTCCGAACGACGGTGGAATTGCGCTGGGGCAAGTGGTGGCGGCAGCACGGGGAATCAGATTCCAGAAAAGCACGAAGGAGCGGATATGTGTTTAGCAGTGCCTGGGAAGATTATCAGCGTTAGCGGCTTGGATTTGGCACGACAGGCTCGCGTGGATTTTGGCGGAATACTGAAGGAAGTGAATCTTGCCTATGTTCCAGATGCCAAGGTCGGCGAGTACGTGCTGGTTCACGTCGGCTTCGCCATCAGCGTGGTGGACGAGGAAGAAGCTGGCAAGGTTTTCGGCTATCTGAAAGAGATGGGCGAACTCGGTGAGTTGGCAGAGCTGTCGCCGGATCCAGGAGCAAAGCAGTGAAATTTTCATCTGAGTATCGCGACGCAGCCGCGGCGAAAGGCTATGCGCAGGAAATTCGCAGAATCACTACGCGGCCGTGGACGATCATGGAGATATGCGGCGGACAGACCCACGCCATCGTGAAATTTGGGCTGGATGAATTGCTGCCAAAAGAGATCGAACTGGTGCACGGTCCCGGTTGCCCGGTGTGCGTCACGCCGCTGGAGTTGATCGACAAGGCCGTAAAGATTGCGCAGCGGCCCGAGGTAATCTTCTGCTCCTTCGGCGACATGTTGCGAGTGCCGGGGAGTGAGGTCGATCTATTCGGCATCAAGGCGAAGGGCGGAGACGTCCGCATTCTCTACTCGCCGCTGGATGCGTTGAAGATCGCGAAGGAAAATCCGACGAAGGAAGTGGTTTTCTTCGCGGTGGGATTTGAGACGACGGCTCCGGCTCATGCGATGGCCGTGTACCAGGCGAAGCAGCAGGGTATCAAGAATTTCTCCGTGCTGGTGTCGCACGTGTTGGTTCCGCCGGCGATGGAGGCGATTCTCGGTTCACCCTCGAATCTGGTGCAGGGCTTTCTTGCGGCGGGACACGTTTGCGCCATCATGGGCTATGAGGAGTACATCCCCATTGCCGCAAAGTACAAGGTTCCCATCGTAGTTACGGGCTTTGAACCGCTCGATATTCTGCAGGGCATTGCGATGTGCGTTGCGCAACTCGAAGAAGGCCGCTACGAGGTGGAGAACCAGTACACTCGCGCCGTGCCTGAGGGTGGCAATCGCTCGGCGCAACACTATGTCAAAGAAGTGTTCTACGTTGTGAATCGCAAGTGGCGTGGCATAGGAGAAATTGGAGCCAGCGGACTGAGCCTGCGTCCGGAGTATGCTGAGTTTGACGCTGAATTGCGATTCAATGTGGGCGACTACACGGCGGAGGAGAGTCCTCTATGCATAAGCGGTCTGATCATGCAGGGGCAGAAGAAGCCGCATGAATGCGAAGCTTTTGGAAAGCAGTGTACGCCGGAAAAACCGCTGGGTGCGCCTATGGTCTCGAATGAGGGTGCCTGCGCCGCGTATTATCGGTATCGGCGCGCCGAGTTGGCGACAGCAGGAAAGGTATAACCGATGAGCACAGTTAAAGACTTTACGCTGAGCTGCCCTTTGCCAATCACTGATTATCCTACGGTGACCCTGGCACACGGCGGCGGCGGCAAGCTGATGCATCAACTGATCGAGAAGATGATTTTGCCCGCATTCAATAGTCCGTTGCTGGAGACACGTCATGATGGCGCGGTCTTCGAGTTGGGCAAAACGCGGCTGGCGTTTACGACCGATTCCTACGTAGTGCATCCGTTGTTCTTTCCGGGTGGCGACATTGGCTCGCTGGCGATCAATGGCACGGTAAACGATCTTTCGATGTGCGGCGCACGGCCGGTGTATCTGAGCTGTGGCCTGATTCTCGAAGAGGGACTGCCGATGGAGACGCTCTGGGCCGTGGTGCAAAGCCTGAAGCAGGCGGCTGAAATCGCGGGCGTACAACTGGTGACAGGCGATACGAAGGTGGTCGATCGAGGCAAGGGTGACGGCGTGTTTATCAACACGGCGGGCGTGGGCGTGGTGGAGAACAACCTGACCATTGCTCCTTCCAGCGTGAAAGCAGGCGACGTGGTGCTGCTCAGCGGAGATATCGGACGCCATGGCATTGCGATTATGGCGATGCGCGAGGGCCTGGAATTTGAGTCGGCGATTGAAAGCGACTGCGCTCCACTGAACGGCGCAGTGCGGAAGTTGATCGCGGGCAATATTGAAGTACACTGCCTGCGCGACCTGACCCGCGGAGGACTCGGGACAACGCTGATCGAAATTGCGGAAGCCACAGGACTGCAGATCACAATTGAAGAGATGAAGATTCCAGTGCGCGACGATGTGGCAGGGGCCTGCGAGGTGCTTGGGTTCGATCCGCTGTACCTGGCGAATGAAGGCCGCATGATCATCTTTGTGCCAGAGAGCGAAGCTGCACGAGCTCTGGAGATTTTGCGCACGGACCAACACACGGCAGGCGCCGTAGAGATAGGACGAGTTCTGGAAGAGCGCGGCGGAGTGGTCAAGATGAAGAGCCGCATCGGCACGACGCGGATTATCGACATGCTGAGCGGAGAGCAGTTGCCGCGAATCTGTTGAGCTATGCGAAGAATCTATAGTCAGGCAAGCCACCGCGGCTTGCCTGATTTTTTGCTCTGATATTGAGCAGTCCCGGTCGCGGGCGATATTCTGCTGATGTTGAGGAAAGTTTATGACCAAAGAGCGACGCTACTCCTATGTATTGCTCGATGTGTTCACACATAACGCCCTCGAGGGAAACCAGCTTGCGGTGTTCACGGATGCTCGCGGGTTGAGCGATTCGGAAATGCAGGCTCTGGCGAAGGAAACAAATCTCTCGGAAACAACTTTCATCCTGCCACGCGACGCTGAGGAAGAGCGCGAGAAAGGCGTGCGCGTACGGATATTTACCACGCAAGAAGAACTCCCTTTTGCCGGGCATCCCACGCTTGGAACGGCCTGGGTTCTAGGGCAGCAGCGTGCAGAAGCGCATGTCGATCTCGATCTGAATGTTGGAAAGATACCGGTTAGATTCACGGCCAACGACCGAGGCCAACTCGTTGGCGAGATGCGGCAGCGCGACCCTGAATTTGGCGAAACTTACCGCCCCGAGCTTATCGCCCAAGCGACGGGTGTGCCGCTGAACTTCTTTGACACCGCGCTTCCGATCCAGACGGTTTCTACCGGAACCCCATTCATCATCGTGCCGTTGAAGTCGCTGAGGTTCATGCGCGAGTTGCGGGTGGATCAGAAGAGCGCGAGCGCATTTACCCGCGAGCACGATGGCAAGTTTTTCTACTTCGTTACGCGCGAGACTGAGACACCGGGTGCGACGCTGCACGCGCGTATGCAGTTTTACAATGGCGAAGATTCGGCTACGGGCTCCGCTGCAGGATGCTGCGCGGCCTGGTCGGTGCAATATGACGTGCTAGGCAGTGAAGTTCAGGGATTGATCGAGCAGGGCCTGGAGATGGGACGTCCAAGTTTTATACGAATCCAAGGACGAAAAACGGAGTTAGGCATAACCGACATTCGAGTAGGGGGAGAAGTGGTGGAAGTCGCGCGCGGGGAGTTTGTTTTGCGATAAACAGACGAGTGTTTGCTTTCAACAGGTTTAACGGCGTTGCAGGTTCGGGCATCGTGACCAGAATGCAATTGGCTAACTGGGCACTTGTCGGAATGCAGCCTTCTTCGTAGGATTCCTGACACCGTACAACCTGACGATGCGCCACGTCGTAAACGATCCATGCAGTCTGGGTCCAGGAGAAATAGAGCCCCTCACGATGACTGTAAAGAAGACGATTCTGTGCGTGGATGACGAGCAAAGCCTCTCCATCCAGAAGGTCACACTACAGACGCGCGGCTACCGTGTAGTCACATGCAACACCGCCGTCGAGGCGATGGAAATTTTCGGCAATGGCAGCGTTGACCTACTTATGAGCAATGTAACTCTTCCTGATTCTTCCGCAACCGATCTGGTGGAACGCATAAAAACGCTTTCGCCGGAAGTTCCGGTCATCCTGTTAAGCAGCCACATGAGAATATTTCATACCGATGCGCCAGTCGATCTTCTGCTGAGAAAAGGCACCTACACGCAGGCGGAACTACTGGAGCGCATCCGGTTGTTGCTGGTAAAGCGTCGCGGGCCGCGTCGCGCACTGCCATCTGCAATTGTGACTCGCGCCCAGGCTTGCTGACAGCCCCAGGCGAGGCCATTGCCCCCTAGGTACCTAGAGAGTTGCTGCTGCTTATGGTCGGCGACTACTCGCGCACTTGATCGGATACAACTGGTTCGCGAATTGTCTCTGCTCCGGTAACTTCCTAGAGTTCAGGTATTTGCGGGGAAGCATTTCAACCGAGTTCATCTCTTGATTCAGCAAACCACCTTAGACTATCTAAGGTTAAAACCCGTTAAAGAATAGGACTTTCAGCGGCTATCTAGGCGTAGCTCGCCCAATTAATCTCTCCCCTGATAGCCGAGACATATCTTGGGAGGGGGCAGTTTTGAAGAGACATTTACAGATTGCGGCGAGCGTAGTTTTCTCTGCCGCTACCGCGTTTGCGGGGGTGGGTGTAACCTCACCCACCTCAGGACAGACGGTAGCCTCGCCCATGCACGTTGTTGCTTCGGCATCGATGTCATATCCAGTGACTGCAATGCAGGTGTACGTGGATAACAAACTTGTGTACCAGAAAAGCGCAGCGTCTATTAACGACTATTTGGCCGTGGCAAGCGGTAGCCACTCGGTAGTCGTTCAATCGTGGGATACGCATGGAGGATACGCAAAATCAGGCGTCGTCTCCGTAAATATAGGTTCAAGCAGCGGAGGTGGAACGTCCCCGGCGCCAAGCGGCGCGACCACCTACTCAAACATTGATCAGATGAGCGGATGGTCGAACTGCGGTGCGTGCGCCGGAGCGGGCGGCAACGGTCCGACTGTTCCCTACTCGATGACGCAAAACGTCGGCTCTCCTTCCATGGACGGCAGAGCTACTCACTTCTGGATTGGCGGATCAACTCCATATGGCGATGCGTTGTGGTGGAAACAGCTTGGCGGAAATGCAGGCGCGTCTCACTTCGTTTATGACCTCTACTTCTACTACACCAACGCGAGCGCCCCGCAGGCCCTGGAATTCGATGGCAACCAGTCTGTAGGTGGACGGAAGTACATCTTCGGAACGCAGTGCAACGTTGCGGCAAAACAGTGGGATGTCTGGAACACATCGGGCGCGTATTGGATGCACACTGGAGTCACCTGCACGGCCCCTCCTACCTACACTTGGAATCACCTGGTGTGGGAGTTTGAGAGAGTCAATGGGCAGACCCACTTCATCGCCGTCACGCTGAATGGCAACAAATACTACATCAATCGCTACGGCGGATCGAAGGCGTCCAGCGTCAGCGAGCTGAATGTCGCTTTTCAGATGGACCTGAACAGTGCTGCACTGGACTACGATGTTTGGCTGGATAAGGTGACCCTGATAGCCTGGTAACACATTCCTTCTTTAGCAACATGGGGCGGAGCGATTCAAATCGCTCCGCTTTGCTCTGCCCGCAAGCAAGGGATTTGCGGACTGGTCGTGTAATATGGACTAGCATACAAATGGCAGCCATAATTCAAGTAGAGAATGTCACTAAGACTTATCGCGTCGGAAAAGTTGACGTGCAGGCAGTACGCGGCGTTTCGTTCGAGGTAGAGCGGGGAGAGTTTCTAAGCGTGGTAGGCCCTTCGGGCAGCGGTAAATCCACTCTCTTTTACATTCTCGGCGGATTGGCCCAAGCGGATTCTGGACGAGTGTTGATCGATGGCACTGATTTTGCCCACACAACAGATTCCGAACGTACCCACCTGCGGCGGCAGAAGATCGGCTTCGTGTTCCAAAAGTTCAACCTGCTTCCAACACTGACCGCACGCGACAATATCAAGATTGCAATCAACATTGCGGGCGATGCGGCGAATCGCGATCCAGAACACTTTCGCAATATCACCCGGTTGCTTGGCATCGATAAGCGGTTGGATCATCGCCCGAATGAACTAAGCGGCGGAGAACAGCAGCGGGTTGCACTGGCGAGGGCGCTGATCAACAAACCGGCGATCGTGCTGGCCGACGAGCCAACAGGAAATCTCGACACGCATAGCTCCACCGCGGTGTTGGAGATGCTGCGACGCTCGAACCAGGAACTAGGACAGACCGTGCTGATGATCACTCATAATCCTCAAGCAGCACGATTCGGCGACCGCATTTTGCATTTCCGCGACGGTCAGGTCGTGGAAGCGGAGTTGGACCCACAGTGGAGTGGTGTCTCGCACTAATGTGTTTAAAATCCACAGCTTTAAGGTAGAAGCCGGTTTGACACGGCAAGGTGCTTTGTCTAAGATTGAAGAGTCGAGCGGGAGTAACTCAGTGGTAGAGTGCGACCTTGCCAAGGTCGAAGTCGCGGGTTCAAATCCCGTCTCCCGCTCCAGGATTTCTAAACCCTCGCCGTCGCGCGAGGGTTTGCCATGAGTGAATCTTCTCTTTTAAGCTTGCCTCGATTTAGCTTAAACAAGGGCGCGGTAGCCAAGTGGTAAGGCAGAGGTCTGCAAAACCTTTATTCGCCAGTTCGATTCTGGCCCGCGCCTCCAATCTTTCAAACACTTATAAGCCACTCACTTATCGACTGCTTCAGCACTGTAGGCGAAATTGTATCTGCCTTTTCACGTAAAAGGGGAGGAGAAGTCGTCCAATCTCCATACGACAGGGGCTTGAAGCATATGCTTTCCTCACCGTGGCAGGCCATCGTGTTTTCATTTCAACGAGATTTCGCGGAAACTCGCGATTAAGGAATATCCGCGCTCGACGCAAAGGAAGTCCACGAGTATTTCCAATCACTTGCCCACGGTTCCGCAGCGCACGCACGGGATATGATCGGTACAAATGGTCATTTGCCCACCGGCTGCGATTTGGCGCCAATAAGCGTCTCCCAAAGTCACTTGTCCGAACGAAAATATAAACAATGGCCTCCTACCCTCTACTACATTGCGTCAAACCAATATTGGAGACCTCACCCGTGACTCAGAAGATTCAGGTAAAGCAAAATTGCCTACTGCGTTCAGGTACCGCGTTGTTAGTGATACTCCTCGGCGTCTTGAGTGCAATGGCTCAGAGTTCATCCCCGTCCAACGCGATCGCTTCGCGGGATGCAGAGCTTGACGGCGTCAAACTGCACTATCTAACCGCCGGAGAAGGTCCCGTGGTGATTCTGCTACACGGATATACGCAGACATCGCGCATGTGGAGACCCATCATTCCAGTGTTGGCGAAGAAGTTCAGGGTAATCGCGCCGGATCTTCCCGGAATCGGCGACTCGGCAATTCCGGCGTCAGGGCTAGACATGAAGACGGCTTCTATCCGCATCCACTCTCTTGCGAAATCGCTCGGCGTGGAAAAGGCGCGCGTGGTCGGTCACGACATCGGCTTGATGGTCGCCTATGCCTATGCCGCACAATTTCCGACGGAGACGGAGAAGCTTGCGGTGTTGGATGCTTTCCTTCCAGGCGTAGCAGGATGGGAAGCAGTTTACGATAATCCACGTATCTGGCATTTCCGCTTCAATGGTCCAACGCCGGAGGCATTGGTAAAGGGACGAGAGCAGATATATTTTGCTTATTTCTGGAACGATCTTGCTGCCGATAAGACACAGTCCATTCCGCTGGCGGATCGCAACGCGTATGTTGCAGCCTACGCTCGCCCCGGACGCATGCATGCGGGTTGGGAATACTTTGCCTCCTGGCCGCAAACATCGATCGACTTCGCACAACTCGCTAAAACCAGGTTGACGATTCCTGTTCTAGTGATTGGCGGCGAAAAGTCTTTAGGGCAAGTGCTTGGACAACAGATGAAACTGGTTGCTACGGATGTGACTGTGGTCGTCCTTCCAGGCACCGGACATTGGGTGATGGAGGAACGTCCGAAGGAAACAACCGACGCGCTTATGAAGTTTTTGTGAAGATCAGTCTGTTATGCAGCGTTTTGCCTGAGCTGCCGTCGCCTTTCGCATGATCCACATGTTGCACTTGAAGATGAACGAGCCGATTACTCCGTCCGGAATGATCGGTGCGAGTTGCTCGTCTAGCCACTCCAGTATCGACGGGTGTGCCTCTTTTCCGGAATGGATGGCTGCAAGGGTGTTGCTGCGGGTCAGCAGATAGGAAATAAACTCCAGGCGCGAGAACGCGACAATATGGCTGAATGATGCTCGATGCACAACCTCGAATCCACACTCGTTGGCGGTCTGCTCGTTGAGATCTCTCATACCGCGCCGCGGCGGAGGGAAACGCTTCGCGAAACGCGTGCGCATCCACCGCTTGCACTCGACTACGTCCTGTAGGTGCGCCGTGAAGTGGTCGTTGAATATAAGCAACACGCCCGAAGAGTCCAGTACTTGCGCGCATTGCGAGAAGAATCGATGCTGGTCGAACCAGTGCAGTGCCGATCCAACTGAGATCAGGTCGAATTCATCAACCGCAAAATTCAACTCCTCCGCGAATCCGAGCTGATAGTTGATATTCGGTCGGGAGGGAGCATGGCACAACATCTCTTGCGATGCGTCGATGGCTATCACGTGGTCGGCAACAGACGCGAGAGCAATGGACGACTGTCCCGATCCGCAGCCCACGTCGAGCGCTCGCCGATGATGGATGGCACCGGTGAACGCACAGAGCCGCTTGATCACGTCCTCATGGAAAAACGGGCGAACTTTCGCGTAGCGTGCGGCGACATCAGTGTCCGTGAAGTAGTTCGGAAGCGTGATGGACGGCAGAGCCGATTTCGTTTCGCAAACGGATTGGGGCGGAGGGCACATCATTCAGTCTTACCACATCGGCTTGTTGCATCAACGGTAGCGAATCCTTGCCATGGGCGGGGTTTCGCCACTGCACGATATTGTGCGCGTAAATAGCGAGGCAGAACAGATTGGCGGGGATGAACCCAAATTGCGTTGTTTTCATGCCGATGAAGCAGATCACGAGGCTGTTTGCACCAGCAATAATCCACCCTTGCCACATCCGACGACCGACCAGAACAGTGGAAACAATCGTCAGGAGACAGGAAATGTAGTCGAGGCGGAACATGGCTATTGCAAGAGTGAACCGGCTTTTGCAGCAGGACAATGCGGGAGAAACCGTAGTTGCTGAAAAGTTGCGCCTGAGAGAGCTAAGGCTGACGATTGTCGGGACCTCCGGCCTTCAGAGGCAGACTCACGAAGAATGTCGAACCCGCGCCCGGTTTGCTTTTCGCCGTCAGAGTGCCTCCATGAGATTCGGCAATCCAACGGCCGATGGCGAGTCCCAACCCTGCCCCACCGGTCTCGCGCGAGCGAGCGGCATCGGTGCGATAAAAGCGCTCAAAAATGTTGTCCAGATCGACAGCGTCAATACCAATGCCGGTGTCAGATATCGAAAGGTTCGCCAAGCCGTTCGTAACACCGAGCTTTACAGTGATGTTTCCAGGGGCGGACGTGTACTTGACCGCATTGTCGATGAGGATAACCAATAACTGACGAAGAAATTGGGAATCGCCCTGTACCAAGACAGGTGGCTCCGTGAGGCAAGCTTCCATAACGAGGTGTTCATGCTCGACGAGAACGGAGGTTTGCGCAAGAACTTCTTGAGCAAGCTGCACCAGTTCAACCGTCTCTACGCGCAGCAGGGATGTGCCTGAATCCGCCCGCGCCAGCAGCATCAATCTCTCGACCAGTTCGGAAGTCCGGACGATCTCGCAGTGGAGTTGTTCGATGGTTTCCTGATTCTCCGTTGCCGAACGTGGACGGCGCAGCGCAACTTCGGCGCGAGTGCGCATGAGCGCCACTGGAGTACGAAGTTCATGCGAAGCATCGGCCGTGAACTGTGCAATGCGCTTGAGAGAGATATCGATTCGCGCCAGCATGGCGTTCAGCGTGTCAGCCAGGCGCTCCAGTTCATCTCCGGAGTGTGGCACGGCGAGGCGCGCCGACAAGTCGCTTCCGCTGATCTCCTGCGCGGCTCTGGTGATCGAATCAACGGGGGCAAGCGCACACTTGCTGATCCAGTATCCCGCGAGCGAGGCCGTGAGCAGCAGCACCGGAATGGCCGCAAGCAACATCACTCGAAAACGAGAAAGTGCTTCATCGAAGTCGTCCATGTTCTGGGCAACCTGAACACTGTACTTGTGCCTGCCCGCGACGACAGTCTCGCTGACTCCATGAAACGGCTCTCCTTCGATCTTTACGTCGAAAGAGCGAAATGGCCTTTGCTGCTTTTGATCAGCACTATCCGGAAGAGGCAACGCGCGTGTCTTGAGCCAATTGCTTTGGAATATCCAACTTCCGCTCTCGTCGCCAACCTGAACGAGTTCTTCCATGCCATGCGCGGCGAGATTATCACGAAGCTGATCCGTGAGCGCGACGTTTGATTGATCGGAGGCAACGATGAGATTCCGTATGATGGCGACGCGCTCCAGCAGTTGCTCATTGACCGTGGTCCGAATGCTGTGCCTCATGCCTGACAGTGCAAACGCGCCGAGCACCGACATACCAACTGCCATTATGATGAAATACCACGCGGTAAGCCGGACCTTGATCGGTATGGAGTTCATGGGCGTTCGCGGATCATATAGCCCACGCCTCGAATGGTGTGAATGAGCCTGTTCTCAGTCCCTTTATCGATCTTATTGCGCAACACTGAAATAAAAACATCCAAGGTATTTTCGCCAACGTCGTCGATGGTTCCCCAAACCGCATCGACAATTGTGTCGCGCGTAACCACCCGTCCAGCACGACGCATGAGCAATTCGAGCAGCTTGAATTCCGTTACCGTCAGATGCAATTCGCAATGATCACGCGTCACCTGCCTGGAAAGAGGGTCGAGAATTAGATCGCCTACTTTCAACTCCAGTGACATCGGCGAGTTGGCCCGTCGTGCAAGCGCCCGGAGACGCGCAAGCAGCTCCACAAATGAAAAAGGTTTCGTCAGATAATCATCTACGCCGGCATCCAAGCCTCGCGCTATGTCCGAAACAGCGTCACGGGCAGTGAGCATGAGAATAGGCGTGTGATCTTTTGCGCTGCGCAAACGCCTGACAATTTCAAAGCCATCCACTTTGGGCAGCATCACGTCCAGCACAATGACATCGAACTCGGAGCCTTCCGCCTGATCAAGTCCACTCTGTCCGTCCGTAGCAACGCACACGGAGTGATGCTCCTCTTCAAGTCCCCGCTTGAGCAGCTCCGCCATCGTGCGCTCGTCTTCTACGACCAGAATTCTCATTGTGGATGGGATTTTTCCGCTCTAACCTTAATGCAATCTAATTGGATCAGCCTCTTAAGGAACTCTTCAGGTGCTTCGCTCATAATGATGCCACAGCTCCCGCCAAAGTAGGCTGGAGTCTTCAGAGGTGTGGCTTTCATGCGATTGGCAAGTGTGGTCCTGGCATTGCCGCTCTTGTGCCTCGAACTCTGGGCGCAGCCACAATTATCGTCGGCTCCTCCGCCAGCTACTACGGCTCTGACGCTGGCCGTGGCACTGCAACTTGCACGAGTGAACAGCGTACAGTTTAGCTCGGCGCGGGCCGATGCCGCTTTGGCAAAAGAAGACCGGGTGCAGGCGCGTTCCACTCTGCTTCCCACAGTCAGTTACAACAATCAGTTCCTCTATACCCAGGGCAACGGCACACCTACTGGGCGGTTTCTCGCCAATAACGCGGTACACGAATATGTCAGCCAGGGAAATGCTCATGAGGTTATCAGCCTTGCGCAGTTCGCCGATTATCGCAAGTCCGGCGCATTGGCGGCGCTGGCTCGCGCTCGTGCGGAGGTCGCGTCAAGAGGACTGGTCGTAACTGTCTTCGAGGATTTTTATGCAGTGCTCGGTTCACAACGAAAAGTCGCGAATGCGAAGATTGCCCGCGACGAAGCATCGCGCTTTCTGGAGCTAAGTCAGAAGCTGGAACGTGGCGGTGAAGTCGCGCACTCGGATGTGCTCAAGGCACAACTTCAGTTCAACGACAGAAGACGAGAGCTCGGCGATTCGGAATCAGAACTCGTAAAATCCCGCATGGAGCTAGCAGTACTGATTCTTCCAAATGTCACCGGCGAGTTGAAGCTAGCTGATGATCTGGATGAGCGGCCTCTGCTTCCGTCGTTTGCGGAGGTGCGCAAGGCAGCGGCGGAAAAGAATCCTGAGTTGAAGGCGGCGATGGCTGCTCTGAGGGCAAGCCAGGAGGAGGTCACCGCTGCGCGAGCGGAACATCTGCCCAGCCTCTCTCTGGACTATTTCTATGGGATCGACGCCTCACATTTTGCAACTCGTACGGATGGCGTGCGCAATCTGGGGTACGCGGCGTCGGCAACCTTAAATATTCCAGTTTTTTCCTGGGGTTCCACGCAGAGCAAAGTGCGCCAATCGCTGATTCGCAAAGATCAGGCAAGGCTGGAACTCACTACGGCTCAGAAGCAACTTCTGGCGAATACTGAAACCTTCTACAAAGAGGCGCAAACCGCCGCCTCTCAACTGGACACATTGGGGGAGTCGGTTGAAGTTGCGACCGAGAGCCTGCGCCTCATCACGCTTCGCTACCAGGCGGGAGAATCGAGTGTTCTGGAAGTGGTGGATGCCCAGAACACGTTGAACGCTGCACGCAATGCATTCGTTGATGGGAGCAGGCACTACAGAATTGCGCTGGCCAATCTTCAAACACTGACGGGAACGATTTGATATGGGAAATCTTGAATCATTGAAACCACGCCTACTTTTGCGGGGAAGTTCCGTTTATTTACCCATTGTGGTTGCGGCGTTCTTCTTGACCATGCCCGCCTGCAAGAAGAATGAGGCGGAGAGCAAACCCATCGTAACAGTGCAGACCGCAGTGGTGCAGAAAACGGATCTGGTTCAGACAGTTCAGAGCGAAGCGATCCTGTACCCCGTGAGCCAAGCGGCAATAACGCCGAAAGTAAGTGCTCCAGTGAAACGCTTTTATGTGAATCGTGGAAGCCATGTGAAAGAGGGCCAGCTACTCGCCGTGCTGGAAAACAGCGATCTGTCGGCGGCGGCGATAGAGAACAGAGGCGGACTCGAACAGGCACAAGCGGCTTACTCGAGTGCGGCACGGTCCAGCCTTCCGGAAGAGTGGAAGAAAGCCGAACTGGATGCGAGTGCTGCGGCGCAGACGCTGGAAGCGCAACAAAAGCTTTACTCCAGCCGCGAAGAGCTTTTTAAGCAAGGCGCACTTCCCAGAAAAGAGCTGGACCAGTCGGGTCTGGCGCTGACACAAGCGCGGAATCAGAACGAAGTTGCGCAACAGCATCTGGCGGCTTTGCGCGCGGTCGGAAAGCACGACCAGCTTAAGTCTGCACAAGCACAATTGGAATCTGCGCGCGGCAAGTACATGGGCGCTACCGCGCAATTGCATTACTCGGAGATACACAGCCCTATCTCGGGCGTCGTCGCCGACCGTCCACTCTATGCAGGTGAAACTGCAACCGCCGGAGTCCCGCTACTCGTGATCGTGGACGCGTCTAAGATCATCGCGAAGGCCCATCTGGCGCAACAGCAGGCCGCGTTGGTGAAGGTAGGAGATGCTGCTGACATCACGGTCCCCGGCATTGAACAACCAGTTGCTGGAAAGGTCACGGTAGTCAGTCCGGCGGTCGACACCAACAGCACCACGATCGAAGTGTGGGTACAGGCTGACAATCCGGAGGGACACTTGCGCCCGGGTAGCAGCGCCCGGGTATCGATAGCAGTTGCAGAGGTTGCGAAGGCAATGGTGGTTCCTGCCGAGTCCGTGCTTACCTCCGAAGGCGGAAAGACAACAGTGATGGTGGTTGACAAGGACCATGTCGCGCATCAGGTTGAAGTGAAGACCGGAGTCCGACAAGCAAATTTGATACAGATTGCAGAGGGTGTGAATGCGGGGGACACGGTGGTAGCATCCGGCGCCTATGGACTGCCTGACGGAACTCAGATTCAAGTTGCGACTGTGGAGAAGGCTGACTGATGGCGAGCGCTAAAGATCTTTTGCGCGAAACATTCAAGCGCCTGCATTCGAATGAGGCAGACGGTCACTGGCTAACGCGGAACGCGAAGCCAACTATCTTCGTGATCGTCGCACTGACATGCCTGGGCGCATTCCTCGCGTTCTCTGTGCCGATTTCGGTATTCCCTACCACGAACTTTCCCCGAATCATCATTGGCGTAGAGAACGGCGTGATGCCGATTGAGCAAATGCAGATTGCAGTGACGCGACCGATCGAAGAGGCTGTGAACAGCGTTCCGGGACTCCAGAGCGTGCGCTCAACCACCAGTCGCGGTTCGGCGGAAGTAAACCTCTTCTTTGACTGGAACAGCAATATGTTTCAAACGCTGCAATATGTGAATGCGGCGCTGTCCCGCGTGCAATCCACGCTGCCGACCACCGCGCAGATCACAAGCAATCGGTTGACGTTTGCAACATTTCCGATCATGGGCTACAGCATCACTTCGGAATCGATTTCGCAAACCCAGCTCTGGGAGTTGGCGACCTACGAGCTGAAGCCACGGCTAAATCGTCTTGAGGGAGTGTCAACCGTTATTGTGCAGGGCGGTGAAGAGCCGGAATTCCATATCATTCCAGATCCCACGAAACTGGCTACATCCAGCGTGACTGTGACCGACCTGCTGGATGCGGTGCGACGTAGCAACCTGATCGATTCACCCGGACTGTTTCCGAGCAATCATCAGTTGGTGCTGGGGTTGGTTAGTGGACAGGTTCAAAACCCGGAGCAGTTGTCGCAAGTGGTCGTAAAGACAACGCCCGCGGGCGTTCCGATTCGCGTGGCGGACGTGGCACAGGTGGTCGCGGGAGTGAAGCCGGTGTACACGATTGTTACAGCCAACGGCAAGCCTGCCGTGCTGCTGAACATCAACCGGCAGCCTGAAAGCAACACCATGCGCGTAGCCACCGAGGTTCACCAAACCATCGAGGAGCTTCGCAAGACTTTGCCCGCAGGCGTCAAGCTAGAACCCTTCTACGACCAGTCTCTCATCGTGGGCGAGTCGATTCAGAGCGTTCGAGATGCGATTCTCATCGGCATTCTGCTGGCTTCCATCATCATGGTGCTCTTCCTCGGTGACTGGGGTACATCGATTGTCGCCGCTTTGGTGATTCCGGTAACAATCCTTATCACGGTGATCGCGCTTAAGTTGATAGGGCAAAGCTTCAACCTGATGACGCTTGGCGGATTGGCCGCGGCGGTTGGACTCGTGATCGACGACGCAATCGTTGTGGTCGAAAACATTGTGCTGCATCGCGACGCAGGGCAAACGAGAACAGAAGCAATCTCCAGCGCGTTGCGCGAGATAACGATCCCGCTGATTGGTTCTACAGTCACTCCGGTCGTCGTTTTCCTACCACTGGTGACAATCAGCGGCGTCACCGGAACGTTCTTCCGCGCGTTGGCAGTCACAGTTGCGGTGTCACTGTTTGTTTCGTTGGCGCTTGCGTTGACTTGGACTCCGACACTGAGCCACTTGCTGATTGCCGATCGGCAAAAAGGGTTGGCAGGTGAACCGGAAGTCGTGAACGGCAATGAAGGAGAGTTGAGCCAGCGTTTACTCCAAGCCGAAGAGAAGAGCCTGGAAGGTCGCTTTGGACGCATCATTGGCTGGTACGAAAAGAGCTTACTCCTGGCGCTGCGGCGGCCTTTGTGGCTGCTTGCGGGAAGCCTTCTGCTGATTGTGGCCTCGGTGTTGTGCTATCGCTTCATAGGCTCTGACATGTTGCCTGAGATGGATGAAGGCGCACTGGTGGTGGACTACCTCACGCCTCCCGGAAGTTCCTTGGAGGAGACCAATCGAATCGTCAGTCGCTTGGAGCAGATCATGCTCGCCATGCCGGAGGTGGAGGGCACCTCACGCCGAACTGGTCTGCAACTTGGATTGGCGGCGGTAACGGAGGCAAACCGTGGCGACATCTCCGTGAAGCTGAAATCCAAGCGAAGCCGAGGAGTCGAAGAAATCATTGCCGATGCCCGCGCGCAGATCACAAAGAGCGAACCGGCGGTGGACGTCGAGTTCATTCAAAGTTTGCAGGACATGATTGGCGATCTTACTGGCGCACCTGAGCCAATCGAAATCAAGCTGTTCGCGCGAGATCCGGAACTGCTGCGGCGATGGGCACCCAAGGTCGCCGAGGCTATCCAGAAAGTTCCCGGCGTGGTGGATTTGAAGGATGGAATCGAGAGCACCACGAGCGGTCCTGCGACCACGTTCCAGGTGAATCCCATGATTGCCGCAAGAAGCGGATTTACCCCTGAAGAAATTGCGACAGACGCGGCGGCAATTCTCGAGGGCGAACCAGCAGCGACACCGTTGGTATCGAATGATCGCGCTTACATCATTCGCGTGCGCTACCCGAAAGAGAATCGTGCCTCACTGGAAACCATGAGCAATACGCTGATTAACAGCGCCTCAGGCAAGACTGCGACCTTGGGAGGAGTATCGACTATTACTCAGGTTTCCGGGCAAACTGAAATCCGCCGCGAGAATCTACAACGCAATGTAGCGGTGACCGCACGCCTTGAAGGTCGCGATATGGGCAGCGGTGTTCGCGACGTACAGAAGGCGGTCACCGCACTGAATCTCCCCTCAACCATTCGTGTGGTCTATGGAGGAACTTTCGAGCAACAGCAGCAGTCGTTCCGCGACCTTCTGCTGGTGCTTGCATTGGCGATTGTGTTGGTCTTCGTGGTGCTGCTGTTTGAATTTCGAACGTTTGCCGCTCCGGTATCGATCCTGGCATCTGCTCTGCTCTCAACATCAGGCGTTTTCTTTGCACTGCTCATAACTCGAACTGCGTTCAACATTGCTTCCTTCATGGGACTGATCATGGTCGTCGGCATTGTTGCCAAGAACGGAATTCTGCTGCTCGATGCCGACCAGCGCTTTCGGAAGATGGGAATGGATGCGAAGGACGCGATGGTTCAGGCTGGGCGCCGACGTTTGCGACCAATCGTTATGACCGCTCTCGCGGCAATCGCCGGAATGCTGCCACTCTCGCTCGCCCTTGGCGCCGGTTCGCAGATGTTGCAGCCACTCGCTATTGCGGTGATCGGAGGAATTCTGATTTCGATGATTCTTTCGCTCATCATCACACCAACGATTCACTATCTCGCAACACGGAGTCAGCAATGAAATCAAAGTCGAATTTTCTGTTCGCGTTTTTGCTGTCATTGGCCCTCACATCGATGTCGCTAGCCGCTGACGCGCCGAAGTACCAGGTCACTGACCGCTTCGCAATAGGCGGAGAAGGGGGGTGGGACTATCTCTCTTTCGACGCTGATGGAGGAAGGCTCTTTATTACGCGGGGCTCACATGTGATGGTGGTGGATGCAGCCACAGGCAAGGTGCTCGGTGACATCCCTGACACGCCGGGCGTACATGGCGTGGCCCTTGCAAATGATCTTGGAGCCGGAATCGCCAGCAACGGTCGTGGCGGGAACGTTACGATCTTCGATCTGAAGAGCTTGAAGAAAACTGCCGACGTGAAAGCCGGGACAAATCCCGACGCGATCCTTTACGATCCCACGTCTCACTATGTCCTAGCGTTCAACGGACGCAGCAATGATGCCACCGTCATCGATCCAACGAAAGCTGCCGTGATCGCGACAATTCCGCTGGCGGGAAAGCCTGAATTTGGTGTTTCGGATTTACGTGGACACATCTTCGTAAACATCGAAGACAAGAATGAAATTTCAGAGATTGACCTGCTGAAGAAAACGGTCATCGCAACGTGGCCGTTAAAGGGCTGCGACGAACCCAGCGGGCTCGCAATCGATTGCAAGAACAATCGGCTATTCTCGGTGTGCTCTAACCAGGCAATGACCGTGCTCGATGCCGCAAGCGGAAAGCTGGTAGCGACCGTGGCAATCGGAAAGAGGCCCGATGCCGCAGCCTTCGATCCCGAGACTCAGCTCATCTTCAGTTCGAACGGCGAAGGCACATTGACCGTGATTCACCAGGATTCGGCGGACAAGTACACGGTTGTGCAAACAGTACCAACCGTGGTGGGCGCACGCACGTTGGCGCTTGATCCGAAGTCGCACAAGATTTTTCTGATCACCGCAAAGTTTGGGGCCACTCCTGCCGCCACAGCAGAGCAGCCGCATCCTCGGCCTGCGTTAGTACCGGGATCTTTTGAAGTGTTGGTTGTGAGCCAGAAGTAATAAGAGTTCACAGGGCCGGACCAAGTTCCCGGCCCTGCTCTCCTAAATCAGAACCGCTTCGTGCATTTCCTTATCGAACTCCCGGCTCGGCTCTTCATGGCGTATCACCCGCAATGCACCCTCAACCAGCGCTCGCAACTCATCCTCGCCCGCATAGATGATCACCGGAGCGATCCACTTCACCGCATCTGAGATCGTTGTAGTCAACCGCAGGCAATGGGACATGCCACCGGTGAGCAGAATGGCATCGATCCTGCCTTGCAGAACGCAGGACATGGCTCCAATCTGTTTTGCAATCTGATAGGCCATGGCGCGAAAAACCAGTTCCGCGTGTTTATCTCCATGCTCAATGCGCTGTTCAACTTCACGCAGGTCGGCTGTCCCGAGATAGGAGATTAGTCCCCCTTCGCGCGTCAGCATGATCTCCACTTCCTCTCGAGTGTACTTTCCGCTGAAGCACAGGCGCACCAACTCCACGGCGGGAACGGAGCCCGCTCGCTCCGAGGAGAATGCTCCCTCTTCCCGCGAGTTCGTTGCATCGATCATCCGACCGTGAGCGTGCGCACTGATCGTATGCCCACTGCCCAGGTGCGCCACGATCAGGTGGAGATCCTCATACGAGCGGCCGGCGTCACTCGCATATCGTCGCGCAATGGCCTTCGAGTTCAACGCGTGAGAGAGACAAGGTCGATCCAGTTGCGCGCAACCGGAAAGGCGCGCCTCTGCCGTCCATTCATCAACGGATACAGGGTCCACGATGTATGCGGGAACTTCGATGCGTTGAGCAATCGCATGGGCGAGGAATGCGCCAAGATTCGAGGCGTGATCTCCACGTTCAGCACGGCGCAATTCATCCAACATTCTGTCATTTACGCGGTAGGTGCCTCCCGGAACAGGATGCAGCAACCCGCCACGTCCCACTACGGCGACGAGACCATCTAGCCGCAATGCGCTGGCTTCCAACTCATCTTCGATGCACTGCAACCGCAGCTCCAACTGTGAGAGGATGTCCTGTCCGCAGGATGTAAGCTCTGCCTTGCTGTGTTGCAGGTTGCGAATAAGCAACGGCTCGTCATCGCGAAAGAGTCCGAACTTGGTGGATGTAGAGCCTGGATTGATTGCGAGAAGATTCGGCTGAAGACTCATAGGAGCACCTCATTCAACTCGCGATGAGCGTGTGTTTTGAAGAGAACACCCAGAGCCATCGCGTTGACTTTATCGTTCGAACTTTCCACTCGCGAAGGAATGAGAACCGGAACACGGGCGCCAGCCACTACGTGCGCGCACTGCGAGCGACCAAAATATTTGACGGCTTTGCCGAGCAGGTTGCCTGCTTCCACATTAGGAACCACGAGGCAATCGGCTCTTCCCGCAACCGCACTCGTGATGCCCTTCGCCTGCGCCGCGCTGAGAACCAGGGCATTGTCCAGCGCCAGGGGGCCGAATACCGTTGCGTCGCCAAAGTCCCCGCGATCCGCCATCTCAACAAGGGCCGCAGCGTGAACCGTGGAAGGCATCGACTCGGTGATGGCCTCAGTCGCGCTCATTATGGCGATGCGGGGATGGGCGATTCCAATGCAGTGCAGAACATCGATGGCGTTGAGAACAATCTGCCGCTTCTGTTCCAGGGTGGGCAACACATTCAGTCCGCCATCGGTAATTCCCACGAGCCGAGCCTCTCTGGAGAGCACGTCTTCATACAGCAGGACGTCGCTGAGTAGCCTTCCGGTTCGTAAACCCGCATCTCGATCAAGGAGCGAGCGCAACAACTCATCGGTGCGCAGGTGTCCCTTCATGAGAAGATCCGATTCATTGGCCGCAGCCATTCTGCAGGCCAATCGGGCGGCGTCCATCGCATCGGGCATATCGATAATCTGGGCACACGCAAGCAGATCATTCAATCCGAGGCGTTGCGCCCGAAGCTGGATCTTCCCTGCGTCTCCAAGAAGCTGAGGCGTGGCAATCCCAAATGCGAGCGCATCGGAAGCCGCCTCAAGCGCAACATCGTCGTCGGCGCAGACGATTGCTACGCGCAATGGCCCGACGGCGCGAGCTTCTTCCCTGAGCTGGTGAAAGTTCCGGATTGCGGTTTGCACGCCTGGCAATCTGATTACAGACATCAACACTCCCTTTTCCGGTTGGAAAGCATGACGCGGCCGGCCCTGAATGTCTGTGCGCTGTATCACTGAAATATGGAACGCGACCAATCTGTTGGGCCGCTGAGGGGGTGAGGCATATCTCGCCCGGGGTGCGGATTATTTCTATTTCTCGCCCTCTCGCTCCAGAAACTAACGTCACGGGCTTACTCGTAACTCTCTGATGACAAATCATTTATTTTGAAGTTGCAATTCAGTACAGATTGGCCCTCCGTTTGCTTCTTTGAGTCGTGGGCTAACTGGCCCGTGATGAAGGGGATGTTTCAGAATGGATAACTCAGGAGCGCCGGAGCCCGTTTCCGCAGTTGGAGCGCCTCTACCGAAGGCGGTCAAGAAGATCAAGATCGGCGAAGTTGCTCGGCACTTTGAGGTGTCCGTGGACCTTCTGCGCCTCTATGAACGTGAAGGGCTACTGATTCCGCTGAAATCGGGAAAAGGAACGCGCTACTTCACGGAAGCCGATTACCCATGGATTGCAACGGTGCTGCGGCTTGTCCGCGAAGCGCGGCTGAATTTCGCCGGAATCCGGCACCTGCTGGCACTGCTTCCCTGCTGGGACATTCGCCGCTGCGGAGACAGCAGACACCATTGCAATGGCGCTTCAGGCGCAACCGCACCCTGCTGGATGACACACAACTGTTGCAGCCCTGGTGACTGTTACGCCTGCGATGTGTACCGCGCCGCCTGCCAGTGCGAGAACCTGAAAGCTTTCGTGATGGCCGCGCCTGCATAGAAATAACTTCTAACCGCAGCTCCTCTATTGACTGCGAGGCGCATCCGCGTCGGGTTCCTGACTGAATCGCGCATTGTGGCGAACGTCTGCCCCACTTATCCAGAAGATCACATCCTCGGCGATATTCGTTGCGTGGTCGGCAATGCGCTCCAGGCTGCGCGTGATGAGCAGAATGTCCATGTATGGCCGGATCTTGTCGGGATTGTTCTTCATCTGCTCCACAAGATTGACGAACGCCTCGTCCTTCATTCGATCGACAATGTTATCCATCTCCAGCACGGCTTGCGCAACGTCAGCCTTAGCAGAGAGAAACGATTCCAGCGCCCTTCTCACCATGGTGGACACAGCGGCGGTCATGCGAGCGATATCGACCGGGACTTCGACTTCGGATTCCTGTAATAGATCAAGCGAACGCTGCGCGATATTCACTGCCAGGTCGCCAACGCGCTCCAGGTCGGAATTGATCTTCAAAACCGCAAGCACAAAGCGCAGATCTGTCGCCATCGGTTGCTGCATTGCCAACAAATCCACCACCATTTCATCGATGGTGCGCTCGCTCTCGTTGATCATCTTTTCGCGCTCGAAGACCTGTTGAGCCAGTCGTCCGTCGCGTTTGCGATAAGAGTCTGCCGCAAGCTCAATGGCCGCTTCGGCCATTCCGCCCATCTTGAGCAAACGTTCTTTCAGTTCATCCAACCCTTGCTGAAATCGGCTGCGCATCATCCAAACCTGCCCGTTATGTAATCCTCCGTACGTTTGTCGGAGGGTGTGGTGAAAATTTTTTCCGTCTTGTCATACTCAATAAGCTTGCCCATGAGAAAGAAGCCGGTGTGATCGGCAACTCGCGCAGCCTGTTGCATGTTGTGAGTCACAATTACGACTGTGTATTGCGCCTTAAGTTGGAAGATCAGCTCTTCGATCTTTCCAGTCGAAATCGGATCGAGAGCACTCGCTGGCTCGTCCATCAGCAGCAATTCAGGCTGCACGGCCAACGCTCGCGCAATACAGAGCCTCTGTTGCTGTCCGCCGGAAAGTGAAGACCCGGACTTCTTCTTCAGAACGTCTTTGACCTCGTCCCAGAGTGCGGCCATCCGGAGCGAATGTTCTACTACCTGGTCCAACTCGTGCCGCTTATTGTATCCATTAAGTCGAAGCCCGGCAGCCACGTTGTCGTAAATCGACATGGTGGGAAAAGGATTCGGTTTCTGAAAAACCATGCCAATTCGGCGGCGCACATCGACCGCTACGGTCCCGTTGCCGTAAACATCAATATCGCCAACCTGAACAGAGCCGCTGACGCGCGCATCAGGAATGGTTTCATGCATGCGGTTCAGGCACCGAACAAATGTGGACTTACCGCAGCCGGACGGGCCGATCACGGCTGTCACTGCATTGGCGCCCACCTTGATGTCGATTTCATGCAGAACCTGCGTCTTTCCAAACCAGGCGTTCAGTTCCCTTACTTCAATTCCAACACCCATCGGTGAAGGCTCCTTGCTAGTTAGGCGCTGTTTGCCATTGATCCACGGCTGGTCACAACGCGCACGGCGGAAACGGCAACAACAATCAAGACAATCAGAATTAAAGCTCCAGCCCAGGCCTGACGGTGCCATTCATCAAACGGCGAGATGGCGTACGCAAATATCTGGATGGGAAGGGCTGCTGTCGGTTGGTTCGGATTCAAATTCCAGAATTGATTTCCAAAGGCTGTAAAAAGCAACGGAGCTGTCTCGCCAGCCACACGTGCAAAGGCAAGCATCGCGCCCGTAATGACGCCTTTGGAAGCAGTACGCAACGTTACCTGCAATGTGGTGCGCCACTGCGGAATACCCAGGCCAAGCGCAGCTTCGCGAATGGTGTTCGGCACCATCAGTAGCATCTCCTCCGTGGTGCGCGCGATTGTAGGAATCATCATGATGCCCAGCGCGACGCCCCCGGCGAGTGCGGAAAAATGCTGCTGCGGCAGGACCACCAAGGCATAAACCGCAATGCCGACAACAATCGAAGGCACCCCGTTCAGAACATCGGCAGTAAAGCGAACGATATTGACGAAGCGTCCCCGACCGAATTCAGCCAGGTAGATGCCAGCGCCAATTCCGAGCGGGACTCCGATGATGGAGCCGAGGCCCAGAATCATCATCGAACCCAGGATCGCGTTAGCCATGCCACCACCGGGCTCGCCAACCGGTCGCGGTGTGTGCGTCAGAAATGCCCAGTTCAGCGAGCCAATTCCTTTGTACACCAGATAACCAAAGATGGCCGCCAATGGAGCCAAGACAAGGACTGCCGCCACTCCCGATAGAACAATAAAACTGATATTGCTGAAACGCCGTGCAAAGCTGAGGGGACGAGAAATGCTATGCATTGGCCCTCGCAGTGTGTCCGCGGGTGATCGACCATACAAGCAGCCGGGCGCAGGCATTCACAATCACGGTAACAATCAACAGGACCAAGCCGATCTCAACCAGCGCACTCAGATACAGATCGTCCGTCGCTTCGGAGAACTCGTTGGCAATCACCGAGGCCATCGTGTATCCGGGGGCGAATAGCGACTTAGCGATCTCCGGGCGATTGCCGATGAGCATGGTGACCGCCATGGTCTCGCCAATCGCGCGGCCCAGGCCAAGAATGATGCCGCCCATGATTCCTACACGCGCGTTGCGCAATACGGCCATACGCACCATCTCCCACCGCGTGGCGCCCAGCGCCAGCACGGCCTCGCGCTGGGTCTGCGGCACAGCAATCAGCACCTCGCGCGTGATCGAGGCGATGATGGGGATGATCATAATGGCGAGGATGATTCCAGCGGCAAGCATGCCGATACCGTAAGCCGGTCCCACGAACATACCTGTCCAACCGAGATAGGTACTCAACCAGGGCTGCACGGATTTTCGCAGAATAGGCGCGAGGACAAAGATTCCCCAAAGACCATAAATGACCGAAGGAACCGCAGCCAGCAATTCCACGGTGAACGATATGATCCCCCGCAATTTTCGCGGGCAAAGTTCCGTTACAAAAATAGACACTCCCACCGCCAGCGGAACAGCCAAGACAAGCGCCACAAGGGAAGAAACCAGTGTTCCGTAGATGAAAGGCATCGCGCCGAATTCACCAGCAACGGGATCCCAAGTATTGCCGGTAAAGAAGGAAAAGCCAAATTTCGCAATGGACAGCCTGGAACGCGAAGTTAATTCATAAAAGAATAGCGCCATGATCGCTATGACCGATATCGCACATAGCAGGAGTGAGTAGCGAAATGCTAAATCTATGTACTTACTCGCCTTGCTCGCGTGCAGGTGAATGGTGGGCGCGTGTGAGACAGTGACAGGCGAGTCCTGACGGGCGGGTTCACTGGGGGCGCTTGACATCGGCGTCTTGAAGCGGCCGAGTGGACGAAACTCTGGATGGCGACTGGTGCTCACATATTTGACGGTACCAGAGGATTGTTAACATCGGATGAATAGGAAATCACGACAAGATCAAAGGGCATCAAGGTTCCTGTTCCGAAACTGATTGCGCTTGCATCGAGCATAAAAAAAACCAGCGTGAACTGAAGCTCACGCTGGCCAGTTAGTCTCAGGAGATTCCTCTATTCAAGAGGATGCCCCTAGCGGTTTACGGGAAGATGTAACGCATGGTCGTGAAGACCGTGGTGTCATTGCCTCTCGGAGCTCCGCCTACACCAGCCCAGGTTCTGCGGCTAACGTAGTCGATTTCAGCGCCGTAGCGCAGGGTGCCAATGGGGCCTTTGTATAGGTCATAGTAGCCATACAACTTGGCATTCCAGAGGTTCTTGTTGTTGCCCGTGCAGGTTGAACTGACACCAGCAGGGATCTGCGCGGCGGATTCAAAGAAGCATCCGGTGTTCACGTTGGTCGGCGAGCCGTAGCCGGCAAACGAGAGCGCGCCAGTGGTGTTGTTGATAACGCCGTACGTGGTTTTGTCGTAGTACTCGTCGCCAAACAGAGCGTCGATTTCGAGCTTCTTGGTTGGGTGGGTTTCGAATCCAGCCAATACACTGTAGCTCATGACAGGCTTCATGTCGTTGTCGCCACCATGGAACCCGGTGGGATTGGAGCGCACGACAAAGTCAAACTGACCGGAATCTTCATAACGGCTGATGCCCTTGCCCCACAGTCCCTGGAGAATGAAATCGACTTTCTTGGGAACGACGGGAACAATAGCACCGGCGCCAGCGCCGAAACCCAGAGCGGTGTTGTTGAAGCCCGCAGTGGTTGCCGTCGGAACTACGCGATCGCGGAAGATGCGGGCCAAGCCCTTCACTTCATAGTGACCAAGCTTCGCGTTGTCATAGGCGATCTTGGCAACGATGTCCGGCGACAGGTTAACGGAATACAGCGGAGTTTGCGTGCAGGTCACAACCAGCGTCGTGGCATTCTGGGCGCAGGTGGACACGACGGTGTTACCGTACAGACCGACGCCCGGCTGAGCCAGACCCGCAACCGCTGAGGTCGCGCCAGAGTTGAGGTAGGAGGCATTGGCCAATCCGACTGCAACAGAGAAATCCTTTGCAACGGTCTTGGACACGCGGAATTCAGCAAATCGACCCCAGTCGTATCCGACAGAGTACTGGGCTTCCATGATGTTCGGAATCCAAAGATTGGCGTTGTCGGCGTCGGTTCCCTTGCGGTTCAGCGTGATCAGATTCCACATCTGACCGCCGGTGATGGTCCAGCCATTTGCAAACTTGGCGCGGCCCCATGCCTGACGCACACGCGGGGTGTAGCTCGAAGTCTGGTTCGGGTTCGCCGTGGTGCTGGTCCCGAAGAAGTCCATTTCGAAGTAGCCCGTCAGTTTGGTAGTGCCGGCGTCGGCATCGGCGCGCAGAATGATGCGCGAGTCGCGTGCGGTGAGGCCAAACTCACTAAGCTTGGTATTCGGCTGATTGGCCAGGGGAATTCCGTTGAACGGAGTCGCCTGATCCGAAAGGGTCGCTTTCGAGCGATAGATGCCGGTCAATTCGATGAAGCCACCCGGCGTAATGCGGATGCCTTTATAGGCGACGCTGTTCGGATGCTCTAGTTCGCCAACGCGCTTTTCGGCCTTCTGGACCGTGACGGTAGTGGCATTCAGCGCTGTCTTTACGTCGGAAAGATCGGAACCGACCTTTTGCACCTGAAGATTGCTGTTGCTCTCAACCGTGGCGATCTTAGCATCCGCCTGCTGCGCGGTCTGTTGCGTCTGCGTCAACTGCTGCTGGGTCTGCTGCAACTGTTGCTGCGTTTGCTGCAGTTGCTGCTGCATTTGTTGCATTGCGGCCTGTTGCTGATCAACCATCTCCTTTAACTGGCGGAGTTTCTCGGCCGTCTCGTCTTTCTTTACAGCTTTTGCGGCGTGCTTGGCGCTCTTCTTGGCGGCTGGCTGGCCGTCAGATGGCGCAGGCGCCGCCATGCACATTGCGGATAGCGCGATCACCGCCACCACTTTTTGAAAGTTCCTCATGTCTCGACGCTCCAAAGTTCAACTTCTCGCGGTTGCCCTGCCCACAGATTTGGGCACCAGGACGCAAGATAAAGGTGTGGAAACAACATGCCCGAAGAATCCCCCTCTCCGGAACGGGAAAGCTGAATGATTCTAGAGTAATAACTTCCGGAGAAGAAGGAAAAAAGTGATTATTTCGACTGGATAGGTATCTGATATGGTTACCTCGCCTCAGTTCTGGCGAATTATGCAAAAAAAAGCCGATGGAACCGGGATTAGGTTCCACCGACTTGCTTAAGTCCTGACAGACTCAGTCTTGCACCCTGAAACGATCCATCTAAAACGAATAAACGACGTCAAGCTGACCGCGCTTCAGATACGGATTGTTCGTCGCGGTGGCGGCGGGGACAAGCTTCATGTCGAGGAAGCGGCCTATCCACTGCGTGTAACCGAGGGTGGTGTTGCTGCGCACTTTCCATGTGAAGAAAATACGGTTCTGTTCGTTATTCGTCTGGTGGAACTGATCGCTCTCCACGAAGGAGGAGATGACTGCATCCTGCTCAGTGTGAGTATAGGCATAACCGAACTGAACATCGCCCTTATTCTTAAGCTGGCCGAGGCTGGCTTCGAGATAGTAAAGGGTGTCGTGATGCTTTTGATCGATTGGGCTGGGGTTGGCGCGCAGGTTCTTCTCATACTCGCCAGTGAAACCGAGCGGCAATCGCTCGATACCAGTCTTCACGACGTTCGAGACGATCAAATCACTGTACTGGAAATTTGAGCAGAAGCCGGTTCCAGTTGCGGAGCCATACTTGACGCCCGTTTTAGTGCAATTATCCATAAAGTTCGGAGCGAAGGCTGGGCCAGCGCCTTTCACGCCAAAGATGGCCCCGTTGGGGCGAACGAAGTTCAACAGGGCGTAGGTTGGAACCATCGTCCAACGCGACCCGATCTGTAACTTAGCGCCGACCTGGCCACCATAAGCCCAAGAGTCAGTATTCGGAGTCGTAGAAGCGTTGTTTGTCTGAAGCACCAACTGCAACCCGGTAGCACTAACTTCCTTCAAGAAAGCATTGGAAGTCTTGAAAGTAACTTTTTCGCTGAAACCCTCTGGATTGATATCCGGATCGAAGGTCGGGTTAGTGCGAACCCAGGGGTACGCAAACTTGCCGCCGGTGACGCTCAACCATTTGTATGCTTGCGGATTCCACGTTATGTAAGCACGATCGAGGTTGATCGTCTTGCGCTCGAAATTCGGCGAATTGCCGCTATCTCCGAGGGTCTGGTTGGTAGAGGTCGGATCGGCCTGGGAACCCGTGGCGATTGCAAGTCCGCCAACAAAGTCCTCGCTCACCTTCCCGTCAACGCCAAAGCGCAGACGCAGGCGGAAGCGCTCTTTATCCTCAGGGTGCGAGGGAGCGGAAGAGCGCTGGAAGAAGTTCTCATAGCGCACGCGGACGTCACCGGAGAAGCGGAAGCGGCTGTTCAGGGACTCCAGGGCTCCGACCCGCTTCTGCTCTCCCTGCGTGGTCACGGCAACATTGGTTGCGGTTGTCTTCAGGTCGGCCACATCCGACTTAACGGTCTCGATCTTGCTATTGGTGTCTGCCATGGCGGTAGCGACAGCTTTATCCTGCGCATCCGCTGCTGCCTTCTCCGCGTCAATCGCAGCGCGCTGGGCCTGCTCGGCCTGTTGATCGCGCTGTGAGGCCTGTTGCTTGAGCTGGTCAATCTGAACCTGTTGAGCCTGGATCAACTCCTTGAGTTGCTTAATGTCCTCAGCGGAGACGGCGGGTTCGGTATGCTTCACGGTTTTCCTGGCAACGCGATGCGCACTGCTCTTGCCAGCCAGGTTGCCTTCGCCGGGGGCGGATTGAGCGACACAGATACCGGTGAGAAGAAGAAAAACTATTGTTTTTCGAATCGAGTTCATTAGAATTCCATCCTCCGTTTTGCGGAGCGTTCCAAAAGTTCAGGTTTGTAGCGAACTGGGGCGCGATGAAGAATCACCATACCCTGCTCGCCAGTTTGCTTAGTGGATTGTGCTGATCGTAGCCTCTAACTTCTGAGCCACTTCCTTCGGAAGTGGAGCATACGTTAACGTGCTCGTTTCGCTCTGGCCGTGTTTCAGCATCCAATCGAGGAAATCGTGCAGAACCTTTCCCTTCTTTGCGTCCCGCGATTGCTGCGGAACCAGCAACCAGGTGAAGCTTGCGATTGGGTAGGCATTCTTGCCATCCGGATTCGTAATTGAAACTCGGTAATCGGCGGGCATCTTGGCTGCGGCCGCGGCGGCGGCTGCGGTTGTGGACTCGAGCGATGCCTTCACATAATTTCCGCTCTTGTTCCGAACCACTCCATAACTGATATTGTTCTGCACCGCATAAATCAGTTCGACGTAACCGATCGCGCCTTCGATCTGGCGGATCGTGCCAGCAACGCCTTCATTGCCTTTGCCGCCGAGACCCACGGGCCACTTCACGCTGGTTCCCTTGCCAACCGACGAATTCCACTCCGGGCTCACCTTCGAGAGGTAGTCGGTAAAGATGTAGGTGGTGCCCGACCCATCGGATCGATGAACGATAACAATGGATTGGCTTGGGAACCTCACACCAGGATTCACCTTGGCAATCGCCGGATCGTTCCAATTGTTAATCTTGCCAAGGAACATGCCCGCCAGAAGTTCAGGGGTAAACTTCAATTCCTGCTTTACGCCAGGGATGTTATAGGCTGGAACCACTGCGCCGAGCACGGTCGGGATGTGCAGAACCTTGCCCTTGTACTGAGAAATCTGCTCGTCCGTCATTGGACCATCAGAAGCTCCAAAATCAACCGTTCCTGCGATCAACTGGTGAATGCCGGCACCGGATCCCAGAGACTGATAGTTAATCTGCACGCCGGAATGGCTCGAGCTGAACTGCGAAAACCACTTCTGATAGATCGGATTCGGAAAGGTAGCGCCTGCGCCATTCAACGACTGTGCAGAAGCGCTAACGCACAATAGAGCCGTGCAAACGATCAGCTTCAAAGTACGAGTCACAGATAGTTCCTCCTGAGTTTCTGTTGTAAGTATCTGTTTCAGGTCATTACTGCATCGTTACGCGAATATGAATTTCCGGTTACATATTGTCTTGCTGCGGTTCGCCCCAGGCATTGCGCGTTAGCTGAGTTCAGGCATGGCTTGTCTCGACCTACATTCTGCTTTTCATGTGATCGAGAAAAAGCTGTTCGACCGGCCGGTCATAGGAACGCAGCACGTGGCGAACGGTCCGCCCGCTGACAAGGTGACAAATCTCTTCCGCCATGTTCTTCACATGATCGCCGGCTCGCTCGATTTCCTGAGCCATGAACAATACATGGAAACTGTCAAACCGGCGCTGCCCTTCCGACGGTTCGAGATGCCGGAAAGTGATGACATTGCGCAGACGATCCAACTCCGCGTCAGACCGGAGCACACTCACCGCTCTGTCCAACGAACGAGTGCGGAATGCAGCTTCGATGTCGTTCAGCATCCGCTCCAACTGCGAGCTCATTACGCTGAGATCGCGGAGGTCATCATGATCCATGTGTGCGGCGATCGCTTCAGCGCGGTTTACAAAGCTCAACAGAAGATCGCCGATGCGCTCAAGCGATATTCCGAATTTCATGCATGCGAGCAGCGTCTTGGCCTCATCGTCGCCAACTTTTGTGATGGTCGTCGTCACAAGATCGTCGATGTCACGGTCCAGCGAATCCAACTGCCGCTCGCGCTCACGCACTTCTCCGTAGCGATCCTTGGATGCAGTCGCAATTCCTTCCGCCGCGGCAAAGGACGCGCTGCGCGCTACGCGGCACGCATCCAGAGTGAGCTCAAGCAGGTGCGATCCTGGAGTTTCGAGATTCGGCGCGCCCATATGGCGACTCCTGAATGGAAGGGGTGCTCGGATGTTGCAGAGACCAGCCAACGCTAGACCCGGTTGCCCTCAGCCCCCAATCACACTGGTTCCAAAATATGGAAATGGAATTTCAGTCGTATGAGCGGTGTGTGAATATCTCGTAAATCCGAAGAATTAGTCGGAAGTTGCACGCGCTTCCGGAATGGAGAATACAAACGTGCAGCCGTGGTTCAATTCGCTTTCCGCCGTGATGACTCCGCCATGTGCCAGCATGATGTGCTTGGCTATGGCCAGCCCCAATCCGGTGCCTCCGCTTTCGCGAGAGCGAGCCTTGTCAACGCGGTAGAAGCGCTCGAATAAACGCGGAAGGTGTTCGCTGGCGATTCCCGGCCCAAAATCACGCACATAGAACTGCACGAAGCCCTCCACGTCGTGAGCTCCAATCAAAAGGCGCCCCCCTTGAGCGGCGTATTTGGATGCGTTATCGATCAAATTGGAGAAAACCTGAAAGATGGCGTCGCGGTCTGCCGATACCATCTTCAACGCCTCGTTTACCACGTCCAACCTCATGCCGGAATCGGCACGATGGTCGTTAAAGTAGTCCGAGGCGTCGCGCAGGAGTTCCGCGGCAGAGACGGCACGCAATTGCAATTTCTTGTCGCCAGACTCCACTCTCGCCAGAACCAGCAGGTCTTCGGTCAGGCGCGCCATACGCGATGCGTTCTTGCGGATGATTTCAAGAAAATCACGCTGAACTTCTTCGGTGGCGACGCCATCCAGCAGCGTCTCGGCGTAGCCCTGAATGGACGTCAGCGGCGTGCGCAACTCGTGCGAGACGTTGGCAATGAAATCGCGCCTTGTCTTCTCAGTACTCTCTGCATCCGTCAGATCATGCAACACGGCAACCAAACCGCCGGAAGGCATGGGCGCGACCGTCGCCGCAAACACGCGTCCGGGAACAAAACTATTGATGCGCACCGTAATCAGCCTGCGGTGATGCGCCGCTTCCTGAATGGATAACAGAAAATTCGGATCGCGCACTGTTTGCACAACAGGCTGGCCCAATCGGACGCCAATGGGTGTGAGCATCTCCATGCGCCGATTCGCCCATTGCGCGCGTCCATCCTGAGAGATGGCGATTACCGGCTCCTGCATGCTGTTCAGCACGGTCTCCAACTCGCTGCGGCTGTCCTCTACCTCTTTGAAGCTGGCCTGGAGCTTGCGGGCGGTCGTATCAAGAGCGCTGGCTACACGACCGATCTCGTCGTTCTGGTATTCCGACAATCTTGCGGAAAAGTCGCCTTCCGCGATCTTGCCCGCGAATTCGAGAATGCGCTCCAACCGTTCACTAACGTTCTTCGATGCCCACGCCGCAAGCAGAATAGCGATGAAACAAGCCAGAGCGGACGCAAAAAGTAGCGAGTGCCATACTCTCCTCTTGGTCTCGGCGATAACACTGAGCGGCACCGCAAGCCGAACCGCTCCCCCGGGAATAGGCTGAGCAATATAGAGGAGATCCACACCGAGAGTGTGGCTGCGCCGTGTATCGGCTCCGACCCTTCCCTCCAGCGCTGCCTGAAATTCCGGACGCCTCGCGTGATTCTCCATTTTTCCGGGAACCGCATCGCTGTCCGCCATTACGTGTCCCTGGCTATCGATGACCGTGGCACGCGCACCGGCAGATTGTGCAACCTCCTTTGCAATCTCCTCCAGATCGACATTGGACGTTCGGGCCTCTGAAACACGCAATGCAAACATTGCCGTCTTCTGCCGAAGATTGCTTTCAACCTGTTGCTGGAGCGAGTTCTCCCAGGAATGCGTGATCGCCACGTCCAAGATCAAAGTAGCTGCTGCAATGACCAGAGTAAAGACGAACACCATTTTGAAGAAAATGCGATTTTTCACTTCGAAGCCTCAAAGCGATATCCGGCTCCTCGAACCGTGCGCAAATGATGTGGCTCTTCGGGATCCTTCTCTATTTTCTCTCGAATACGCCGCACATAAACATCGACCGAACGCGGGGTCACATATGCCGTATCGCGCCAGACAGCGTCGAGCAGTTGGTCGCGAGTGAAAACACGTCCGGGATGACGCGCCATATACTCAAGCAACCGGAACTCGGTAGCTGTCGTTGCGACCTGTTTCCCCCGCACGGTCAAAATCATGGCGCCGCTGTCAATTTCAATATCGCCCGAGGTGATGACCTCCGGAGCCAGCGGCCGTTCAAAGCGACGAAGTACGGCCTTGACGCGCGCAATCAGCTCACGAGGGCTGAACGGTTTGCTAATATAATCGTCCGCACCGAGTTCCAATCCAAGGACACGATCGCTCTCACCGGTCTTTGCAGTGAGAAAGATGACCGGCGTCATGGCAATTGCCTGATTCTGCCGAATGCGGCGGCAGATCTCAAATCCGTCCCCGCCAGGAATCATGATGTCCAGTAGAAAAAGCGCAGGCTTTTCGCGTTCCGCCTCCTGAATAACAGGTGGGGCGGTCGCAAAAATACGGGCAGTGAAGCCGGCAGCCTCGAGATGATGCTTGATCAATCGGGCGATGTCGGCTTCATCCTCCATCACAAATATAAGAGGTTTCATTGGCCCCATTGTATTCAGGTGCGAGCATGGCGGGAACTACCAATGGACGGTTTTCACGTGACTGTAACATTTCATTCCATTGAGGGACGGAATGAGATGAAACCTACCTGCAACGGCAAACGGGGAGAGCTTGAACCCTCCCCGCTCGAAAATAGCTCGCTTTCTCAATGGAAAGGATTGATGTAGGAGCTCCATCCACGCGTCATATAGTCGGACAATGTGAGCCCTGCCAGCAGCATCAAGAAGAAGATTGCCGCTACGACCACTACTTTTGTAAGCGCGGTGGAGTAGCGCAGTTCCATAAAGAACAGCAGCACCAGCAGCGCTTTCACGGTGGCAATGCTCAGTGCCACAATCGCGTTGAAGGGACCAAGTTCGAGGGTCGCGACAAACACCGTCAATGCGGTTAAAACCAGCAGAGCGGCCCAGACGGAAACGAACATTTTTACGGTAGGGTGTGCGTGTTCGGCCATTCTCTTCTCTCCTACCCGTTGTGGTGGTGGCTGATCAGATAGAGCAGCGGGAAAAGATAGATCCAGATTAAATCCACGAAATGCCAGTACAGCCCCACCATTTCCACCGGTGAGTTGTACTCCGGACTGAATCGTCCACGAGCATTCGCAATCAGCAACCAGGTAAGCAATCCGGCACCGATGATCATGTGGAACGCGTGCATTCCAGTCATCGCGAAATACAGCGAGAAGAAGATTGAGACCTGACGCGGATCGTAGTTGCCCTCGTGCTCGAAGTGGAAGTTCGGGCCAGGGACTTCGTGATGCACCCAGTGTCCGTGGTATTCCACGGCCTTTACGCCAAGGAAGGCAAACCCCAGAACCAGCGTCAGGATCAGGCAGATTGCGGTCAGCTTGCGATTGCCCAACTTCGCCGAGTGCACTGCCATCACCATGGTCAGTGAGGAGCAGATGAGCACGGCCGTATTGATCGCGCCCAGTTGAATCTCCATCGTCTGGCTGCCCGCGACCCAGGCGTTGTAGTACGAGAGCCGATAAATAAGGTATGCGGCAAACATGCCGCCGAAAAACATGATCTCGGTGACCAGGAAGAGCCACATACCGAATGTGGACGTGGCTTTCTGTTGATCGAGGTCAGCGAAGTGATGTTTTAGATTATGCACTTCTGTCTGGCTATCCGGCAATTTCAACCCCCTTATTGGGCGCGTCGATTTCGTCGTAGTTATAGGCTTCCCAGGTTACAACCGGCGTCTCGTCGAAATTGAACGTCGGCGGCGGCGAAGATGTCATCCATTCCAATCCTGCCGCGCGATAAGGATTCGGTCCCGCATCCTTGCCGTATTGCAGGCTCCACATGAAATACACCATAGGCATCAGGAAACCGACTGCGAGAATCGAGGCTCCCGCCGTCGACAGCACATTCAGCACCTGGAATTCCGGAGGATATGCGTGATAGCGGCGAGGCATTCCCATGTAGCCCAACAGGAATTGCGGGAAGAACGTCAGGTTGAATCCAACAAACACCAGCACCGCGCTCAACTTCGCAAACGCCTCGGGATACATCTTGCCAGTAATTTTCGGCCACCAGAAATGCAATCCGCCCATGAAAGCCGTCACCATGCCACCCACCATCACGTAATGGAAGTGGGCGACGACAAAGTAAGTGTCGGTAACATGCAGGTCGAGTCCAACTGACGCAAGAAACACGCCGGTAAGCCCGCCGATAGTGAACAGTCCGATGAATGCAAACGTGTACAGCATCGGAGTCTCAAACGTAATGGAACCTTTGTAAAGAGTCGCCGTCCAGTTAAAAACTTTCACGGCGGAAGGGATGGCCACGAAGAAACTCAGCATCGAGAAGATGAGCGCCGCGTAAGTAGAAATTCCGGCGACAAACATGTGATGTGCCCACACCAGGAATCCCAGCACCGCAATCGCAATCGATGACATTGCAATAAAGTCGTATCCAAACACGCGCTTGCGCGAGAAGCAAGCAATCACTTCGCTGATCACGCCCATGCCCGGCAAAATCATGATATACACGGCAGGATGCGAATAAAACCAGAACAGGTGCTGGAACAGTAGTGGATCACCGCCCAACCGCGCATCGAAAATGCCGATATGGAAGACTCGTTCCAAAGCTACCAGCACAAGCGTAATCGCCAGCACCGGTGTGCCCAGCACCATGATCACCGAAGCCGCGTAATTCGCCCAGATGAACAGTGGCAAACGACGCCATGTCAGACCCGGCGCGCGCATGCGATGCACGGTGACAATGATGTTCAGCCCGGTGAAGATGGACGAGAAGCCGGTGATAAAAACGCCCAGTGCCGCCGTGACGACATTGGTATTCGAGAAGGTGGTCGAGAACGGCGTGTAAAATGTCCAGCCGGTATCTACGCCTCCGGTCAGGATGGCATAAAGGATGAAGGCGGCGCCGGTAATGAAGATGTACCAACTCGCCAGGTTCAGCCTTGGAAAGGCCAAATCCTTTGCGCCCACCATCATTGGCACGAGAAAGTTACCCAGCACCGCCGGAATCGACGGGATCAGGAACAGGAAAATCATCACGATACCGTGCATGGTGAACAGCTTGTTATACGTGTCGGATAACACCAGGTCACCCGCCGGAGTAAGTAACTCCAGCCGGATCAACATGGCGAAAAAACTGCCCACAAAGAAGAACGACGTAATCGAGATCAGGTAAAGCAGCGCAATCCGCTTATGGTCAGTGGTGAGCAACCACGACTTGATCCCGTAATCCGCGTTCAAGTAGTTCGTCTTCGATTCGACAGTATGGCTAGCGGTTTCCATGATTCACCCTTTACGGCTTTGCTGCCGGCTTCGCCGGTGCTGCATTCGTTGGCGGAGTTGCAGTCTTGTCACTCTTAACAACCGAACCTTCGGTCTTCGGAGCGACTGGATAAACTCCCGAGTTCGGTTCACTGACCGGTAGCGGCAGATTCGCCGAGCCATTGCCCAGAGCTTTGACGTATGCGACCAACCCGATCACTTCCTCTTCGCTCAGTTGTCCCTCGAACGTCGGCATAATGTTCTTGAAGCCGCTCGCAATCTTTGCCCCCGGATTCAGAATCGACTCGCGTACATAGCTCTCATCAGCGCTCACCGTGCGCCCATCATCCAGAAGCACCGGCTTGCCAAACACCCCGATCAGATTAGGTCCGCGCCCTGCTGCGTCGGCGCGATGGCACATTGAGCAGCCATACTGCTGAAAGCTCTTTTCGCCGGCCGAAGCCAGCGATCCATCCACTCCACCGGCTGCCCAGCGATCGTAGTCAGCTGGCTCCATCGCGATCACCTCACCAACCATGCCCGAGTGCTGTGTTCCACAATATTCGGCGCAGAACAAGTGATAGCGGCCCGCCGCCGTGGCATGAAACCATGTAGAGGTATAACGCCCAGGCAACACATCGGCTTTGATGCGAAATGCCGGAACGTAGAAATCGTGAATCACATCCTGCGAGGTCATGATCATGCGCACATCGCGCCCTACTGGAACGTGCAGTTGATTGATTTCGCGCTGCCCCTCGGTGTGCTGAAACTTCCACATCCATTGCTTCCCGACGGCATAAACTTCCATCGCGCCTTTTGGCGGACGTGTCTGGATAAAGAAGATTACGGACGACCATACAAAGATGATCATCACGATGCCCAGCGGGATGCCTGTCCACATTAGCTCCAAGGCAGTCGAGCCGTGAATCTGTGTTGCTTGCGGATTCCGTTCCTTGCGATAACGAACGGCAAAGAACAGGATCAGCGCGGAGATCAAGATGGTGAAAAAGGCGGTGATCGCCACCAGGGCGAAGTACAGTGCGTCAACGTGTCCGGCCATGGAGCTAGCGCGCGCCGGAAATAGTGGCAGATTTGACCACATATCTTTTTATGCCCGTCCTGTTCCGATGCCGTGATCTTGCTTCTCTTTGCGAAACAGCAGTATGAGACAGCTACCCAGCACAATGACAGTTGTAACGCCGCCAAGGCGAACTATGTTCGTAATGGTGGCTCCATACCTTCCCGTGCGTGGATCGTAGTGATAGCAGTACAGCAGCACCTGGTCGGCCAACGACCCGATCTTGTTCTGCGAAGCTTCTACAATGCCGAGCCGCATGTCCTTGGCGGAATATTCCACGCCGTAGTAGTACTGCGCCACTCTTCCCGTCGGAGTAATCAGCATGATTCCCGCAGCGTGCGCAAACTGGTCGAGTTTAGCGTCGTAGTGATAACGGAAACCTACTGCCTTCGCCAGTTCGGAAATTTGCGTCTGCTCACCCGTAAGAAAATGCCAGCCATTGCCGGCCACGGGATTCCCAAGCTTCTTCAGATACATTTCCTTCTTGTTTGAAGCGAGCTGAGGAGTTTCGCGCGGGTCGATACTGACGGTAACCACTTCGAATTCATTGCCCGGTACAAATTTGATAACCTTCAGCGCGGAGGTCAATCCGTTCAACACTTCCGTGCATAGCATTGGACACTGGAAATAGACGAGGTTCAGAATCACGGGGCGGCCTTCGTGGAAGTAGTCGCCCAGCTTCACCGTTCTTCCCTGCTCATCCTTGAACGTCAGATTCAACGGCACCTGCTCGTTCAGGCGCTGATCAATGCCCACGCCTTCCAATCCCGGAGGTGAAACGGTCTTCGTCTCGGGCGGAGTAAAGTACTGCGCCATGGCCATAGCGCTCATTACGGTCGCCATTGCCAGGCTCATTGCCACTCTTCGAATTGTTCTATAGCCCGACATCATTTCTGTCCTATCTCTCGCTCCGCGATCGCCATTACTTGCCTGGCTCCTGATTCGCGAGCAAATTCTCGCTCATGTTGTGCCCAGACTCATTCTGGTGCTCGCCAGTGTCCGGCGTTAGTGGTTCCGAATACTCTCTTCCCGCCCCGGGATAGTTCGACACTGCCGTGCCGCCGGTCCGCGTTGGAAGGCGCGTAGCAGCGATCTTGATTGCCTGGTCAATCGGCAAATGCACGTTTCCCTGCTGATCCTGCCATGGCTCCGCATTCAGGGCAGCCGTCTCTTTCAACAGCATTTTCGTCATGTCTGCTGTTTCTTCGCTTTGCAAACGTGGCTCGGGAAATCTTTGCACGTTGACGTTTGCCGTGTTGGTCAGAATGCCGGAGCGAGGTGTAACTGCCTTGGGCGCCAGCGGACTCATCTCCGGATCGTGCTTCTCGGCAAAACGTGTCATACCTATGTACATTCCAAGAACACAGAAGTGAATGGCAACGGCGAAGACTGCAAGCACCAGGAAGAAAATAAGAATTCCACGGGCTCCCATATCGCTCTTGTCGTATCCAACGCTCGGGTTGCGTTCTTCGCCATTTACGTGGTCGTGATTAGTGTCCATGGCTCTGCTCCCAAAGGCGCGGTAACATCGGTTCGGTGACTACCAGCAAAGGCCGTTTGCTGAACTCGCGGAAAAACATCCCCAGCCAAATACTCACCAAAGCGAGCGGCACCGCAAGATAGGTCCAGTGATACATAAGGTGATGCGCATCCCCGGTAGTTCCCGGAAATGGATTCGGCGCCACCAACCAGTACAGATCGACATAGCGCATTATCAGTACCAGCAACGCAACCGGAACCAGTTTTCGCGCGTCCCGCTTGAGTTCACGCGAGAGCAGCAATGTAAACGGCAGGGCAAATTGCAGGAACACCAGCGCCAGTGCCACTATCTGCCATCCGCCGTGAATGCGGTCGAGATACCAGGTGATTTCTTCCGGAAGGTTTCCTGCCCAGATGATCAGCCACTGCGAGAAACTGAAGTAAGCCCACACCATGGTGAAGGCCAGCATCAGCTTGCCGTAATCGTGAAGTTTATCTGGTCCAAGAATCGCGTTGTAGGGCTCAAACTCGCGCATGGAACACAAGATCACGATCATCAGTGCCATCACTGAAAGCATTTCGCTAATCATGAAAAACATGCCGAAGATCGTCGAATACCACGCCGGATCAAGCGACATCACCCAGTCGGTGCAGGCCAAGGTAATCGTCAGGCCGTACACCAACAATCCCGGTGCAGCCCAGACCTTCAGCTTTTGCCACACCTGCGGAGACTCGTCCCCATCCTGCTTCAACGAGCCTTTGCGCAGCCCCCATGCCCATAGGTTCCAGATCGCGAAATAGAGAACTGCTCGCAGTGTCCAGAAATGATCATTCAGATACGCGCTTTTCGCCGCAACCTCATGATGCGATGCCACGTAAGCCGGATCGAGCCAGATATACAGGCTATGCCGTCCCAGCCAAATGGGCACGAATAGAATCGTAAGCAGCGGAATATTTGCCACTGCGGCTTCCATCACGCGACGCCCAATCATCCACCAGTTGCCGCCCGTAAGATGTCCTAGCATCAACAGCGCCAGCGAGCCCAGCGAGAAGCCGAGCACCAACATGTAGCCAATAAGATATCCACGGTAGAACTGCTGGCCTGAGAGGAAAGCGCCGGCTATAGAGGCGATAGCTGCTGCCGCGCCAATCGCCAACCATCGGGTTGAAAGCGATGCGGCAGACGCGGGCGCATTAAACCGGTAGGAAGCGGGATAGGTTGTCGTGCTCATCTACTTCGCCTCCATGGATTCTGCTTTACGCTCGCTAGTTCCCTCGTTCGCGTTGTTTCCAGAAGCCGGCTGCTCAGATGCGAGATGCGACACCTGCTGGCCCGAAACGTCGCCGCTCTTTGCGGAGCGAGAAAGTTGCAGCGCGCGAATGTAGGCCGCGATGCGCCAGCGATCAGCCACCGGTACCTGTGCCGAATAATCTCCCATCGCTCCCCACCCGTTGGTCATCACATTGAAGAAGTGGCCCACCGGAGATTTCATCAGCCGCGGTTCGTAATAGGAAGGAGGGTTCTTGAATCCGCGTTGCACAATCATTCCTTTGCCATCTCCCAACTGCGAATGGCAAGGCGCGCAATAGATATTGAACCGCTCGCGTCCGCGAGCCATATCCTTTTCCGTGATCGCGAAAGGAAACTGATCGGCCTCCTGCCCGTTCACCTTGCCGGTGTAGAGCAACGGATCATTCTCGAGTTGGCCGCGCGCGATCGTGCCCTCAACCGGCGGACGCGCCGATCTCCCGTCAGCATAAAAAGTGTTTTCGCGCAGCGGGATGAACTTAGGCTGATTGTGCATATCCTCTCGACAGGAAACCAGCAGCAGCAGGACGGTCGCAGCGATCAGGGTAATCGCTACGCGTCCGGCACTCTCAGCGACAGTCTTGCAATCCATGAGTTCGTATGCCATAAGCTAGTCGGTGACCTCCGCGACATCGACCGCGTCCGTCGCCTCCAGAAAGTGTGTCGTCTGTTCCAGGTCAAACTTCGGATCGGCTGCCTCTATGCAGAGAAAGAACCGGTCACGGCTGGCCGCAGTGAATCGCGGATGATTGAAAATCGGGTGGTAGGGCTGCGGCAATCCATTCAGTGTCAGCATGCCCACCACAGCCGCAATACCTGCAAATAGAATCGTCATTTCAAACGTGATGATGACGAACGATGGCCACGAATTGAGAGGACGGCCACCCACGTTCACCGGATACGCCGAGGTATGAACCCAGTACTGCAGGAAAAAACCGCTCAACCCGCCTAGGATTCCTCCCGCCAAAGTAAGCAGCGGCACGCGAGTTTTCTCAAATCCAATTGCGTCAGCCACCTCTTCCAGCGGAAATGGTGTATATGCATCCATTCGCCGATATCCAGCGGCGTAAGCCTTCTTGCACGCACTCACCAGTTCGTCGGGCGTGATGAACTCAGCAACCACACCGTGCAGTACAGACTCAGTCATGAGCGGCTACCTCCTCACTGAGCTTCGCTTGGGGCAACAACAATCGCATTTCGAAAATGGTGATCATCGGCATTAATCTGACGAACAGGAACATCGCGGAGAAGAAAAGGCCAAGCGTTCCGGCGAACACCGCGTAATCCCATCGCGTCGCCACGTACATGCCCCACGACGAAGGCAGGAAGTCGCGATGAAGACTGGTGACAACGATGACGAAGCGCTCCAGCCACATGCCCAGGAGGATCACGAGAGACGTCACGAACAGCATCGCCGGATTCAGTCGCACCTTGCGAATCCAGAGCACTTGCGGAATGAGAATGTTGAACAGGATCAAGCACCAGTACGACCATGCCATCGGACCCAGTAACCGGTTCTTGAACATGAACAGTTCATAAGCGTTTCCCGAGTAGTAGGCGTAGAACGCTTCCATCGTGTATCCGTAGGCGACGATCAATCCCGTGCCCAGCATCACCTTGGCGGCATTGTCCAGATGTCGCAGGGTCATCATGTCCTGCACACCGTAAAACCGGCGAATCGGAATCGCCAGCACTAGGACCATAGCGAAACCAGAGTAGATAGCGCCCGCCACGAAGTACGGCGGAAAGACGGTCGTATGCCATCCTGGCAAGATTGAAATTGCGAAGTCGAATGACACCACCGTATGTACCGATAGCACCAGAGGTGTCGCCAGTCCAGCGAGCAGGATGTAGGCGCTCTCGTAGCGCTTCCAGTGCCGCGCCGAACCGCGCCATCCCATAGCCAGCAATCCGTAGATAGTCTTGGCGACGGGGTTCGTTGCGGTGTCACGAAACGTCGCAAGATCGGGGATCAATCCCACGAACCAGAACAGCGCGGAGATCGTCGCATACGTCGAAACCGCGAAGACGTCCCACAGCAGTGGGCTCCGAAACTGCGGCCATACGCCCATTGTGTTGGGATACGGGAATAGCCAATACGCGAGCCACGGACGGCCTGTGTGAATCAGCGGAAAGACGCCAGCGCAGGCCACGGCAAACAGCGTCATTGCCTCCGCAAAGCGGTTGATCGAGTTACGCCAGCCCTGCTTGAGTAGCAGAAGAATCGCCGAAATCAATGTGCCCGCGTGTCCGATACCAACCCACCACACGAAGTTCACAATAGCAAAGCCCCAGCCCACCGGAATGTTAATGCCCCAGATACCGACGCCACGATAGAACAGATACGCCATGGCGAACAGCATCAGATTCAACAGGCCAAAGAAGAAGGCGAAGCCTCCCAACCAGCCCAGCGTAACCGGTCGACGAAGCACGATTGAGACGATCTTGTCGGTGATCGTTTCCAGCGTATGGCCGGGCGTGAGGACTGGTGCCTGTCCGGGCAGCAGCCGTTCTAATGTCGCGGAAGCCTTGGTCTCTGGAGCTTGTTCCATGATCCTTTACGACTCCAACTCAGGATTGGGATTGCGCACTGCGGCCAAATACGTCGTCCGCGGGCGAGTGTTTAGCTCTTCGAGCAATCCGTAATTCCGCTGCGATGCTTTCAGCTTCGAAACGCGGCTGCCCGAGTCGTTCAGATCGCCGAAGACGATAGCTTCCGCTGGACACGCCTGTTGGCAGGCCGTCATCACCTCGCCATCGCGCACCTTGCGGTTCTCTTCTTCGGCATCAATTCTGGCGTGGGTAATGCGCTGTATGCAGTAAGTACACTTCTCCATCACGCCACGGCTTCGTACCGATACCTCGGGATTGCGCTGGAACTTCAGCTGCGGCGTGTCAAAATCCGAGAACAGCAGGAAGTTGAAGCGGCGTACTTTGTAAGGACAGTTGTTTGAGCAATAACGAGTGCCCACGCAACGGTTATAAACCATGTCGTTCAGGCCCTCCGACGAGTGGACGGTTGCCGTAACCGGGCATACCACCTCGCACGGAGCATTCTCACATTGCATGCACGGCACTGGCTGGAAGTAAGTATTTGGATTCTCTGGCGAGCCCTCATGGTAGTTATCGATGCGCAGCCAGTTCATATGGCGGCCACGCTTTACCTGATCCTTGCCCACCACCGCAATATTGTTTTCCGCCTGGCAGGCCACCGTGCAGGTCTTGCATCCCACGCACGAGTTCAGATCGATCGCCATGCCCCACTTGTGTTCCTTGTACTCGTAGGGCTGATACATCGTGAGACCCGGCGGCGGAGCTTCCACCATCTCATGCGCAAATCCTGGCGTTTTGATGAACTCTTCAAGGGTTGCCGCGCGCACGATAGCGCGCCCTTCCATCATCTGGTGTCCCTGAGGAGAGGCCAGCCCATAATGCTCGCCGGTCGCTCGCACCCGTACTCCACCGGCATTCCAGAGTGCATTCGAAGCTCGCAATTTATAGGCGCTGAATCCGATGCCTGAACCAACTCTGCCCGCCTTTTCGCGGCCGTAACCCAGTGTTACCGTGATCGCGTCATCGGGATGCCCAGGTGTCAGCCAGAGAGCCGCCTTCACCTTGCGGCCATTCAGTTCCAGTTCCACTTCGTCTTCGCTTTTGAGGTTGAGCCTTTTCGCCGTGGCCACGCTCATCAGCACGGGATTGTCCCAGCACACCTGGTTCATCGGCTTCGGAGTTTCCTGCAGCCATCCGTTGTTGGCGAACCGGCCATCGAAGATCGTCGCATCACGGCGGAAGATGATCTCCAATCCGCTTGCCGCCGCGGTGATTGCCGGCAGCGCTGTTTTCGCCGAGGCCGTTACGGGCTTCGCCGGAGATGCTGATCCCGCAACGAATCCATCATGCAGCGAACGATCCCACCAACTCTTGAAATCCGCGCCCGAGTGCTGAGATTGCCAGTAGCGCTGCGTCAGCGCATAGCTGGTCGCCTCATCTTCATTGGTCAGGAACTCGATCAACTCGCTCTCACTGTGCCCGCTGTAGAGCGGCGAGATCAGCGGCTGAATGAAACTCACCGTACCATCGAACGAACGCGTGTCGCCCCACTGCTCAAGGTAGTGAGTTCCACTCAAATGCCAATGACAATACTTCGCAGTCTCATCCTGGTAAAGGCCCAGGTGAATTCTTAACCCAACTTTGTTCAGCGCGCTCAGGAAGTCGATATCCGCTGGCGCATCGTAAACCGGATTTGTATTCAGCACGACCAGCATATCTACTTTGCCGCTGTTCATCTCAGCCGTAAGCTGACGAAGTTGCTCCACCTTCGAAGTCGCAGCAAAGGGATCGACCGGCTCGCTATAACTCACCGTCTTGCCAGCCGCGCCGAGTGCGCCATTGATTGCATGAGCCAACGCGTGGGTCGCCGGAGTCTGCGCATCACCCGCCAGCACTAACGCCGTGCCGCGATTTGCCTGCAAATCCTTCACCAGGGCAGACGCAAACTTCTTTTGATCCTCCTTGAACTCACCACCTACTTGCGCCACTCCAAGTGCCGATGCCAGAGCTCGCGCGAACGCCTCCACCTCACTGGCCTTCAGGTGCAGTCGATGGTCAGCCTTTGCCGCGGTGTTTGTAGGCGCGCTCTCGACGGCGTAGAAGCGCAACATCTCTTCCTTTAACTCAGGACGGCGACGCCGTGAAAACTCGCGTGTGTACTTGTGGAATCCCGGGAAGCCTGACGAAAGGAAATCAGCATCGAGCGAGAGAACAACCTTCGCCTTCGAAAAATCGTAAGTCGTTTCCAGCGGTTGACCAAACGCAAGCTCCGCGCCCGCATACACGTTGTCGCGATTGACTGCCTCCCACTGATACCACTTGACCTGGGGATAGGTCTTCAGCAGTTGCTGCATCTGCGCCACAAACGAAGGCGAAGATGTTGCGCCGCTGAGCACTCGCAGTCCAACGCCCTGCTTCGCTTTTTCCGCCTCAATCGAGCCGCGCAGACTCGACAGTACCTCCGGCCATGAGCGTGTTTCCCCAAGGTACGTGTTGACCTGCGAGCGATCAGGGTCGTACATAGTCAGCACGCTCGCCTGGTTGAACACGTCGGTTCCGCCCAGCGAAGACGGATGCTGCGGATTGCCCTCAATCTTGGTCGGCCGGCCCTCATGGCTTTCCACCAGCAAGCCCGTGCCATAAACTCCTAAGGGCATTGCCGTCGCATAAAACAATGGCTTGCCCAGAAGCTGATTGTTCGGCTGTTTCACATAGGGCACGATTGGTTCCAGCGGTTGCTTGGTGCAGGCGCTCAATCCCGCCAACGCCATCGACGCGCCCATGATCTTCATGAAGTCGCGGCGTGAACTCTTGTCGGTCCACTCCGATGCATGCTTCGGGAACTCACGATGCAACATCTCCGCGAACTCAGGAGTCTGTGCCAGTTCATCCAGGGTGCGCCAGTATTGTGGTCCGCGAGCTTCGCTCAACCTCTCGCGCACCTCACTCAGCTCCAGCTTGTCTTTCTTACTGGGACACACGTCCCCAATTCCAGTTTTCTGCACGTTATCCATTCGCTTCGATTCCACTCGTCAGAGTCTCTGCTTCTGTTTCCGCGAAAAGCGCACTGTTAGACGCCACGGACGCAACGCGGGCTAATCAACGATGACATGTATTGCAATTCGTAATGTCTCGCGGCGAGCGCACGTTATTCACCTTCACCAGGTAGGTGCCCAAGCCCTCTGGCCCCGTCTGACTGGTGAATGTTTTGTATCTGTCGCCTTCTTTGATCGTTACCGGATGCGAAGTCGAAGGTTCCTCGTAAGCCATATTGAAAATCTGGTCGCCCATTGTCGCGGGATCCTTTGGATCCTGCTTGACATAGTGCGGACGAAGGTTCTTCGCCGGTTCGCGATGGCAGTTCAGGCACCACTCCATCTGCAGAGAAGCTTGGTTATACATCAGATTCATCTTGTCCACTCTGCCGTGGCACACATTGCAACCCACGCCTTTGTTCACGTGAATGCTGTGATCGAAATACGCAAAGTCAGGCAAATCGTTGGCTCGCGTCCAACTGAGGCTCCTTCCGCTGCGATAGCTCTCGCGTACCGGCTCCAGCATCGGGGCTGCCGTCCATATCTGCGAATGGCAGTTCATGCACGTCTTGGTGGGCGGTACTCCCGCATAACCTGAGACCTCAACCGACGTGTGGCAGTAGCGGCAATCGATGCCGAGCCCTGCCACGTGATGCTGGTGAGGAAACGGTACAGGTTGAGGTCGCGCTACACCCGCGTACGTGAAATAGGGCGAGCGCTGTAACTGCAACGCCGCCCAAAGGAGGCCAACCACCAGGATCACTCCGCCCAGGATGGAGGCCTTTGCAATCGAATTCGCACTGCGATGAAAGATTTGTGCCATTTATGGATTTTTCCGTTACGTCGCTAACTTCACTGCAAGCCCGGTGGCGGCGAGGATGTCAGAAGATGCGCCGGAGCTTTTCTACAACCTCCGGTAACCATTTCCGGCCCTCATTGCACTGTGACGCACTAAGCAGGTCCTAAGTGACTTACGTCACGAGAACCTCGGATTATAACAGGAGCATCGGAGTTGCTGCCCTGACCGGGAGGAAAATTCCTACGGCTGCGGGATAGCGGTTCAGAATTTTGTGCGTGGAGAAAACTCGATATCTTTCGAACAACTGGTCGTGGCACTTTCTGTCGATGCCTCATTCACCAATCTTTCTGTTTTAAACGGGAACTTCTGCCGAAATCTGCCTGTTCCATACCACCTCTCGAACCTGCGTCATCAGGTGGCAATCTTTCTCATGCTCATGCAGTTCGACAGATGCCTCCATCGATTAATTGTGAGATGCGGAAGCAAGGCATTTGTGTGCAGCTTTTTACGAAGTAAATGGATGATTTCCAGAGCCCGTTCCGAATCGAAACGAACATGCCGTTCCGAACTCGGCGTGATCCGCCAGGGCGGCAATCTACTCAGGACCTGCAAGTGAGGGCGCAGTTGGCACCGCGCCCTGCGATGAAGACCACCTTCTGCATTAGCCGCGCAGATAAAAATCCACTGTAACTTCCAGCTTGACAGCGATGGGCTGATCGTCTTTCTCTGCTGGCTTGTACTTCCATTCCTTCACGGCGATAATCGCGTTTTCGTCAAGTCCGTAGCCAAGTCCCTTCACTACCTTTGCATCGACTACGTCTCCCTTTTTGTCCACGACGATCAACAGCGTGACGGTACCCTCAATTTTTTTCTTCTTGGCTTCGGCCGTGTAATCCGGGGAGGCAACTTCGGAGAGCCTCGGTGGGGTGATACCTTCGGTGACCGCAACGGCCTCGTCCATTGCCTTCGCGTTGGTTTGCGCTGAACTTATAACCGGAGCGACGCTCAACATCAGCAGAAGAGAGAATACCATCGTGAGAATGCGTTTCATGGGACGCCTCCGAGCCGCACGCAACCATGCGCCAGATATGTACAGCAAACATTTCAACGCTCTCTGGTATTTGCGCGCAGTGACATAGCGCACACTGTTCGGCCCATGCAACACATCCATGAATTCGAGAGAATGGCACGATCCGCTTCTGTTGATTCCAACAAAATGCGCACCCGAGGGTGCGCACGATTGCATGGGTCTTCCCGACCACTAAAGGCGGGAAGAGAGCACTGAAAGTAAGTAAGACTACGCCTTTGGTTCCTCGCCGCCGCCCTCACCCGCCTGGGCCTGGGACTCTTCCATGGCCTTGCGCGTTTCTTCAGCGCGCTTGGCACGGAGTTCGGCGCGCTTCTCGCGCTTTTCATCAACGACCTTCTCGCTGCCGAGAATTTCGATGAAAGCCTTTGCACCGCCGTCACCCTTACGGAAGCCGGTGAGAATGATGCGGGTATAGCCACCATTCCGGTCGCCAAAGCGTGGGCCGATGGTGCTGAACAGCTTGTCAACCGCCTGCGGGGTCATCAGGTACGATGCCGCCAGACGACGTTGTGCAACGCCACCTTTTTTGCCGAGCGTAATCATCTTCTCGACGTGGGACTTCATTGCCTTGGCCTTGGTGACGGTGGTCTCAATCCGCTCTTCAATGATCAAAGAGGTGACGAGATTCCGCAGCAAAGCGCGCCGGTGGGAGGTGTTCCGGCCTAGTTTCCAACCTGCTACACGATGACGCATGACTCAATCCTTAATAGCGCCGGAGCCGCTGGGAATCCGGCTGAACTTAACTCCTCGGCAACGCCGGGAGATTGCGGAAGGGCCATGTGGCGCCTCCCGTAAAACCGAGCGCTGCAGCCGGAACGGCATCTTCGCCGCGTACCCGGCTGCGAAGCTCATTTAGAAGCCCGGGTTGCTGTCCCCAGAGCCGAAGGAAGGCGGCAAGCTGCTGCCCATCGTCGACTGGCTGGTTGCAACGGCATTGCCGTGCTCGTCGATCTTCATTCCGAGGCCGAGACCCATCGAAGCAAGAATTTCCTTGATTTCGTTGAGCGACTTGCGACCAAAATTCTTGGTTTTCAGCATTTCGGCTTCGGTCTTGCAAACCAGCTCGCCAATCGTCTGGATATTTGCGTTCTTCAGGCAGTTGTAGCTGCGAACGCTCAACTCCAGCTCTTCGACCGAGCGATTGAGATTCTCGTTGCGGATCTCCGGCTTATTGTCCGCCGAAATTCCGGCGGCTTCAACTTCCTCTTCGAAGTTGATGAAGATATTCATGTGGTCTTTGAGCAGCTTGGCCGCCAGTCCGATTGCATCGGGAGGCGTAACCGAACCATTCGTCCACACTTCAAGAGCCAGCTTGTCATAGTCGGTGATCTGACCAAGACGGGCTGCCTCGACCGCATAATTCACTTTGCGCACGGGCGAGTGTACGGAATCGATGGGAATGAAGCCCAGCCCGAGATCTTCGTCAAAATTCTTATCTGCAGAAACGTAACCACGCCCCTTCTTCAGGCGAAGCTCCATTTCGATCTTGCCGCCTTCGCTGACGGTTGCGATGTAAACGTCCTTATCCAGGACTTCAACATCGCCATCCGCTTCAATCATTCCGCTGGTGATGACACCCGGCTGATCAGCGCGCAGATAGATCATCTTCGGCGCGTCACCGGAAAGCTTAAACGGGATCTGCTTCAGGTTAAGAATAATGTCGGTGGCATCTTCGACGACACCGGGAATCGACTGAAATTCGTGCAGCACACCTTCGATCTTGACCGCGGTAATAGCTGCTCCCTCAATCGAGGAAAGCAGTACGCGCCGCAGCGCATTGCCAATGGTGGTGCCAAATCCGCGCTCGAACGGCTGCGCCCAGAAGTGACCATACTTGTCAGTCAGCGATTCAGAGTCCATCGCCAAGCGCTTAGGTTTTTGAAAACCCTTCCAGAGCATTCGTTTCTCCTCTTTCTTCGGTCCGTTTGGCCTTGCGGTTGAGTGCGCCGCAAGCTGATCTGGTCCGAGACGGGGTGATGCGGCACGGTGTTGAAAGCCGTGCCGCTGTAATTAGGTTGCTCGACAACTCCGAAATGCATCCGGCAGCGTCGGCTCCGTGAAGTAATACAGTTTTCGTGGCGATAAGCAGGCGCGAACGCCTGTCTATGCTACTTGCTGTAGAGTTCGACGATGAGCTGTTCGTTGACGGGCAGGTTGATGTCTTCGCGCCGCGGCAGAGACGTTACGCGACCTTTGAAGTTATCTCGGTCGATCTCAAGCCACGTCGGAGACGTCTGATGCGAAGCAAAATCCTTCGCCATTTCCAGAATGACAAGTTTACGGCTACCTTCGCGAACAGTGATCTCTTCGCCCACGTTGACCTGGAACGAAGGGATGTTCACCTTGCGGCCATTCACCGCGATGTGACCGTGGCGCACGAGCTGGCGGGCCTGACGGCGCGCAACGGCGAAGCCAAGACGATAAACAACCGAATCGAGACGGCGCTCTAGCTGCTGGAGCAGGATTTCGCCTGTAACGCCCTTGGAGCGAGCGGCCTTCTCAAAATAATTGCGGAACTGGCTTTCTTGCGCAAAGTACATGCGCTTAGCCTTCTGCTTTTCGCGGAGTTGGAGTCCGTAACCGACGATCTTGGCCTTGCGATCCTTGCCATGCTGGCCAGGCGCAAAGTTGCGCTTCTCCACCGGACACTTTTCCATGAAGCACTTTGCGCCCTTAAGGAACAGCTTGGTTCCTTCTCGGCGGCAAAGGCGGCATACTGCGTCTTTATAGCGAGCCAACTTATATCTCCTTCAGTCTGGGAGCGGTTTACAGGAGTTGGAATCCTTTCCATCCCGCTCAAATCTTTGTCGGCCGGCAATCTGGTCCATGCCGGGGCGCTACCCTCAAAGGGCAGCTACGATGCATAAATCAGACGCGACGCTTCTTGGGCGGACGGCAGCCATTGTGAGGAACCGGGGTGACGTCCTTGATCGTGCGGACTTCGACTCCAGCTGCGGCCAACGCACGAATCGCGGATTCACGACCCGAACCGGGTCCAGAAACGCGAACATCGACCGAACGTAGACCGTGGTCCCGTGCGGTATTGGCGGCATTCATCGCGGCTTGCTGTGCTGCAAATGGCGTACCCTTGCGGGAGCCACGGAAACCCAGCGAGCCGGAGCTCTTCCAGGAAATCACATTACCCGACGGGTCGCTGATGGTGACAATGGTGTTATTGAAGGAAGCGGTAATCATCACAACCCCGTGGGGGATGTGCTTGCGCTCCTTTTTCTTGAACTTCTTATTCTTATTCTTCTTATCCGTCGCGGATGCGCCGGCGCCAGCTGCTTTTGCCATATCCCGTTCTCTATTCCTGTTCTGGGGTTACCAGTAAGCGCTTTCCATACGTGCCGACGGAAGCGGCCAGCGGAAAGACGCGACCTTGCGGACAGGCGAAACTACTTGGTCGCCTTCTTCTTGCCAGCCACCGTTCCTTTGCGCGGACCTTTACGGGTACGGGCATTGGTGTGCGTGCGCTGTCCGCGGACAGGCAGGCTGCGACGGTGACGGTTGCCGCGATAAGAGCCAATTTCAATGAGCCGCTTGATGTGAAGCGAGATTTCCTTGCGCAGGTCACCTTCGACCTGGCCTTCATTCTCGATCACCTGACGAATGCGATTCACTTCCTCTTCGCTCAGGTCCTGGATCTTCTTGAGCGGATCAACCGTAGCCGTGCCGAGAATCTTGATGGCGCGAGGCTGGCCGATTCCGTATATGTAAGTGAGCGCGATGCGTGCCTGTTTGTTGCGGGGCAGATCGACGCCTGCAATACGTGCCATGTGTGTGTCCTACTCCTGGTTGAGCAGACCCGGGGATTAGCCCTGGCGCTGCTTATGTTTCGAGTTTTCGCAGATCACGCGCACCACGCCATGGCGGTGAATGACCTTGCACTTGTCACAAATTTTCTTTACTGAAGCCCGAACCTTCATAAGCTATTTCCTTGTTCTACTGAAACACGCTCAGTCGCCCCGTACGCCGGGACGCCGCAACGCTGCTGCCTGCTCCATCGTATGAGTCACGTCAGAGAAGGCCTTCCACCAAGGCTTTGCAGCCCCTTGTTGCAAACACGCAAAACCCCGCCAGCCCTAAACATTGGACTTTTGCGGGTTGCGCGAACCTTTCCGCTACTTATAGCGGTAGACAATCCGTCCGCGATTCAGGTCGTAGGGTGACAACTCTACGGCCACGCGGTCACCTGGAAGAATCCGGATGAAATTCTTGCGCATCTTGCCGGAAACGTGCGCAAGCACTTCGTGGTCATTCTCAAGTTTAACCCTGAACATCGCATTGGGCAGTGGTTCAATGACCATCGCCATTACTTCAATCGCGTCTTCCTTACTCATCCAACCTCAATTTCGATCTTCAGATCCGAGGCGCCGCTCGAACTCCGAAATTTAATCGGTCAGGATCACTGGACCGTCTTTTGTAATCGCAACGCAGTGCTCAAAGTGCGCGCTGGGCCTTCCATCCTGGGTCACTGCCGTCCATTTGTCGTCCAGCACTCGAACCGATGCACCGCCAGCATTCACCATCGGCTCAATCGCTATGACCATTCCCTCACGCAGCTTAAGCCCGTGGTCACGCACACCGTAGTTCGGAACTTGCGGATCCTCATGCAACTTGGTTCCGATGCCATGCCCCACAAACTCCCGCACTACGCTGAACCCGGCAGCCTCGACAAACTCCTGAACGGCTGCACCAACATCACCCAGGCGCCTTCCTGCTAGGGCTGCTTCAATTCCCTTGTGCAGCGATCTCTCAGTGACTTCCACCAAGGTGCGAACCTCATCGCTGATCGCCCCCACCGGAACCGTCACCGCCGAATCGCCATAATAGCCGTCCAGCACGACTCCGCAGTCGATGGAGACTATATCGCCTTCGGCGAGCTTGCGCATCTCCGACGGAATACCATGCACCACTTCCTGATTGATCGAGGTACAGAGCACACAGGGATAATCGTAATATCCCTTAAAAGCGGGCTTCGCACCTAGGTCGCGAATTTTCTTTTCCGCCGCGCGTTCCAGGTCCATCGTACTCACACCTGGCGCAACAAGCGCTTTTACTACGTCCAGCACCTGACGAACAATGTGGCCACTACGCCGCATTTTTTCTATTTCGCCGGCAGACTTACAAACTATCGCCATGTTCGATTGCCTTGAACGCTTCAGCCGTCACTTGATCCAGCTCCGCCGAGCCATCTATTGCAGTGAGGCGATTCTTCCGCGCATAGTAGTTCACCATCGGAAGCGTCAACCTCCGGTAGTTCTTCAATCGTTGACTGATGACGTCGTCGCGATCATCCTTGCGCGTAACAAGAGCTGATCCGTCGATATCACAGATGCCATCAACCCGCGCTCGCTGACAGGTGTTCGCGTTGTAAATACGTCCACAGGTAGGACAAGTACGCCGTCCGGTTAGCCTTCGCAATAACTGAGTATACTCTACCGTTAATTGGATGACAACCAATCGCTTACAGCCCTTCTCCGATTCAAATAACCGTTTCTCGGCAAGGTGCCTGTCGAGCCACTCTGCCTGTTTCACTGTTCGAGGAAAGCCGTCCAGAATAAAGCCCTGCGCACAATCCGGTTCAGCCAGTCGATGAGCCACCATCTGTTCCACTACTTTGTCGGGAACAAGTTCCCCGCGCTCCATCAGAGCTCCAGCCTGATTTCCAAGTTCCGTGCCCCGGTTGATGTTGTCGCGCAGAATGTCTCCGGTTGAAATCTGCGGAATCCCATAATGTTCCGAAATTCTTTTTGCTTGAGTGCCCTTGCCTGCACCCGGAGGTCCTAAAAGGACCACCGGGCCGACGAGGCTCCCTTTGCTCTTCACTGCTGGAATCGGTACGGTTTCAGTTTCCATCGCGTAGCCTCCAACGCCTAATCTACTCACATGCCAAGGCTACGTACTTTACCACGCTCTGCGCCCTCTGATGCGGCCACTTTTGGGAGTAAATCCCTCGTAGTGACGCATGATGAGTTGCGACTCGATCTGGTTGACCGTATCCATTGCCACGCCAACCACGATCAGAAGCGAGGTTCCGCCAAAGTAAAAGTTCACGTTAAGGCCGTGGAGTATCCAGTTCGGCAGTCGATCAAAGAGTGCGCCGCCCATCCAGACAGGCAGATTGTTGAGGTGAATACCTGCAATCATCCATTCTGGAATCAACGAAATAATGATCAAGTACAGCGCGCCAACCAAGGTAATCCGGGTGAGCACATCGTTGATGTAGTTGCTGGTACGAACTCCTGGCCGAATACCTGGAATAAACCCGCCATACTTCTGCATGTTGTCGCTGACGTCTTTTGGATTGAAGACGATCGACACATAGAAGTAAGCGAAAAAGAGAATACCGACTGCATATAGAAACGTGTGCAACGGTTCGCCCCAGCCCAGAGCTTTGCTCAATCCCGCAAAGAACGACCCAAAGTAGCGGTTATTCTGCAGCGCATATCCTACAGTCTGAGGAAGAGTCAGCACGGAACTGGCAAAAATTACCGGCATAACGCCGCCAGAATTGACGCGCAGTGGAAGGTGAGTGGACTGTCCGCCCATTACCTTGCGCCCGACAACCCGCTTGGCATACTGCACTGGAATTCGCCGCTCGGAGCGTTCGACAAAGACGATAAACGCGATCACCACAACCATGACCGCCAGCAACAGAATGATGCTGACCGGACCAAGGGCGCCGCCACTGCTCGCCTTCTGCCAAAGTTCGACGGCCGCGCGAGGCAGGCCAACAACGATGCCGGTGAAGATGATCAGCGACATACCGTTACCGATACCACGCTGCGTAATCTGTTCGCCGAGCCACATGATGAATGTTGTGCCAGTGGTCAACGTAAGCATCGTCATTAGCACAAAACCGAAACCAGGATTGCGAACCAGCTGCTCGCCACCGACGCCGGCCTTCAATGTCATCGCGATACCAAACGACTGCATGGCGGCAAGAATGACGGTCAGGTAACGGGTCCACTGAGTGATCTTCTTGCGCCCCAGTTCGCCTTCCTTCTGCAGACGGGCCAGCGGTTCATAAACCACGGTCAGCAGCTGCAAGATAATGGAGGCGGTGATGTAGGGCATGATGCCCAAGGCGAAGATCGTCAACCGGCGCAGGTTTCCGCCGCTGAAGAGATCGACGAAACCAAGCAGACCGCCGCCGGAATTGGCAAACAAGCGTGCCAAGGCTGCGGGATCAATGCCAGGCGTCGGCAGGTGGCCGCCGATGCGGTAGACGGCTAACAGCCCAAGCGTGAAGAGAACGCGCTTGCGCAGGTCCGGGATTTTGAAGATGTTCGCCAGCTTCTCGAACATGGTTAAAAGGGCCTCGATGCCTATGCTGTTCGGGCCGCGGCTGTCCTGAAAAGGAGAACCGGACCCAGCCCGCCTGTTCGCTGCAGGCGGGCTCGGGTGATCTTACTTCTTACCCCGCTTGATCGGAGCAGGCTGCTTCACTTCGAGGATCTCAGCCTTTCCGCCAGCGGCGGTGATTTTCTGCTGTGCTGTCTCGCTGAACTTATGGGCATACACGGTCAGGGCAGAGGTCAAATCCCCTACTCCCAACACCTTGATCAGTCCGTTTTTCTTGCTGATAACACCCAGATCATAGAGAACTTCTGGAGTCAAATCCGCCACGCCCAGCTCGGCCAGCCGTGACAGATTCACTACTTGGAATTCCTTTTTGAAGATGTTGACGAAACCGCGCTTCGGTAAGCGGCGATGCAGAGGCATCTGGCCGCCTTCAAATCCACGCATGCTGCGCGAACCCGAGCGGGAGCGCTGTCCTTTGTGTCCGCGGGTCGAAGTCTTACCCATGCCGGAGCCCATACCACGGCCCACGCGCTTGCGGTTTTCATTCGCCTTTGCTGGCTTGCGAATCGTTGACAGATTCATTGTCGTATCCTTGCATGGTGCCAAACATGCCGAGGGGCTGTCTGTGACAGCCGAACATCTCCGCGCGAAAACCGGAGCATTCCCCGTGGCGAGCGGGCTGTTTCCTGGCGCCGCCGGCTAAACCAGCGACTCGGTTTGCGAGCTTCCACGACCGGAGCGGCAACTTTGCCGCCTACCTGCCGGGCGCCCGTATCGTGCGCATCTCCAACGCGATCCGATCCGGCTTATTCGCCGACGATCTGAATCAGATGCGGCACCTTGGCGACCATGCCACGAATCGAGAGGGTATCCTCGCGTTCGATAACCTGGTTAAGGCGAGTGAAGCCGAGGCCCTTGACGACCAAGCGCTGTGTTCTCGGAGTGCTATTTGCTGAAATCACCCACTTCAGCTTCAACCGGGCGCCGGCCGGAGCCTGCACCTTGGGAGTCTTTGAACGTGTGCGAGACATGGTTTAGAGCTCCTCCACGGCCTTGCCGCGATTGGCGGCAACTTCGGCACGGTCGCGCAGTTTCTTTAGCGCGTCAAACGTAGCCTTGATGACGTTATGCGGGTTGGTGGTGCCAATTGATTTTGTCAGCACATTCTGGATGCCTACCGAGGTCATAACCGCGCGGACTGCGCCGCCGGCGATGACGCCAGTGCCCTCAGGCGCTGGCTTCAGCAGTACTCGGCCCGAGCCGTAACGGCCCAGCGAGATGTGCGGAATCGACGTGTGGGTAAGGTTTACCTTGATCAGGTTCTTCTTCGCCGATTCGATCCCCTTGCGAATCGCCTGGGGAACCTCCTTGGCTTTACCAGAACCGTAGCCAACTACGCCGGTGGCCGGATCTCCGATCACGACCAGGGCCGCAAACGACATGTTCTTGCCGCCCTTAACCACCTTGGTCACGCGGTTGATGTTGACAACCTGATCTTTCAGGTTGTACTGACCGGCATCGAGCTTTTTCTTGACGATTGCCATTTGCTATCGATTCTCCTGGAGACCACGCCTGCGATCTCCGAAATCATGCGGACTAACGGTTTGCACCTCGCCCGCTCTACTCTGTCGCGTCCCGCCCCGGCGCCTGCGACCAATGGGCCGTGGCCCGCCGCCGAATCCGGATGCCTTCGGGACTAGAACTTCAGGCCGCCTTCACGGGCTGCATCCGCAATGGCCTTGATGCGTCCGTGATAGAGGTATCCGCCACGATCAAACACCACCGCTTCGATCCCCTTGGCCTTGGCGCGCTCGGCGATCAGTTTGCCAACCTGCTTGGCTGCTGCAATGTTGCCGCCGGCAATGTGCTTCTTGCCATCCTTGCCCTGTTCGAGCGAGCTGGCCGAGACGATCGTCGAGTGCTTGGCGTCGTCGATAAGCTGCACGTAAATGTGGTTAACCGAACGGTACACGTTCAGGCGCGGGCGCGCAGTGGTTCCGGCGAGCTTCTTACGAATCCTGGTATGGATCTTCTCGCGCGTTGCATTCTTGGAACTCTTAATCAGCATTCTTCCTGTCCTTCGCTCCGGCCTTTTTCCCAGGTTGCGGGTGCCAGCAACTTCGCTGCTAGACCCTTTTGCCGGGGACCGGTCTGTCCCAGCGAACTCGTTCGCCGGGGTTGTGCGGACGCCCGCCGGATTCTCGTCCGACGGGTCCTTTGCAATTCGGGCTCAACTGAGAGCCTGTAAATTCGACTGAGCGCGTCACGCGCGCGCACTCTGCTTACTTGGCGCCGGTCTTACCGACCTTCTTCTTCAGCTTCTCTCCCACGTAGCGCACACCCTTCTGCTTATACGGGTCGGGCGGACGCAGCGAGCGCATTTCGGCAGCAACCTGCCCAATCTTCTGGCGGTCAATACCGGCAATGCTCAACTTAGTCATCTTGGGGTCGATCGTAACCTCGACACCGGTAGGCAGCGGATACTCGATCGGGTGTGAATAGCCCAAGGTGAATACGACGATCCCCTTGCCCTTCAACTCCGCACGATAGCCGATACCGACAATCTCCAACTCACGAGTCCAACCGGTGGTAACACCAACAACGGCGTTGTTCACCAGGGCGCGAACCAATCCATGGATAGCTGCCTTGGAATCGTCCTCGCGCTTCACCAGCAACACGCCGTCTTCCGTGGTCAGCGTAACGCCGCCCGGAAGGTGGTTGGTGACGGTCCCCTTCGGACCCTTCACGGTAATGAGGTTGCCATCAACAGTGTACGTGACACCCTTGGGCAAAGGAATGGGCTTCTTACCAATTCTCGACATCGATTTCTCCTACACCGCCGTGATTTCTGTCACGGTGGGCTTCCGGACCGGATATTTCACCAGCCTCGTCTGCACCCGAGCACCCGCGGTCGGCAGCGGCATCTTTTCGCTGCGTTATGCGACCGCGAAGCTCGTGGGATCTAGTAAACTTCGCAGATCACTTCGCCGCCCACGCCTTCTTTGCGGGCCTGCTTGCCACTGCGAACGCCCTTCGGGGTAGTCAGGATGGTGATACCCAGACCGCCGAGAACGCGAGGAATTTCATTGCGGTTAACGTACACACGGCAACCGGGACGCGAAATGCGCGTGATGTTGGTAATCGCGGCAACATTGTCGGCGTTGTACTTGATGTAAACGCGAACTACTTTCTTGCCTTCTTCCTCGGTCGCCTTGAAGTTGGCAATGTAGCCTTCTTCCTTAAGAACGCGAGCGATTTCCAGCTTTAGCTTGGAAGCAGGGGCATCGACCTTCTGGTGCCGGGCCTTGATGCCATTGCGGATCCTGGTCAAGAAGTCTGCCACGGGATCGGTAAAGCTCATCTTTAGTTCTCCTGAATTCGTTCGCCCGTTCTCTTTCTTGCGCGTGCTGGCCTTGCGCAATACTGCACCGGCTAACCGGTTGCCCTCAGAATCGAGGGCCACAGTGGAAAGAACCTGCGGCGACGTTCTATTCCTGCTACGCAGGACGGTCCTTGGATTGAAACTCTTGCCCGGACCACGTGCCAGCCATTGCGGGGATCACCCCCGCGGGTCAGGTCGGCTTCTAGCGTTAGCGACCGAGGTCGCCAGGCCTTCTGCCTACCAGGACGACTTTGAGACCCCAGGGATCTCGCCGCGCAGAGCAAGTCCGCGGAAGCACAGCCTGCAAAGGCCGAACTTGCGCAGATAAGCGCGCGGGCGTCCGCACAGTTTGCAGCGGTTGTGCTGACGCGAAGAGAACTTGGGCTTCTTATTGTCCTTGGCGATGCTGGATGTTCTGGCCATCGTTTCCTTTTTATCTATGCACCTCTGGGCTGCGACTTACTTCTCGCACCCGAGGCTGCGTATTACAGCTTTTTCTTGCAACCATCATCCGGCGAACCTCTCCGCTCGCCGGGTAGAAGGAACTTAATTGCTGCCTGGCAGACGGAAGGGCATTCCAAGTCCCTTCAGCAACGCGCGCCCGTGTTCATCGCTCGTAGCCGTAGTGACAATGGTGATGTTCATACCCTTCTGGTGCTCTACCTTTGCGTAGTCGATCTCCGGGAAGATCAACTGGTCGCGCAGTCCAAGCGTGTAGTTACCGCGTCCATCAAAGGACTTGGCGGGAACTCCACGGAAATCGCGAACGCGCGGAAGCGCTATGTTCATCAGACGGTCCAGGAATTCATACATACGATCGCCGCGCAGAGTGACCATGCAGCCGATCGGCATACCTTCGCGCACCTTGAAGGCAGCGATGGATTTCTTGGCGCGCGTGACAACCGGCTTTTGACCTGTGATCTGTGCCAGCTCGGCCACCGCCGGGTCCAGCACTTTGGCATTCTGAGTGGCTTCGCCGACGCCCATATTGACGACGACTTTTTCCAGCTTCGGAGCGGCCATTGGGTTCGACAATCCCAGCTCCTTCATCAGAGCGGGACGCGTCTCCTCCAAATACTTCTTGCGCAGGCGTGCCGATGCGGCGTTATTCGCCTTGGGGCGCGCTGGCTTTGAGCCCTGTTCGGGAGCTTCGGCGGCTTCAACCTTGGGTTTCTTGGACTGTTTGGCCGGCTGCTTTGCTTTTGCGTCTTTTACTTCTTTTGCTGCCATGGTTCCAGTTCGCTTTCTCTCACGGTCCCGGAGTGGCTACCGTTACGTGAGGCGGTCAATTGAACCGGCCGGAGCCGGCTCGCGGTGATTACTTCTCTTTGTCGAGCGTGGTGCCGCACTTGGCGCAGACGCGAACTTTCTTATCGCCGCGTACTTCGTGGCGAACTCGCACCGGACCACAGGTGCCGCAGACCAGCAGAACATTGCTGATCGCAATCGGCGATTCCTGCTCGGCGATGCCGCCCTTGATCTGCTTCTGCGGATTGGGACGCACGTTCTTCTTAACTATACTAACGTGTTCTACCAACACTTTGCTGGTTCCAGGAAAAACGCGTAGTACGCGGCCTTCCTTGCCCTTGTCGCGGCCGGCGATGACCTTCACGGTATCGTTATGGCGGATATCAACGGTTGCCATGCTTTCCTCTCAAAACCTTCAGCGTTCTTGGGCCACTCCACTAAAGGGAGTTCCCGAGGGCGGCCGCTGAAGCCGCCCAGGGATCTAGATTACTTCCGGAGCCAGGGATACGATCTTCAAAAACTTCTTCTCACGAAGCTCGCGGGCGACGGGACCAAATACGCGGGTTCCGACCGGCTCGCCATCGGCGTTGATCAGAACCGCGGCATTGGTGTCAAAGCGAATGTAGGAACCATCGCGACGGCGCGTTTCCTTGCGGGTCCGCACGATCACGCACTTGACTACCGTACCCTTCTTGACACTTCCGTCAGGCGAAGCTTCCTTCACCGCGGCCGTTACCACATCGCCGATCCGGGCACGTACGCCGGTCGATCCGCCGATCGGTAGAATCATCTGCAGCTTGCGGGCTCCGCTATTGTCGGCCACCTCAAGGATGGACCTCATAAACACTGCCATGGTGCAATCTCCTTCAGTCGTCTGTCATGGTCGTCGGCCTGCCGGGTTGGTTCCCGGCCAGGGACTGACGACTGGTCTAGCTGACCTGGTCCGGTGTTTCCTTCGCGGAAGCAGCAGCAGTCTCAGCGGCAATGGCGGCGGCGGCAAGCGCCGATCGCTTCACGATTTCCTTCAGCGTCCAACGCTTAAGGCGAGACAAAGGGCGCGTCTCTTCGATGCGGACAAAATCGCCGGTACGCGCAGTCTGTTCCTCATCGTGTGCGTAGAACTTCTTGGAGCGCTTGACCACGCGGCGGTACAGAGGGTGAGCCTTCTGGCGATTCACCTCGACGACAATCGTCTTCGCCATTTTGGTCGAAACGACCTGGCCAACCAGGACTTTGCGCTGTCCGGCGGTTTTCTCGGTTTTCGTCTCTTCTACCATGGCTACTTCTTCTCCGTTCCGGTCTTTGCTGCGGCCAACTGCTTTTCGCGCTGAATGGTCAGCACGCGGGCGATGTCCTTCTTCAACCCACGCATCTTCTTCAAGCTTTCGGTCTGTCCCATCTTGAGCTGGAACTTCAACTTGAATAATTCTTCGCTGAGTTCGGTCTTCTGATGAACCAACTCGGCATCTGTCAAATTACGTATCTTTTCCGAAGTCATTGCTCTCTTCTCTTCACCCCCGGTGGACTGCGCCACCGGCGTCGGAATATATGTGAAACGCGTTCTGGCCTAGCGCCAGCGGCTGGAAGGCAATTGCCGCCTACCTGCCGCAGAGCCCGCTTTAGTGCGCCAGAACCTCGCGCTTAACAAACTTGGTAATCAAAGGCAGTTTGTGCGAAGCCAAGCGCATTGCTTCCTGCGCCTCAACCGCGGAAACTCCCTCCATCTCAAACAACAGCTTGCCAGGACGAACCACGGCAACCCAATGATCCGGCGCACCCTTGCCCTTACCCATACGGGTTTCGGCAGGCTTCTTGGTAACCGGCTTGTCAGGGAACACGCGGATCCAGATCTTGCCGCCGCGCTTAATGAAGCGGGTCATTGCCACACGGGCCGCTTCAATCTGACGGTCGGTGATCCAACCCGGCTCCATGACCTTCAGGCCAAAATCGCCGAACGCCAACTCGGAGCCGCGCCAGGCTTTGCCGCACATACGACCGCGTTGCTGCTTGCGGTACTTGACTTTCTTCGGCATCAACATAAGCAGTTTCCAATTGCCAGTTTCGAGTTCTGGCCACCCACATTACGAGTGCGCCTGCCGGCTCTACAAATATTCCTCCAGGAACTGGCGTCTGGAAGAACTCGTCCGGCTCGCTTGCCTAAAGTCCAGCGGTCGCGGTCTGCGGCTCGCGGCGTTTCTGGGGAAGGATTTCGCCTTTGTAAACCCAGGTCTTGACGCCAATGAGTCCGTAGGTCGTGTGAGCTTCGGCGAAACCGTAATCGATATCGGCGCGCAGAGTGTGCAACGGCAGGCGACCCTGCAGATACCACTCGGAACGGGCGATTTCGTTACCGTTCAGTCGGCCCGACACGCGAACCTTGATGCCTTTGCAGCCGAAACGCAATGCACTGTCCACGCTCTTGCGCATCGCGCGGCGGAAGCCAACGCGCTTTTCCAACTGCAGCGCAATCGACTCTGCCACGAGCTGAGCATCGAGTTCCGGCTTGTGAACTTCCAAAATGTCCACGAACACATCGCGATTGGTCCGCTTCTGCAGATCGGCCTTGAGCTTGTCGATCTCGGCGCCCTTGCGGCCAATGATGATGCCCGGACGAGCCGTGCGGATGATGATCCGCAGCTTGTTGCCCGGACGTTCGATTTCAATCGAGCTGACGCCTGCCGACTTGAGCTTATCTTTCAGCTCCGCCTTCAGCTTAATGTCCTCGATCAGGAACTTGTCATAGTCGCGATCCATGTACCAGCGCGACTTCCACGGCTTGGTGTAGCCGAGTCGGAATCCGTAAGGATGGACTTTCTGTCCCATAATTGCTTCGTCTCTCTGCCGACAGCTTACTCGGGCCTTAGCCCTGGCGCCGCCGCTGAATTGGATCCTTCACGATCCAGTGAACCTGTGCTCCGCCTGAGCGGAATGCCTACTTCTTTGCCTTTTTCGGCGCCGTCTTTTTAGCAACTGCTTTCTTGGCGGCTGCCTTCTTGACTGCAGGCTTGCGAACGGCCTTCTTGGCCGGCGCTGCTGCGATCGTGTCGGCATCGGTCGAGGCTACGGCCTTGTTCTTCTCGGCCAGCTCAATTTCGATATGCGCCATCCGACGCTGGTAGCGATACGCACGGCCCATCGGAGCCGGACGAATACGCTTCATGCGCGGACCTTCGTTCGCGATGGCGTTCTTGACATACAGATTGTCCAGATCGACATCGAGGCCCTTTTCGGCGCTCAGGTAATTGGCATTTTCCACGGCCGAGCGCAGCAGCTTCAGAACCGCGGGGGCGATACCTTTGTTGGTGAACGCCAACGTGTTCAGCGCCGCTTCGACGCGCTTGCCCTTGATCAGGCCGAGCACCAGGCGCGCCTTCTGCGGAGATACCCGCATATACCGGGCTTTCGCTGTGAATTCCATGTTCTCTTCCCTTCAGGTCTCATTCGCGGACGTCCTTCGCGGACGCCCATACTTTTCAAAAACCAGTGAACCCGATCGAACCTGCGACTATCTCGCCGGCTTCGCCGAGGTCTCCGCAGCAGACTTCACCGAGTGACCTTTAAAGGTACGCGTGAAGCTGAATTCGCCGAGCTTGTGCCCAACCATGTTCTCCGATACATACACGGGAATGAACTTGCGCCCGTTGTGTACCGCAATGGTGTGGCCCAGCATCTCCGGAGTGATGGTGGAACGACGCGACCAGGTGCGCAGCACCTTCTTTTCGCTTCGCGCGTTCATCCCCTCGATCTTTACGATCAGGTGCGAGTCTACAAACGGCCCTTTTTTCGTAGAACGTGCCATTGATTTCCTTCCCTACTTGCCGCGACGCGACACGATGAACTTGTCGGTCCGTTTGTTGTTACGGGTCTTGTAGCCGCGCGTAGGCTGTCCCCACGGAGTAACCGGGTGACGGCCGCCGGAGGTCTTACCTTCACCACCACCATGCGGGTGATCCACCGGGTTCATAACCACACCACGGTTGGTCGGCTTGATGCCCAGCCAACGGCTACGGCCTGCCTTACCCAGCGAGATGTTCTCGTGATCGGTGTTCCCAACCTGCCCAACCGTTGCCATGCAGTCCACAAGGACCTTGCGGGTTTCGCCGGAAGGCAGCTTCAATAGGGCATATTCGCCCTCTTTGGCTACCAACTGCGCCTGCGCTCCAGCCGAACGCGCCATCTGCGCGCCCTTGCCGGGCTTCAGCTCAATGTTGTGCACGATGGTACCGGCCGGAATGTTCTTCAGAGGAAGAGCATTGCCCACCAGGATGTCGGCTTCAGGACCGCTGATGATTTTCGCGCCGACCTTCAAGCCAACCGGCTGAAGGATGTAGCGCTTTTCGCCATCGGCGTAGCTGAGCAGCGCGATACGAGCCGAACGGTTCGGATCGTACTCGATTGTAGCGACGGTGGCAGGAATTCCCTGTTTGTCGCGCTTGAAATCGATCACGCGAATCTTGCGCTTGTGCCCGCCACCGTGATGCCAGATGGTCAGGTCGCCAGAGTTGCGACGACCGCCCGTGCGCTTCTTCGGTTCAGTCAGCGGCTTATGCGGCCGATTCGTTGTCAGATCGTCGTTGACCTGCGAGGTCTTGAAACGCAGTGTCGGAGTGATCGGTCTGTAAGTCTTGATCGCCATAGTTCTTCTCTTCCAGATCCCGGCCGTTACTCTGGCGGGATCGCTTTAGCCGGACAGATAGGGTTTCGTTCTCCCATCCGGAGGCGTCGCGATTCAATTCGCGACCGCTTACGACTTATGCCACGCAGCGATTACAGGTTCTGCGCGTACTCGGGCATCTTTTCGCCCTCGGCAAGCCGTACATAGGCCTTCTTCCAATCGGGACGGAAGCCGGTGAACTTGCCACGGCGTCGCTCCTTGCCAAGGAAGTTGGCGGTTCGGACACCGGCGACCTTCACCTTGAAGGCCTTCTGCACGGCTTCCTTGATTTCCGTCTTCGTGGCATCCGCGGCGACCTGGAACACCAAAGTGTTCTCGGTCTCCTTGACGCCCAATCCCTTTTCCGTGATGACGGGCTTACGGACGATCTGGTAAGGGGACTTAGACATTCTCCACCTCCGCCTTACGCTTCGGGGCCGAGGCCTTGAGCGAACTCTGCAGCTTTTCCAGCGCTGCCTGCGAGAACACAGCCAGTTCGTGGCGAAGCAGGTGATAAGGATGAACCTCGGGACCATACAGCATCTCAACGCCAGCGATGTTGCGGGTTGAAAGCTCCAGGTTCGGGTTCAGATTCGCGCCGGCTTCAACCACCAGTGCGGTCTTGTTGAACTTCAACCCGGTCAGAGCCTGACGGAAGGTTTTGGTCTTGGCTTCCTTCAGTTCGAGCGTGTCGATCACGACCAGATTGCCGTCCTGGAACTTCGCTGCAAGAGCCGAGCGCAGTGCGCCCAACAGCTTCTTGCGAGGGAAGGCGTAATCATAGGAGCGGGGCTGGGGTCCGTGGACCGTGCCGCCATGACGCCAGATTGGCGAACGGACGCTGCCCACGCGGGCGCGGCCCGTACCCTTCTGCCGCCAAAGCTTCTTGCCAGAACCAGAAACCAGCTTGCGGTTCTTGGTGGCATGCGTGCCAGCTCGCAGAGCCGCACGATAGTGCTGGACGGATTCCCAGAGCAGGTCCTCGTTCACTGCGCCAAATACTTCATCGGCGAGTTCGAACGATCCCACTTTCTGGCCGGCCAGGTTCAACACATCAATGCTTGCCATTTCGTATCCTTTGCTTGGTCCGCATCTTCGGCGTGCCTTAAAGTTCTTTCGTCAATATGTATCCGCGAAAGAATCGTGAATGAAACAGAGGCTCCCCACTGGCACTTTCCAGCGGGGAAGCCGATCTTACTTGCCCTTGGCGGCGCGCTTGGAGGCCTTCAACGGGTTGATGGCCGTACCCTCGCCGCTGAATCCACGACGCTCTCTGGGTGGCTTCTTGGCTTTGCTGATAACCAGGTAGCCATTTCTCGCACCCGGCACCGCGCCTTCTACCACCAACAGGTTTTCTTCCTTGTCAACGCCCAGAACGCGCAGGTTGCGCACGGTTACCGTGACGTCGCCCATGTGGCCGCTCATTCGAGTGCCCGGGAAAACGCGCGACGGAAACGACGATGCGCCGATCGAACCCTGCACCTGGAACATGTGGCCGTGAGCGCCCGGTCCGCCGGCAAACTTGTGGCGCTTTACAACGCCCGCGAAGCCGCGTCCCTTGCTCGTGCCCGCGATGTCCACGAACTTCGTGCCGTCAAACAAATCAACGAGAACCTTGTCGCCAACCTTCACACTCCAGTCGGCGCCCTCTTCGTCTTGCACTACGGGAACTTCCTTGATGAACTTGACCGGGGGAAGATTATGCTTTTCGAAGTGGCCCTTCATCGCCTTCGTCAGGCGCGAGTCCTTCACAAACTCAACCAGGCCGATTTGGGCGGCATCGTAGCCATCCGTCACCACGGTCTTGAGCTGAGTAATCACACAGGGACCCGCCTGCAGCACGGTGACGGGACGAACATCGCCCTTGTCATCGAACAGTTGCGTCATCCCTACTTTTCTACCTAGAATCCCGTTAACCGACATTTTCTTTTCTCCATCATGCCCTCGCAGAAGATCGCGCCGGGCACTGTGAGGACTTCGCGCTTAGCGCGGAGTCACCTTATTTATGTTCTTTACCGTAAGCCTTGATTTCAACGTCGACACCGGCGGGAAGATCGAGCTTCATTAGTGCGTCGACTGTCTGCTGCGTCGGTTCTAGGATATCAAGAAGACGCTTGTGAGTGCGAATTTCAAACTGCTCTCGCGACTTTTTATCGACGTGCGGCGAGCGCAGGACACAATACTTGTTCTTGACCGTCGGCAACGGAATAGGGCCGGCAATCTGTGCGCCGGTGCGGCGCGCTGTTTCGACGATTTCGCCGGTTGACTGATCCAGAACGCGATAATCGTATGCTTTCAACCGGATGCGGATTCTTTCTTTGCCAATCACTGTATAAACCCTCAAAGATCGTGCGGTCTTATAGTCGCCGCGACTTCTCTAGATGTGAAAGTTGCGGGCGCCGCTAGTATGCAGCGCCCGCCATATGCTTTACAGGATTTCCGAGATCGTACCGGCGCCCACGGTGCGGCCGCCTTCGCGAATCGCGAAGCGCAAACCCTTTTCCATGGCCACGGGGGTAATCAGCTCGATTTCCAGCGTAACGTTATCGCCAG
>Ga0255336_100402_pt1 | contig 74415 bp, 76 predicted proteins | sample MeOH1_35cm_T3_17_FD_189102 | JGI IMG/M metagenome (GOLD analysis project Ga0255336, IMG submission 189102) | Sandy soil microbial communities from University of British Columbia, Vancouver, Canada - MeOH1_35cm_T3_179 | ecosystem: Engineered > Artificial ecosystem > Sand microcosm > Unclassified ... | reverse complement strand
GGGGGCAGACCCACCATAGGTGTACCGCGACATGTCAGAGCCTCTGGTGGGGGCAATTTTTGTCCCTTGTTGTCAGGCAGAACAGAGATGGGTGACTTCACCAGGCACGGAGGCCTTCACGAATCTGGTTGTCACCGTCATTCAACTCCGGGAGCGTCATCTCCGCACAAGATATGAATGATCGCTCAACACCCACAAAGCACGACTCTAACACGTCCCATGGGCGCAGCGCAATCTTCCGCACGAGGCAACTTCGCCCGCCGGATACAGAACGTTATATTCACGAGCTTATCGACAACATGCTGGAGGTGTGCTAGTAAGCGCGTAGCCTTGTCAGTTGCATGAGCTCATATGCCTGGTAGGTTGCCAGAATCAACGGATGCAAGTGTTCATGATCCGGCCGAGATGGTGGCATGTCCATGGTGGCTCGGCGCTACGCGGCATCCATTAGGGGTGTGATTCTTCTCTCCAGCCTCACTCTGCCACTGGCCAATCCACGACCTCTGCTGCTTTCAATTGGGCAGTTATGCACATGGAAGGCGACGGCAGGCAGCGCCCTGGACCGTGTTTGTCTCAGCCTCACATCTCCAGAGCAATACCTCAACGTCGACGAGCGCCGCCTGACCAGCGTCTTCACCTGGAATGTCTGCAGTTAAGCGTCTAAGACAAGGCACAGAGTCGTAAGATTCATACCTTGTGCCCTGAAGTACCCAATTTTCAAATCGGCATTCTTTCATCTCTCCGCACAGGCTGCACGTACTCTACTACAAGGCTACCATGTCCACCGATCTTAGACAATCAGGAGAGGGTTTGATCGAAAATGGAGACCGCACAAACAGGGTAAGTGATAGAATCCGAATTCATCCATGAATGCCTGGATGCTGATCATGGTCGCAAGCCAACTGATCATAATGATAAGCCACCAGATGCATCCGCTTATGACGCGCTTGCTGCTGCCATAAAAGTTCTTGAAACTAGGCTTGCTGCTTTGGAGAAGCTGCAAGCAGGAGTAGGAACGAGTCCAGGTCACACGTCGATGGATGATTCAGATCTTCTCACCGTTCGCGGGCGAAGCTTGCCTGGTGATGACCAAAACGTGAAAACGGAGATCAAGGCCGACATGACAACGGATTCTGATGAAACAGCCAGTCGGATCCGATATGTTCAAAAAATCACTGACGATATGGGCACAACCGAAAAACCAGGTCGAAATCCTCTGGATCACAAATCGGACGAGGATAAATGCCCGACTCCGTGGCTGACCGTCGTTGAAAATGTCAATAGCGAGAAAGACGCAGGTCCAAACCGGATCACATGGGAAATCACCATTTGTGATGTCAATCTGAGGGACTGTATCACAAAGGTCCTGGCTTCATACATCGATCACACTAGCAAGCAAGTGTGGCAGGGCACAGAGGTCACGTTGTCGAACTTGATCACACCTATCCTCAATTACAGGCGGCTAGAGTCGGAGAAAAGCTCCCCATCACTGAGTCCAATCACCTGCGAACGTCTCGGAGAGCTCTTAGAGATCATTAAAGCCGTCAGTGACCCTTTACTCTTGAGAGCTCCAGAACCCACAGGCAAGATAAGAGATTTCCGCATTCAATACTATCATTTATGGACACTCTTCAGACCAGGAAACCTCATTGTGTCGTCGTGGGATCAGGCAGATGGCCCACAAGTCTTCAGGGTCGATAAGTTCAGTTGTAATAAGATCGAGTCCCATTTCGACATTATAGCCTGGGTCTGGGACTGGGATGGACAGAAAATCATCCGCACCTTATTCGAATTTCGGATAGAACACTACTCAGAAGACAAATCTCCGACCGAGCTTACTTGCTATCCGATCGAGTTCTACGAGGACGAAGAAGGTCGGAGAGGAAAGGCCGCAATCCACGCGGCACAAATGTACCGGAAGCGCCGAGAGCTTTTCCTTCAATACACTTATCAGCAAAAGGACTCTCCGAGTGTCCTACGATATTCTGGTGACGTTTTTCGTGGTGCTTCAGCCTTCCAACCCGATCCCCTTCTCAGACTACTCTGCGAGATGAGTGGACTAAGGGTTTTAAGGAAGGGAAGAGCCCGGCTCGATAAGGTTCGTATGGATCCATGACCTGATCTCGCCATGACAGCACTCACATTGCCTGCAGATTGACGAAGATATTATTCTTGACACCGAAAATTACATGCGCAAAGGAGGAGGTAGCCGGTGGATTGGCAATATTGAGCCCACGAACGACACAAAGCTCTGTCATTGTTCTTTATGCTTGGAAGAAGAAACCAAGGCCTGGAAGGACGCGATCGAGCACGGACGGGATTTTCCTCTCCACGACAACGATCTCCTTCTTCCACCAAGACTCTTTGGATTTGCTTTGAATAGAAAGGACTGGTGCCAGTTCTATTTGAACAATATCAAAATGGTCGACTTGTTGGAGGCCACCCCGGACGAAGGAGAAGTGAAGGGCCTCATACTGCCCAGCGACGTCGACAAGAAAGAGCGACAGGACATCTATAAGATGGTGCGCAATCACTGGGAGATGATGACAAAAGCACCGGCCGAAAGGATAGCCGACATGATCGGAGGAAAGGGCGAGAGCCTGATTCTTTTATTCCATGGTATGTCCAGGCTTTTATGATGTTGTCATCAGGCGTCCAAGTCACGCTGATGCTCAAGGCTGACTCCATCTCAGGCTACAGCGGGACAGGGAAGACTCTTTACGCCGAGTCATTGGCGAAGTCGACGGGGAGGCCACTCTTCAAAGTGGGCACCAGTGATATTGGCCTGGATGCGCCGCAGGCCGAACGCAATCTCAAGGATATTTTTGAACTTGCTGAGACATGGAACGCGGTCCTCCTGATGTGAGTATGCTGCGGCGCCAGTGTCAACCTGCACAAGCTCACACACATATCTCAGAGATGATGCGGACGTCCTTCTTGATGCGAGGGGCAAGGAGAATGACAGCCTCGTATCTAAAAATGCCCTTGTCTCAGGTGAGGCGACACAGCTTCGTGATACGGCGGGCCTGACCTTTGGTAGTCCTCCTCCGGGAAGTCGAATATTTCAAGGGTGTCCTCATTATGACTACGAATCGTGTCGTGGCTTTCGATCCGGCTATTCTCACTCGCATCCACCACTCGGTCAATTTCGGAGAGCCAGATGTGGCCCAGGAGTCGGCAATATGGGACATCTGGCTGGACCGCTTGAAGAAGAAGAACCTCTGTGCGAAGCCTCACGAACTTGAGGATTGGGTCAAAGAGACCACTGGGTCAAGGAAGAGAGCAGTTCTCAGTGGTAGAGAAATCCGCAATATCTTCATCGTGGCGCAGACCCTTGCCGGAACGGAGGGACAGGATGTCAAGATCGCGAGACACCATCTCGACGCGGCATATAAATACAAAAATGACTTCCGCAAGGACACTGAGCACCAAAGAATACAGTCCAAGAACCTCCTCGCACACCGACCCGCGCACAATTAGCCCCGAGCAGGCGCCGAGAAGGAACGGCCAACCATGCAAGGAGGTCTGGGAAGTTGCCATTCAAGGCCAATCTCGCTTTCTCCTTGTTGAAGAAATGGGTGGATTTACTAGCGTCTCGTCGATGGACAACTTTATCCGATCCTGGCTTGCTTTGTCCCAGTCATATGTTGGCCAGTGACGAGACTCAAGACCGATGGCAGCTTCATTGGAGACAGCACGTCCTCCTTCGCAGGCACAGGCATGAGCAAGAGTGGGTATGAAGATTGAAAGAAGCGAGTGTTTTGGTCTGGGGCCAGAGACGCAATAATAACACTCCGACGCTCTTCGCTCTTGGATACTACTCCGCCTTTGCTAGCGGCGGGCGATCGCGGAGCCGACCGATCCCTGCCAAGGTTGTAGCACGGCCCCCCAAATTTCATCCTGCAGATCAGCTTGATGCCGACACCATCAATTTCATTGACGTGAGGGACACTGTGCGGTATTATTGCGTGGCCCACAGATGTGCCGTCTTGGTGGGTCTTGGAGGAGAATGTCTCAGGACCACGGCTTCGACCCGCAATTTAGTCCCGGTGCGGCCTCGGTAGAAGAGATCGCACCATCTTTATGGGGCTTTTTCCTCCCGAAAACTTCCTCTTCTACTATCTATACAAGCTCCGTCATCCAGTGTTCCTAAGTTCTAAACCTGCCATATAAACCCGTCTCGCTCAGTCTCCAAACGTGGAAGCTTTAACCCCACAGACAGCACACTCAAGGGCAGGACCGAGATGAGGAGGGCAGCTGGCAAAACATAAGGTGGAAGAGAAAGCCATCGTAGCGATATGTGAACAGCTGACGATCTACACTGGAGAAATCAGGCGACAGCCAGGTGGTTGACAATGAAGGCCGTCTGAGGGCGCATGGAAAAGGTGGGTGAAATTAGATACGATCACTTGGCAACTTGGCAACTTGGCAACTGGGCAATGTGGAAGTTGTTGTCAGTTGAATTGTCGAAAGGACAGCTCTCAAACTCCAAAACGGTTTTGAATCCTCAGGCTTGCACAATGGTGGTGGCGTGATGCGACACGTGCAGCAAGGCTGAAAAGCCTAATAATATCACAGACATGAGAGCGAGAAGCGCTACTCGGGACAGGAACTGTGGAGATCGGCTCTCAGCTGGACTGATAGGGAAAGGGATGATGCTCCACAGCCAATTGCTGTCAGAGATGTCTGTTCCTGCGTCAGTCCACAAAAGCTTAAACATCAAATGTCCCACCAACTCCGTCACCACTCCATAACAGCGCCAGGGTGAGATTGGCCCCTGCCCTCCCCCTTCCGACACTGGGGAGCCGGCCCATTTAGTCTTCGAAACCGTACTCATGGTTCTCCCTCCTCTTCTCTTCAGGCTTGATTACTGTCGCTCGCTCAGATACGAAATTTCCTTCGTCAGCATGGGTTTCACTCGCTATTTCGCCCATATTTTCTTGTTGCTGTCCTTCTTTCTGTCCTCTTTCGCCAGTGCCTCAACCGGAAGTGCGTGCAACACGACCGGTGAAGATGTCGTCCCGTTTACGATCGAACTGACATGGGACCTGGTCAACCCGACCAACGGCATTCCCAGATACGCCATCCTCGTCAACGGCTCTTTCCCAGGTCCTACATTGAACCTGAACGTCGGTCAGACGGTCGAGTTCACCGTCATCAACAATCTCCCCAATGCCACGACCGTCCACTTCCACGGTATCGGACTGAAGGCGACTCCATGGGCCGACGGTGTGCCGGGTGTGTCTCAGAAACCCATCCTCCCTGGGAGCACGTATGTGTATACGTGGACGGCGGACGAGTCTGGCGTCTACTTTTACCATTCTCACTTCCAAGGCCAGATGTCGGACGGCCTCTATGGCGCCATTGTCATTGCCGCGGCGGATGGCGCTGACAAGCCATTCTCCTTGATCAGCAACAGCAGCAGCGACATTGATGCCCTGAACAAGGCAGAGGCCAGCGTTGAGACCATCTTCGTCTCGGACTGGACTCAGTACACCTTTGATGAATTCTTCAGCATCCAAGAGGCCGCCAACGTCGACGATTCCTGCGTCGACTCCATCATCCTCAACGGCAAGGGTTCCGTCTACTGCCTGTCCAGCGACGAGATCAGTGCCTTGGAGGCACCTCAACTCCCTTCCATTCTTGCCGGGGCACAGCTGACCGCCAAAGCTTGTATTCCTCCGAATATCACCGCCATCCAGGGCAACTACACGCGCGACCTCACCGCTGTACCGCCCGGCGCTTATGATGTGTGTACACCATCTGCCGGCTCGAACTACACCTACACGGTCGATCCCGCCGACGGTTGGGCCGCAATCACCTTTATCCACCCCGGCCTCCTCTCTCTCTTGAAGGTCACCATCGACAGCCACAAGTTGTACGTGTATGAAGTCAATGGGCACTACATTGTTCCTCAGGTGGTGGATCAAATTGATGTTAACCACGGCGACCGATACTCATTCTTTGTCAAGCTCGACCAGGCGGTCGGCACCTACCCGATCCGCGTGGCCAACAATGGTATCAACCAGATCATCAGCGGCTTCGGTGCGCTCGAGTACAAGGGCTCGGCCGGCCTGTCCTCGACCGCGGTGGCGGCCATGAATTACGGAGGTACCAACACGACTGACATCGTGGTATTTGACACCACCCAAGCGGCACCCTACCCTGCCGTTCCCGTGGCCGCCGATGCGGATGTGACCTATGTCCTGGACATCAGCAGGGCACCGCACCTTTCGTTCTCCTACGAATGGACTCTGTCGGGCATCAATCCCTACAACATTTCCAACTTTGCCGCTCCGCTCCTGTACCAAGACCCCAGCACCGTCACGGCGACCGACACCATCCTGAAGAATGACTACGGTCAATGGGTCGACCTGATCATCAAGACGGCCGGTCCGATTGCGCAACCTCACCCCATTCACAAGCACGCCAACAAATTCTTCCTCCTGGGCCAAGGCGCGGGTGACTTCAACTATAGCACGGTAGCCGACGCGGCCGCAGCAATCCCGTCGGCTTTCAACTTCGTCAACCCTCCCTACAGGGATGGTTCCACCACCACTCCAGCAGAAGGCACTGGCGCTTGGATGGTCTTACGATATCAGGCTGCGAATCCTGGCGCTTGGCTTCTGCACTGCCACATTGAAACTCACATGGGGGGCGGTATGGCTATTGCCCTGTTGGATGGTGTCGACAAATTCCCCACCGTTCCATCAGGTGTAGGCACCGCCTGCCCGGCCACGGGTGCTTCTGTCACGTCCAATTCAACCTCGGCGGCTGGAAGTGGCACCAGCGGCACCAGCGGCACCAGCAGCAGCAGCAGCACATCAAGCGCCGGAACTGCGACGTACACGGGCGCTGCAAACACGGTACATACCTTTGGCTCGTCTGTCCTCGTTGGCGTTTTTGCTCTCGCTGCTGCATTGAGCTTGTAAATCTCTTTCCGCCGGCCTTGTACTCATCATGGAAAGTATCAAAATAATGGCCATGGTTTCAACTTCTTGAGATTATATGGATGGGTCCATCTCCCAATAATCTGGCATTTCAAGTTTCGAGACAATCGATGACAATTTACCTATCATGACGGAGAACATGGCATGTTTCGGGTGGTGGTGAAAGGTGCGATGTCAATTCTTCAATCGTCAACTAGTGATAGTATTATTGTGTCTGTCGCCAGGCTGTAAATTGTACCGGAAATATACATTATGGCCAATGTACCCGTGGTATTGTACCCAAAGCTGTTCCATCCAAGGTTCCAGAGTGTGCCATTAGTCAGGTTGTAGTGAAAATCCATAAAAGAGAGTTGAGGTTGAACTGAGGATGGAGGTTAAAACTCGTGTGAGGATTGAATCTATCAGGGGGGTGAAGAGCCTATGTATATAGCGGTTGTTCCCTGGACACTGGGCGGTGCTGATCGCTGCCACACGGTGGGTCCGATATTCAAACAGTGGTATTAGCAATTCGGGTTCTGAGAGAATTACAGAAGCGCCGTACAGTGTCTGGTAGAACAGTGGTCGAAGAGAAAAGGTCCTACTGCAAGAAACGGCATCGGGAAGAGAGTATGGATATTGTGAGCTTTCCTGTCCGTTAAGGCAACGGCTATGTTTTTAGGCAGGGTGAGGGGATCGCAGAGGAGCAAATGGACATGATTTATTCCAAAATAATCTCGAGAGAATCAGAAGACGATGCCCGGGCGGTCGCCTTATATACGCCGCCCTAGTGCGGCATCTTGGCTTCAGCCTCGCAGCCCCTTGCAGATATTAACTTTAGATCTTCAAGTCAGATGGAAAATTAGGGAGACGACCATCACAGTAGACGATGATTGGTATGCATGGTCATCGGGTCACAAGTTACGTTCTAGATATACACTAGTAAATCCATAGGTTCAACATGCGAAGCGGTAAAGAGATGTCGGGAACCGGTCCAGTTTGTCTCTTGTGAAGGTGCTATTTACCTGGCATAAGTCGAGTCTAAAAATTGGATGAATTTGACAATCGAGAATGGAATAGTTCTAGGTTTATCATAACAGGGAGAAATGTCCACTCTGAAAGGCAAAATGCAACATCTCGAGAGTTGGATGATGCGTCAACAGGTGAGCTGACTTCAGCTGTGATATTCTAAACGATACACCACCTCTGCAAAAAAGAAGCATACCTGCCGAGAATGCAAGGGTCGGAATTGCGGTCATCATCCTCGTCAGTCAGCCAGACCATCTCAACTCTGGCTATACAGCTAAAATAGATTACCTCATCACGCTCATCTCCAACAGAACCCAGGATCACCCTGCCGCAGCCGGGAGGTGCCGCTTCCACGATAAGAGCAGCCCGGACTGGCGGTATGCTGATCTCGCGGACTTCGTCCTCCTCCCACCGTAGTTCAACACGGCTCCTTGCACCCGTGTGCTGGCTCTGAATGGTGAATCTTGAGCAGCATACAGCACTGAGACTGTCGAACAAAAAGCCAAAGTACGTGGTTTGCAGACCCTGGGCGTCACATCTCCCGCGTCGTCCGTAGGACGGTCTCATACCCGACAGAGTCTGGAGGAACGATCTGGGAGCCCATCGGAACCCATGGAGCTCGGTCAGATTGGGGATGTCTTTTCAAGCTCGCTCGAGTGGCGGGGCTCGCGGGATGAATGGAAAGTCTGGAAGATGATGTCGGCCGGAAAGTCTTCAATCAAGATGAACAGCTGCTTCATTCTCTCGGCTGCCGAGGTCAGTTTCGCAATAGAATTTGTGGGAACCCCGAGAAGCAAGGCAATACAGATGGGTTCATCTGCAGCCTTGGTGGTCGTTCGAAACTTCAAGGCGACCGATGTCTCAAGTAGGTGATTAGATGGCCGCGGGAAATCTTTGGACCTCGGGAAAGCCGGGAGACGATCCTCAATGGCTGACCACAAGCTGTGACAAGCGTAAAGATCATGAATGTCTCGGCCGCTTTTCTGGCTCATCTGGGAGAGGGTTGTATACGAGATTGGACCCTCGAGGAATTGAAAAGATAGCCGTGATGACCTCTGCGAGAGTCCATAGTCTTCGCATCCAAGTGGAACATAAAATTCGCAGCCCGATTTCCATCATAGAGCTGGACAAAGAGGACATCTGCAGCTCGGCGTCCACAACAAGCACATGGTCGGTTTCGTCAAATGTGCGAGGAAGTTGCGTGATGGCAAGCCGTCGAGAGGACTGTAGATTCGGATCGACAGGAATACAGAGCGTGTCAATCCAAATGTGTGGGACCGAGTCGAGTCCTTGAGCTTTGCTCAAATCGGAGACATACTTCCTCAGTCGCAACAACTGGCATGTTGGTAAAGCATTCTCTCGCTCGTTACCCATCCCGTGAGACCAGACATGTGATATAGCGATGTAAGATCCCTCTTCGGCAACTCGGATGGTCAAGCTCTGCTCGCCGCCCACTGTCGGCTCCATCGAGACTCAGGGAATTCTGCCCTTTGCCAATGAGGCAGCCAAGTCTCGGCCGTCCAGAGACAGCATGGGGCAATCGCATCCTGGAGCGGTGTGCTTTGTCCGATACGTCCTACTCTAGACTTCTTGTGCCTTGCAGATTTCATCCGTGCAGTGTTTGTGATTTTCAGTCAAACTCGGTCGTTGCAGATAGTACAAGAAAATACTCGGAGCATCAACGAGAACTTCTCGAACCATCAGAGCTTCGCTTCTGCACTGGCCTTCTGGCCTCATAAACTCCCGTGCTCGGTGCTTGGCAGTGTCATATGACCAGCCCAGCATGTAATTTCCCTGCCACGGAATGAGCGTACGCAGTGTCCGAGCTTGACAGGAGAAAATCCGGGTTGAAGTGATTCGAAGAAATCGACAGACCACGGCAGCCGAGAAGAATATTTGACGAATCACTTCCCACGAGCGGGAAGGGCCATCGTCATCTCGCAGGCCCTCAGGCGTCCATCTGGACAGGAAATATTCCATGTCGCGGACGATTCTGAACACGGTGCTGACCCGGTCATCGCGGCCATCTGGACCCAATGCGCTCTCTTTCTCCGCCCAGGCCCCTCCGTACGTGTGAAGGCAAGCCGTTGAGACGACCAAGTCACCGGACATGGTAGCCAGGAAATCACCGACCTCCATATCTAATCCAGATGGCTTCCAGGCTTCGGTGAGGGCAGCAAAGAACACCCAGCTCTGCAGGAACGCGGCCTTTTCGTCAACAGTTCGATCTGATCCGTCATCTAGTCGCCGAAGGATGAATGCTTCTCTCATAACGTCCTGCTGGTCCGGGGGGCTGGTCAAGGATGGCCCACCCTGCGCGTGCTGGGAAATCTGCAAAACCTTTTCCGTCGTACGGCATCGCAGAGCATACATGTGGCACATGAATGGGAGGGAAAGCAGGCCGTTTGTTAGGATCATCTTGTGCCATGCTAACGAATGCCTTGTCGACTTTAATCTGGACGGTTAATCTTGTTGTATTGAGGATCTTTGAGCCCAGAATCGAAATCTATTATATATCCGACCTGGTTGGCAGAGGTTAGGTTGTAGGAACCACCAAGTGCTGCCAAGCTTCTATCCCGTCTACACTTCACACGCCTGGAGTGTAGTTGTACTTTGATCTTGGCACTCAAGCCTGAGTCTCTTTGTGTATGAGAGTAACGCTAGGGTCTCGGGGTAGCCATACTCCTACTCTGGGTGGACTCTTCTCCTAGTACGAACCATCGAAATTTGGCATTAGCTAGTTTCGAATGTTTGTATAACCGGCATACAAGGAGGAATTAGCGTTTTCCCTGAGCCAAGGATGGTGCTAACAACTTCCATAACCATAAATCTGCGTCAGGACAAACATGGATCCTCCTAAAACCTGGCAGGACGGTTCTTCTGTTGACCACTCACTCGCTCTTCTTCAAACACCCCCAATCATGCGTTACACTCCCGTACATTATATTCTCCAGCTTGCCCCCCCTGAACAGCGATGATAGTCGCCATAAGCTTGTGACTAATGTATTACAGGTCAAGAGGTCAAGTTGGTGACCTCAACGGCTATTATGGTCTAAGAGCGCAAGCTGTGCTCCCGAGCTCCGCAGGTTCTTCCGCTCATCTCAGCATCAGACCATGGGGCATTGGGTAGTTCTAAATTTGTAGGTGTTGGCGTGACCAGAAAGGAGACTGACAAACAGAAACACGCAACTAATCGCACAGATCTGTTCCCGCCAAAACCAAGGTATCCAAACGTACCCCCCCCTGAATCTTAAATCTTGGGATGTTTAAAGTTTGTCTATTAGCTTGTCTGGTTACCAGGACCTTGTCCTCTTGGATGACCGCCACGCTGCATAATGGGCGAATTGGCCATCCTCTCCCAGTCGTGAAGCATCTCAGTGTTTTCCTTCGATGATCGAACCTCATCTCCTGCACGATCCACCATCTCGGCCTGATACGCCGCCGCGGCTTCCTCAAAGGTCATCTTGCCCGCCAGAGCGTCCTTGTACTTGGTCACGAGGCTTCTAGCGTCTGCGATGCCATGGTTCAACCCTTGACCTCTTTGGAAAGTCATCGGGTGAGCAGCGTCGCCAGCAAGGAGAATTCTGCCTCTACGAGTGTCCCACGGAAGAGGAATCCAATATGACAGGTTATTCTCGTGGATCACTGTGTCTTCAGGGATCCACAGATTCGCAGAGCGGAAAGGCTCACCAAACGTTTCAGCCTTGGCTTTCAAGTTGGCAAGCGAAGCCACCTCCTCGTCCTCCTTCTTCTTCCACGTCGTTTGGAGCTGAAATACCCAGGTCGCGGGATCATTCGGATCCGGCACTTCCTGGACTGTTGTGATGATCAGCCGTGATGACATGCGGACGGAGATGCCCGCGGGACTGACTTGAGATCCACAACCAATATCCATCGGGATGGATGGCCATCGTCATGATGGGATGCGCTTGGCGAACAAATCGGGCTTTCTCCGCATCATTGTAACAGACGTGCAGGTTCACCGCCGAATAGGGTACCTTGGAGGGCTGCCCCTTGTCTCCGAAGATGGAGAGCCGGACTCGTGATTGAGCACCGTCAACCCCGACCAGCAGAGTACCAGTGGCCTCCGATCCATCGTCAAAGACCGCAGTGACGGTGGACTTTTCATCATCATAGCCGACATCCGTGAGCTTTTTGTTATACTACGGCAGGTTGGGACCCAAGGGTCAGCCGATGGCCGTGGAGGTAATGAGTGATGTTTCACTGAATACCTGAACGTCGATACCTTCAGAACACAAACTCCTGAACCGACGCCGAGAGACCCGGTACATGCGCAACAAGGGTACATTTTTCAGTAATTCACCGGTCTGGCCATTCCACGTCGGGAGAATGCCCGGGTCGGGGGGTTCAAAGGTAGTATCATTGGCGGCGGTGTAGACTCGATCGAAGAGCTCGGGGGGAAGGCAGTCCTTGAGAAGTGGGAGGCCCCATTGCACGGACATACCCCATTCGCGTGGTCGATAGGTGGTTGCCGACGCTTCGGAATCAAAGATGGCAAAAGATATGCCTTCCTGAGTGGAGGGACATGTGTCACTACACCGCTCAGGCGGGGGCCAACCCGGCTGGCATTACCTTTTTCAAGCCCTGTGCAATAAGCAGGCCAACAATCCCTGCCCGAAATGCGATTAGCCTTGTGGCAGATGCCGACGACAACCAGCGCGGGCTGCGCACCTGCACCGATGATGAGAACGTGAGGAGATTTGGGCTGGTCCGCCATCATCCAGCCGAGCTCTTCTGAGCAGAGGGGCCTGGAAGGATGGAGAAGGTGACGAAGGAAAAGACGTCTGGCAGGACAAAGCAAATACAGCCGGTCTTATGACCGGATGGCGGTTGGTTGGGTGATCCGAAAGAACGGTGGAGAACGGCAGAGGGAGCTTGCCGCCAAATGCTGAGTTGGCAAGTTGATGTGCTGGTATTTGGTTTGCGGATTGGCCATGTACAGGCGTCGATGTACTCTAGTCTGGAGAGAGTTTAGTGGTCGGAAGGAAGGGAAGAACTGAGTTCAGCACCTCCGACTTGGTTTGGGACTTCGGACGACCCGGCCCGCTACTAACTGCTAACATGTAAGTTTACTTGTGGAGCTCTCACTGACCCCCAAACTTGAGCGTTCTAGAGCCTGCAAGCCGAACTGGCTTTCACAGGCCTGACTGACGGCGTCGAACGGTCTCCGTATCTAAACTCACCGATTCAAAATTGCACCCACCTAGACATCTTCTGTTCAAGACCAGTTCTAGAGCCAGTCAGCGCTCGAAGCTGGCCTGCCAGTCTATTATCCATCACGGATGCAGCTCCGTTTCTGCGCCACATTAGACTAGACAGTATTCTGATCCTGGTAGGGCGCATCGTTACTTCTCTAGTCCTCCTTGATCTACGAATCGATCATCTTTCCCATGCCCACCCAGACAAAACCCTACTGATCATGCACGCATCCAGTCCACTCTGACGCCCGCCCCATCCTATTACCTCATCTTCCCATCCCTAGTCTACCCGGCATGGTGATGCATCACGCAGTCTCCCGATTCAGCTACATGCATCCTTGGGACCTCTCTCTTTCATGTGCTATCCATCAACACGCTCCACACAGTGTCAGATGCTCCACTGCAATCTCCAAATCGCAGTCTCGTCTCATGTCTTCCCTCCCGCTTCCTCCATGGGAGGATTTGACAAGTTATACTCGGCCCCAAAGCTTTTTCTGCCTAGATTAAGCCGATATTCATCACCTGGAAATGCGCTTCTGAAATATGGCATCACCAGTCCATCGCTCTGACCAGACTGATTCCACATCCGCACCAGCCTCGGAAGAACATTCCCAGACCAATCAAGCTCCACCGTTGGTGGCATCTCAAGACCAGGAAATTGAAGTCGATGTAGGCGAGAATCCTATGTCTCCTTCTCAACTCTTTGTGCCAACTTACTGATCGACCTCCTTCCCGTCGAAACAGTCTGGAGATTCTGATTCTGCCTATGGTGAATCAACGTATGCGATATACGACTTACCCCGGACAAGGAAGATTGACCGGGAACAGACATAGCGATCTAACGTCCCTGACGTCAAGCATTTCTCGAGGGATATGGGAAAATGGGCGGCGGTATCATTCCTACGGCAAATCGCGTATGCTTTCCTTGGTCGATTTCCCATCCTGGCCATAATTATTCACCAGAGGCACAGAGTATGCATTTCCCAACGATGAGGCCGAAGCTGAAAGACTAGACATGCAACACGCCATGCAGAGTCACCTTCTGGGAGATCGACTTTTCTGGGCTCCCCTTGGCCCCACTCCCCAGAGGGTGTTAGATCTCGGAACCGGCACTGGTATCTGGGCGATCGATTTCGCTGATATGTTTCCGGCTGCTGAAGTTATCGGGACCGACCTGAGCGCTATACAGCCCAGTTGGGTGCCTCCAAACTGCAGGTTTGAAATCGACGACGCAGAGGCCGACTGGACATGGGAGGAGGAATCTTTTGATTTTATCCATAACCGCAACTTTGTTTGTGCGATTCGAGACTGGCCAAAGCTTGTCCAACGAACTTATCAGTATGATCTCGTCCATGGACATTTTTTGAGCAGCTGCTGACGGGAGGGTGAATGAGATACGTCAAGCCGGGTGGTTGGGTCGAATGGCACGAGAAACATCCCTATTTTCATAGTGATGATGGTTCGATGCCGGAAGACAGCGCAATATCTCAGTGGGGAAAGAATTTTTTCCAAGGCAGTAAGCGAGATTCCATCTTTCCTATTCACCGAAGAGAGATCTCATACGCACGGATCCGACAGGTCAAATATTCGGCACAGATGCCCGTTCACCTCGCCATTTAAAGCAGTGGATGGAGGAGGCCGGCTTTGTCGACGTCGAAGAACACATCCTCAAACTTCCTGTCGGACCTTGGCCGCGAGACCCTCGACTGAAGAGAGTTGGACTTTTCGAGATGGTCAATATGACCGAAGGTATCCAAGGCCTTACTATCATGCTGTTCACCCGCTGCTTACAGTGGACCCCGACCCAGGTCGAGTTGTTTCTCATGGATGTACGAAATGACGCCAAGAACAAGAATATTCACAGCTATTATCATTTGTACGTTGATTAAGAACAGATGAAGGCAGAAGTTGACGCTGATATCTAGTTACGTTGTCTTTGGGCGAAAACCGACCAGAACAATTGCCACCAATGATTGTCAACATCGTTGCATTCTTCCATGAGCGCGATTAATGTCGGAATTGGCTTCCAATGAAGTGTTGGTCATACACAAACGAGGGATGATTATTCCGATGAAATTATATTGAGCTCTCGAGACCGCAGAACGGCACGCTGGGTATTGTTTGTCAACTTGCTCTAATTATAGAGGGATCATAACCGAAAGGAGTGCCTAGATAATTATGACCTTGGATGAAACCTTGATAGAGGTGATTATTTACGAAGTTCTACCTCACAGGAAAATGGTACACCCTGGCCAGTGGACGTCAAGCGGGATGCAAGCTTAATCTAATAACCCTGGTTCCGTTCCCGGTCCGTTCCCGGTCCCGGCAGAGAACGTCGTCGGTGGGGTCCCCCAGGTTGAATTTTGACACTGGTACTCGAGAGTCAAGAGACAGTATGCAGACCCATCAAGTGGGCTATTGCACACACCTACCATGCAGGCCAGCGACAATAAGGGTCCCTCTTCCAGTGAGGTGGCCGAACATAAGAATGAGACCATTCGCTACGAGGAGTCAAAGCTCGAGCAGCAGAATGTTGCCAATGGCGACGTGGCCGTCAGGATTCTCCATTCGCACTTTGAGCCACACACGAAAGAAGAAGAGAGGCGACTTCTCCGCAAAATCGACTTGCGGCTGGCATCGTTGATGTTGGTCGTCAATGGCATTCAGTTTATGGATAAACTGGTCTATCTCATGCCATCTCTGGGACAAGCATACTCATTTTGAGGACAGACGATTTCGTACGCCGCCACGGACGGCCTCATAAGCGAAGCACACTTGAAGGCCAAGAGTTCAGTCCGTTGATCAGCATTTTCTACATCGGCTACCTGGTGGCCCAATATCCCACCAACATTCTCATGCAGCGCTTCCCGACCGGCAAATACATCACCGTTAACTTTCTTCTCGGGGGATCGTCTTGATTTGTACGGCATCATGCACGGAATTCAGCACCTTTGCCGCTGCCCGTTTCTTCCTCGGCGTGTACGAATCCTGTCTCAACCCGGGCTTCATCCTCATCACGTCGTCATGGTGGAAACGCGAAGAACAACCGGCGCGCATCGCCATCTGGTACTCTGCCAACGGCCTCGTCAGCATCCCGACGGGCTTCATCTTTTATGCCATTGCTCAGCTCCACGCTCGCGGTCTCTATCCTTACCAGTGGATGTTCATCTTCTTTGGCGTCTTCACCGTTCTCCTCGGCATCTGGATCCTCCCTGATACCCCGGTGTCGGCCGGCTCGCTGAACGAGCGCGAGCGTCTCATCGCGGTCGAACGGCTGAGATCGAACAAGACTGACGTCAAGAATATGCATCACAAAATACCGCAAATCAAGGAAGCCCTGATGGGTCTGAAAGTCTGGATGCTAGTCGCGGCCGTCTTCATCCACAACATCGGTCCCATCCGCGACGTCTTCCTCAAGCACGCTGCACTGTCTCTACCTCCAGCACCGCCACCGTACCATCGGCACCCACGAGGCTGTCGTCAAGGTCGAAGGTACAGCGCACTTGATGGATGCTCAGGCCATCAGCGACATCGTCTCCTTCGGGAACAAGGTCATTCCCACAACCTGGATGGTCTCCGGCGGCCAGATGTTCCCGATGGAGTTTGCAGGGTCCCTGCCTCGTATGTCGTATTTCTTCAGCATTTCAAGTTGTGTCCTCACGTTCTGACTCCTCCTGACTCTTGTCAACAGAACTGCCACGTACGCCCCTTCGCCTGCCTTCCTCTTGGACTTTATCACCGTTCTCGCCGCGAACGGGTGCGACGGTCTGTTCGGGATCGACACCATCGCCAAAGATGCTTGGTCTGAGATGAAGATTGGTGATGTCAGTGTCGTGGTACCCAGCAATGACGGTGACCGCAATCCCTGTGATAAGTTCATCGCCGTTGCGTTCGCGTTTGACAAGGACAAACCCAAGTGTAGGGTGCACGGCAAATGCGCGAAGAACCATGTTCACACGTCCGTACCAAAGCCGAAACCAACGCCTAGATAGAGCGTGTGAATGACCACCTACTCTTGAAGCATCCAGAGTCCTTGCTAACGTCCAACTGCAATTCCCTAGGGCGTTCACTGACGCAAGCATCGACTACCACACTTTCAACACTCGGGTACTTGCTGGACCCATGGTTGATAGCCGTCAGGCTGAATTTAAAGGGCCTAAAATTTCGAGTTTGGCGCACGTGCCACACAGAATGTTTGGTTCCCTCTGTGAAGGCGCCCACTTAATCCTTAACCTTCTCACTGCTCGCCTCCTCTGTCCGAGATCAATATCATATTTCGCAGAACTGCTTCCTCCGTCATGTATATCCAAGATGATTGGCCCATTATGCGGGATGGCAGTGACTTCGATGGCAAGCAACTCCTCAGCCTGGTCCGCAGCGGCAACAACCCATTCCACCAGGCTTGGGATGTACACCTCCTTATTCGAGAGATTGAGGAGAATCTCGACACCCAAGTGGTTGACATTCCCGCTGTATTCACTGGCTCCAATAACTATGTCTGTGTCCTGCTTGCGATCTTCATCATCCATTCCATGCTGAGACTGTGCCGCACAGGGTTTCCATATCAAGCTGTCGAATCGACCGGACATCCTGGCACGTTTAGCTCGTGGCGATGTCAACATGCCCGACTTTGACAGCTTCCCTATTGATGTGCAAGTCCCCGATGTCAAGTTTGAGGCGGCGGTGTACGATCTCTTGCGCTCAGAAGCTAACATTTTGGTCTCTCGCCTGCTCTACCACCGTATCCCAGTGCAGCACGATGGACCCAAACTGGATCGCCCTCAGGATATTGCTGGTCGTCGCTTGTTCTTGTTTGAAAAAGCAGAGGGAGATAAAGATATATGGTACGAACTCAGACCAGAAGAACAGGTAAGGTGCCCTTGTTGGACATATACCCGGCACAATTCGATTGAGTCGTGCTAATCTTCTCTCTAGGCCCGTCTTCTTACTCAGGCGGCCTCTATTCGTGCATCACTCTTCAAATTCAATCTCCCACTTGATTTCGCCACTGTTTGGTTCCGCGAACGCCTCTTTGAACAGAAGCCTGAATCACTCCCTGTCGCCGTTGCTCCGACACGCGAGTTCTGCGTTGCTCTTTTCACGTCCAAGATCGAAGCGACAATCGGGAAGATAGGCGACATGATCGGGTGGGAGAGTGACAATAACACCGTCGGTCCCATTGCTGCGGCGTCCAAGCAGCCTCTCTTACGCGTCATTCCACATATCATACCGGCAGACAGCGACCAGATCTCTCTCTATCGTCTGGTTCTCGAGCACGGTGATTTCGGCATTCATAATATGTCGATTACAATAGATGCAAAGGGCAAACCTCTCGTGACGTCTTTATATGACTGGGAGACTGGGTGTATTGTGCCGGCTCTCTTATCCGATCCGTTGATGCGGGTGCCTGTTGATCTGGTGGTAGATGAGAATACCGCCCCTTCCATCACTCGCGTGCCTGACGATGCCACTCCGGAGGACCTCACAGAGTACATGACGTGGTCGAGGCAATATTTCAAGGTATGTCAGGCATCACCTTTGCCGGTGCATGAACAGAAATAACGGCCTAGGCTCTCTTCAACCATGCACCCGATTACGAACGGGCAATCCAGGCAGGCAAAGACGCACGTCACCTTTGGTTTGCCTTGCGAGATTGGCGAGGTGCCGACCCGGAGGCATATTTCGGTGATCTGGGAGCTTGGGCTGAGAGGAGGATGAAGGAGCTTGGGGTTGATTGAGCGGTGTCAGCATTGATCCTCACGACTGCGGCTTTAGCTTACAAGTGAACTTGATCTTAATAACTGCTGCCTCACGACTTGTTTACAACTGAAGAGTTGGTGGCCTGGGCTGTGCTTAAAAGGGTTTGCCAAGCCTTGGATCGGCTCCAATCACGCCATAGCACAATTTTCTGACCATGCTGAAACACTGGAAGTTCAAGTGGACTCTTCTCTAGGCCGAGTCTAACAAAGCTATCATACCTGCTGCTCGATAACCTTGTATCGGTGTCGAAGGCTGTCTAGCGTTGTCAGCGCAAAGTATGGCTCAAAATCTCCCATCTGCGACAAAGCGAATGAGGCAGGCTGTCGCTTGCAACTGGTGTCGCTCACACAAGTTGAAATGCGACACAGATCAGCCTTCTTGTCGCAATTGCCGTCGGCGCGGCCATGAATGTGTGACGACAGATCTCCGGCGACCAGGGAAAGGCGGTCATCGAGTAGAGCCACGGGGCAGAGGACATTATGGGAACCAGGCTAGAAGATACTCGACCGCTTCGACCAGCGAGGTTTCTCCTATAACCCAGGCAGCACGGCGAGAGTCCCCAACACTTGACCCTCCATCTCCGACTCGAACATTACTGCTCCCTGTTTCCCATCGAGGCCCATTTCCGTCCATCTTCAGTGCGCCTTTCGATCATGCAGATCCCGCCGCGGTTGGCCAATTCAATGACCCTGGATTAACTTCGGACAGCACATTACAAACCTCGCCCTCAGGGCAGAACACCACGACAAATAACGACTGTTCTGTCGTCGAGAGTTCCGTCGCCGAGAGTTCCGGACGCGACCGGAAGTCCAGACCGTCCGACTTGACCATCATCGCGGACCGCGATGCCTCCAGGCTTCAGTTCATGGGCAGTGGCAGCAGCCTCTACGTCATGGTCCAATGGCTTGATCTTTTCTTTACGCAGCATGATCATTGGCGTCTCATCTTTCCGTATTTCCGCCATGGACTCGCTTATTCCGTGGAGATGCCGCTCTCTGGTCCCCCTTCTGTTCCTCCGCTTCCATCGGTCGATGAAACCAAGACGTTCACGTCGGTCTTTTTTTTGCGAATCCAGCCTATATCCCCCGTCATCGATTGTGAATCATTTTCCGAGTCTTTGAGGAAGCTTCGGATCAAGATGGCTTCAACTGACACTACCCGGGACGCCAAGGATTACCCTTTACTCGCATGTGCATACGCGATCGTCAGTATGGGTGCTGATGAGGCCGAAGGCCGGGTCACTGAAATGGGCGCTCGATATCTGGAGTGGGCGTACTCCTTATACGCGAACGTATTAGCCGTGCCCTATCTCAACTCGGTCCAGGCGTTGTTGCTCCTTTCCATTGCCTTGAGAAGCCGTGGCAAAGACGGCGCCAGCTGGGCCGCTTTGGGACAGGCCATCCGAATTGCACAGTCGATTGGACTACACCGGCACATTTCGAGGGCTGACGGCGACCCGTTCAGAGGGTCAGAACCATCGGCAGATGAGGCAAGGACATCAGATCTCCACTCGCGGATATGGTGGACTGCCTACAAACTTGAAAAACTGATGGCGCTCGAAACAGGTCGACCTTCTTCTATTCAAGATTCTGAGTGCGATCAAATCTTACCGAGGCCTCCAACTATTGGCAAACAGTCCGCGATGATGTTCGACTTTTTTGGGGCGCTGATTAGTCTTGCCAAAATCCAAACCCGGATCTTCGAGCTGCTTTATCAAAAGAAGAAAGCTCGTAGCAGCACGGAACAGCTTTTGCATGAGATGGGGAGATTAGATCGAGCCTTGTTAGATTGGGCAGGAAGTATTCCGGAGGAGATCAGGTCAGCTAGGATTGAATCACTTTCTCATCACTCTAACAATGGGAAGGCCGGGACGAGATCTCTTCTGCCCTTCCGATCAGCTGCATTTTGCCACATATCTCACTCTTCACTTTCATCAAACGTAAGGTCCTTCCGACACGTGGAGTCGATCGATTAACCGAACTTATAGGACGATAGCACTTCACCGCCCTGCACTCATGTCGGCCACCACGTGGCTGAGAGCTCGTGTTACTCAGCTTTGCGCCGGAACTCCTTGGAAGAACCGGCTACGATACAGCATGTGTATCTGTGCGAGCTCGGCTCGATCCATTTTCAAAGCTTTGAACGACTTGAGGCTGTATAGCAAGCCGACCCGACTCATCCCGATCAACCACACTGTTCTCGCCATGTTGGTCCTTGGGATCTATGTTACGAAACTCCCTTCGAGCTGGATGGTGGATTCCGACCTGGCCGTATGAAGGTAATCCTTTTGGGTGAGAATGAGTCTAATCAATCTCTAGATGCTGGTGACACTCGCGAAGCATGCCGAAGAAGAGTATATGGCGATGGGACAGGATCTCGAGTTTACCCGAGGTACGTGGTTGAGGATGGAATTTCAATTGCCAAAATTTACAAAGTGCAGGCTTCAGCGTCCTACGAGATCAAGTCTCCGAACACGTTTCCCGGTACAAGGGAGATGGAAAACCATCGACAGAACCGCAGGTTATCCCGCCCGAAGATGAAATCCGGGCCATTCCGGACATTTTCAACCCCGATGCAAATCTGGCCAGCCTTGACGACATCTGGCCGTCACTCTGGGCAGAAGATATCGCTTATTCCTATTTCCAAGACTCTGATCACGACGGCTCTAATGGCTTCCTTCTGGGTTTACCAAGTTTAGAAGGATAGCTAATGGACTAGCCCGACCTTTTGTGTCCCATTCAATGACATCCAACGCTGGCAACACCGAAAAGGCTGAAGCAGATCTCGACCTGCCTTCATTCGACGACTCCGGCGTCTCCTCTCCCCCTAGGTTTGCGTCTCATAATCTACCTTCTCATCCACCCGACTCACTAGGCTCACACGAAGGTGTCGGCCCGCTCTGTCCAAATAGTAAACTAGCACCGCACCTGCAAAAGCGACCGGTTGCATGATCAAACACGTTAGATATCCTTTGAAGTACCTCGGTGCCTCCACAGTCGGCAGAGCAACCAATGGGACCCAGCTGTTGAAGGCCATCGCGAAGGCCAGCATGGCGCTGAGAATGAATGCTCGCTCTTCGCTGTCATCACTGCAGATGAGATTGACCCACGCATACATCACCGGAGCCATGGCATTCTCGACATTCCCTGTGGCGACGGCGAACCATTTGTAAGCGAACGATGATTGGTTGTACAGCACGAATGCCAGGTGGCCAAGGAACATGACCAAGTGGGCAAATCCAAATAGCGGCAATCTGGCCTTGTGACCGTATCTGTCCGCGATCCAGGTGAAGGAGACGATAAAGACGATGGCCACGCATGGCGTGACCGCTGTGAGGTTGTTTACTTGGACCGTCGAGTACTGATGATTGCTTTTAATCCAGAGAGTCCAGGTTCCTTGCGATAATGTCAGATATCCTTGCTGGAAGACAATACTCCATGGAACGAGAACCCAAAAGTGCCATCGAGCGAGGAAACGTTTGATGGAAGACAGCTGTAGGGGAACTGGTTTGGAAGATTCTCTGCCGACCGCGGCCATCCTGGCCTTGGCCATGGCCAGCTCCTTGGGGCTGAAGATCCACTTCTTGACGTGCTGAGGTGTGCCGGGGAATGTGAGCCAGCCGAATATGGCGACCGGAAACGTGACGACCCCACCGATGATGAACATCCATCGCCAACCCGGGCGTCCCAGTGCGCCGTCCAAGTCGCCAAAGATTCGAGCCGCCATCAACCCCGTCGAGAAGGTGCCGACACTGGCAGAGATATAGAATATTCCAGACCGGCGGGCAATCTCGTCAAGCCGGTACCAGCTGCCCAGGACGTAGTGAATCGAGGGGAAGAATGCTCCTGCTTTTCGTCAGCCAACAACAGCAGTAGAAGTATTTTGACCTGCGTCCCGGAATCGCATACCTTCGGAGAAACCGACCAGAAACCGATACGCGGCCACTTCACCGAAAGACTGGGCCCTTGAGAGGAGGGTGGTGAACAGCCCCCATGTTGTCATGCATATTGGTATGACGTGCTGTGGCGGAAATCGAGTATTCAGCAGAGTCAGAGGGATGATGGAGCTAGACCTGTCAGTCAGCTTGATACAGCCGAGACGAGATCGTACTGACACAGAGTATCCAATGGTGAAGATGGCGTTCAGCTGCACCAACTGGTTGCCAAAAAAGCGAAGGTCTTCTTTCATCCCGCTTACGTAGGCGTTGGTGAACATGCCTCTGTCGATGTACAGAGTCTTGGGGAGTGAATACGTCAGGATCCTTCTGCCAGTGGTGGATGGGATTGGCTCACCCAGAAACCGAAGCACGCAAAGGTAAGAATATACAGATCGAGCTTCAGAATCAACTTTCTCTCCACAGGTCCATCATCTGGGTGGAACCATTTGAAGAGGTTTCTTTTGCGGGGATCATTGTTGTGGTCAAAAATATTGATCTCATCTGCATCGTCGGACCCAGCGGGAGAAGCTGGAACAATAGTCAATTTCGGTTGCGAAGATTCTTTTGAAGTGGCCATAACTGCAGAGTAGGATCGACCTGCCTTACTGTTAACATGACTGAAATGCTGCTTTATAGCATTGCTTCACAGTTTCAGCAGAGCGCAGAATCGGCACCATAATGGCGCCATCTAGGTCCAAATGTTGCACCATCGCAAGCCACATGGAGAAGTGCCTCGAGTCGTCCTCAAGAAATGGATGGTGAGGAACACTGTCCTTCTCCAGCGCCACTCTATCGAGGAAAGGGGCCTCCACCCGAACCGAAGTCGGACCTGTCCGGTCAGACGACGCACACCCGACTCGGCTGGGAGACAAGAATCGCAATCAGCGATCCTGAGATGGCAACTGATGCAAGCCTCAACGAGAAAGGCGTGATTGATAACTGTGTTGTGTCTTTATATTCAGATCATATCAATCAGGTCGCATACCTTGACAGAATTATCTTGTGACGAAATAACCTGTGCCAGAGATGACCATTCGTCAACGTGTATCATCTGGGACAAAGTATTTTCCTGAGAAGAATGTCCCATATGATCCCGCACGAAAGATTTCAGTGTGTCCACCTTCACGACACCTTGGACGATGGCTGACCGTCAGTAGGTCATCATCGTCGGAGCGGGAATTGCTGGTATTGCGACGTCCATTCTTTTACAAAACAAAGTACCGAATCTTACCTACACTGTCTACGAGAAAAACTCCACGGTCGTAAGTTCGGCCCCAACTGTCGGTCGGACCAGCGGTATTGACCAATATGGACAGGGTGGGACCTGGGCAGATAACAGGTATCCCGGTGTTCGATGCGACGTACCATCACACTCATACCAGCTGTCGTTCGAGCCGAACCCCAACTGGAGCGAATTTTATTCCAAAGGATCGGAGATCTGGGAGTACTACGAAACGGTCGTGAGAAAGCATGGCGTTGATCGGCATTTGAAGTTGAGAACTCAAGTGACCAAGGCCTCATGGGCATCCGAAGAAGCAAAGTGGCACGTCAGCATCTTTGATCTTGAAACGAAACAGCATGCGGTCGTCACGGCGGATTTTTTCATCTCAGCCACGGGGAGACTCAATCATGCTGCCTTCCCAGATATTGAGGGATTGGAAAACTTCGCCGGCCCGGTGATTCACACCGCGAATTGGGACTCTTCCTTTGACTACTCGAACAGGACTCTCGCTGTCATTGGAAATGGTGCCAGTGGGATGCAGCTGATCCCAAATATCCTTGCAGATGTTGGACACATCGATCACTTCGTCCGATCCAGAACATGGGTATCACCCTTTTTCCGGCAAGGCCTTTTGACGGTCTCGGCGGAGAACCCGGGAGGACACGAATATACGGCGGAAAAAAGACACGAGTTTGCAACGGACAAAGCGGCATACCTCGAGTACAGAAAAAGCCTGGATGTCAAGTTTCATGGCCCCCTCCGTGCGTCGATCAGCGGCAGTGCCGAAAATGCTGCATTGAGAAGACTGCTGACGGACCTCATGTCTGACCGGGTTGGAAATGACGAGAGACTACTCCAGAAAATCCTTCCTGATTACGCCCCCGGGTGCAAGAGACTGACCCCGGCCCCAGGATATTTGGAATCCTTGAAGGATCCCAAGGTCAACTATATCACCGAGAGGATTGTCCGAGCAACCGCTTCGGGACTTGTCACTGCCGATGGAAAAGAGCATCCGGTAGAAGCGATCATCGCGGCGACTGGCTTCTCCGACAGCTACATCCCACGATTCCCCATGATCGGGCTGAATGGCGTCAACATACAAGATCAATGGGCCTTGGATGGACCCATCGGGTACCCAGAAACATACTTTGGAGTCATGGCACCAGATTTTCCCAACCTGTTCTTCGTCCTGCAAGTACAGGGCACCGCGGGAGGCGGAACCGTGCCGATGCAGTGCGAGATCACCGCCACATACATCGCCAAGTGCATCAGGAAAATCCAATCTCAGTCCTACTCCGCACTGGCACCGAGGCAGGATGCGACTGACGACTTCAATGCCGTTGTCGAAGGCTTCTTCGATGATAAAGTCTCCATGGACACCTGCCACAGCTGGTGGAAGGTTGGCCAAGGCCGGACACGAAATGTCGTCTCATGGCCGGGCACTGGACAGCACAAGGTCGACATCTCCCGAGACCCCCGATGGGAGGATTTTGTGTTTCAAAGGAGGCCAGGAGCCGAGAGAAATCGGTTTGAGTACTTTGGGAACGGAGTCACCAAGAAGGAAGAGGAGGGTGATCCCGAGAAACTCACAAGGTATTTGAAGGAGGTGGGAGCAGTCGATTTGCGGACCGTTCACGAGCTCTGGACCGAGCAAGATTGATAGACATGGCTCCGATAGATTTGATTACCCTGTGCTTGAACCGTTCATACCAATGACGACAAGGTGATAGCGGTTACTTGACCTCAAGCACATTGCCTTTGTGTTTGAGGGGTTTCCTCATCTCCGTTAGGAGTTCAATCAGCTTGTGATAATTTCTATCGTCCAGTAGTTTCAGAGTTCCAACGTTCGGCTCGGCTTTGTCATACTCAGGCGTTGAAGTCGAGCCCACATTCAGTACTCCTGCGTCACAAGTCCTTAGAATCTATCACAGTAGCCACCACATCTGCCAGCTCGGCAAGCGAGACCTAATTTACTTAGCCACGCATGGCCCAGGCCCAAGAACATAGGCTTACTCTGACTAGTTCCGCCGCTGATACTCCTGGAATGTCGCGATCGCCCACGGCGTCGCGTACCACCGAAATCTCGTACCCGAGCTCGGCGCCAGCCCTGGTGGTGGACGACACACAATTGTGCGCCTGGTTGAATATCAGTTTTGTGCGCCCTCTTCCTCCAAATGGTCACTTACCATGTATCCTATCACGAGATGTTAGCTATTTCGTCTTGAGGCGCTTCCCATTGAACTCACCAACGAGAACAAGCTTTGTTCTTCCGATCTGGTGCAAGGTTTCTTGCAAGGTGGTTCCTGTGAAAGCACTACCATGAATTTTATGGATTACCTGGAGAAGCCATGGTGTATCAATATTGATAGTGCCAACAAGGTAACTGTTCCAACGTGAACAAACTCGGGCAATGGTCGGCTCCTACCGTCTCATTGTCCAATGGTTTCAACTCGTCGAGAATTTCAGCCAGCTCCGTTCCCGCCGTGAATATTGGAGAGACTTCAGGTGCATCGGCTACGACGTGGATAACCTCGCTATGGGCGGTGCGATATCTCTCCAGTAGAGACTGAATCACTTTTCGAGATTTATCCAGGTCGACAAGACGGAGTTTGCCAATTTCGTACCTGCACTCACAGAATCTCAATCAGTATATGAGGTTCACGCCTCGACTAGCCTTGGGAGATATGCTCGAATCAGAGGACGTACTCCTTTTGTGCATCTATGATAATGAGAACACTGTCTGATATGGTGGGCGTTGATGGTGGGCGACCGACAAGGTCACGTAACGATTTTCCTGACTGCATTTTCAAACCCTTTTGGAAATGATGACTTGAACTGCGAAAATTGTTTCATCCTCTCGAGTCGATAGAAGTAGCCAAGGAAATGGGTCTCATCGTTTGTGGTCGTCGGCTCGGCTGGGACTGACTCGGTTGGGAACTCGGCTGGGAAATCGGATTTCAGTTTCTGGGGGCCGGGCAGGGTCAGTTCCGATCGGCTGTTTCTCCGCGACCGTCCTCTCTAATGCCGGAGAGAGACCGTTAATCACCTATCCACCCGCTGATTCAGGCTTGTTTTGGCGGAGTGGCGTCTGATGAACTAAGCAATATGAATTGGTTGATTTATCTCGGATGTTGCCTTTGGTGGTTGTGGGAGTCCCAGAGGCCAAGGACTACAGAGAGAGCACACTGCCGGTGTCCCCAGTGCCGACGATCAACGGCCTTGGCCACCACCACTTTCTTTCGGCTCAGGTTAGCGATGTTGACCTTGGCTGTAGCCGATGACCTTGACGGCTTAGGCTGTGATAGATGACTGCCGTCCAGGTTGGAAGCGCCAGCTTTTTTGATAGCATCGGTCAAACTCGGGTACAGCTGGCTCGCCCAGCAAAACACCTCAGCTCAGGCGTCCTGGAGGAATTGACTTAACTGGTGAATTAAGCGCTCTGATTGGCTATGAGAGGTCGTGAATGCTGTAGCCAATCACAGCGCTGGACGGCTGTCTATTCACCAGCTGAGCTCCGCGACGATTCAATTGTGTGAATAACTGAATAACCTTGCCAAGCACATGTATCACATTAGGTGCATGTATCTACTGCTCAGTCGCACCACTCGTTCTTTCATACATCCATCTCATCCATCCACGTACTTCCACTCTGTCTTGGCGTTATAGGTCAACAGGTGGGACCGTGCGTCACGTGGTGCAAGACGGTATGGCGGATTAGGCTGTATATCTGACCACTGGAATCCGATATCTGACCACTAACGAGGTCATAATGGCTCTGTTTGTCCAGAGTATCAAGAATTTTCTCGGCAAGGCGCATCTGAAAATTGCAGGAGTGGTCAACGATCTATCCAAATCTCGCACCCAAAGTACCCTTTGCTGTTGTGCCGATGTTCCTCGCCACAATTTTTGGCCATATGCTTCTTTACACGACTTTGAAGATGCTGCACAAAGAGGGTGCACGAGGTGCTGGATGATCTCGACGGGCATTTCGAAATATGCAGAGCAATGGAAAGGTATCCCTTCATCTGAAGTCAGGGTCGGCATTCCCGGAAGAAATCTCATTGGAGGAAATCTGAGCGAGATCTGGGTGAGATGGCTAGACCGAGGACAACGCCAGGTATGGGAGCCTGCCGAGAGATGGATCAAGCTCGATTTGGAGCTGTACTATGATAAAGGTGCGCTTCCTACAACAATATTCGACGGCTCGGCACACTAATATGCAGGCGGCAATGCGCTCTTTCCAGGGATGCGACCCCGGGCAAACGTGCCCGTCAGCTCTTTCTCCGATACTTGCTTCAACACCATCAACGCTTGGATAGACAAGTGCTCAGTGAGCCACAGTCTTTGTAACGCTGGAAATGAGCATCTATTCCTTCCCACTCGACTCATCGATGTCAGTCCAGAGAATTGCGAATCTGGAGTCCGACTGGTGGAGACGGCGAATCTGCTGCTAGATGAGTCGGTGAAATACACTGCGCTGAGCCATTCCTGGGGTCTCAAGGAACAGCGCATCAAGCCGATACCGAAGACTCGAAAAGACTCACTCCCGAAGCGGTTGGACCACGTGCCGTGGGAAGAGCTCACACAGACGTTCCAAGATGGGATTATGGTGGCTCGCCGTTTGGGCTTGAGGTACATCTGGATCGACGCTCTTTGCATCATCCAGGATGACAAAGACGATTTTGCGATGCAAGCGAAACAAATGGCGGAAATCTATGGAAGGGCACACCTGGTGATATCGGCCATGAGAGCTGCCACAGGTGATGTCGGCATCTTCCACCATCGACCGGGAGCACATACGGTATCTCGCACAGACGACCAAGGCAAGGTGTCGACGGTATTCGTGAAGCAGCGTCTGGTGCATAACGACTTTATCACTGGAGAGCCTCGTGACTTTAAAACGTCGCCCCTGTTTGCACGAGCGTGGTGCTTTCAAGAACGCCTCCTCGCAAGAAGAGTGGTCCACTTCTCACAAAATGAGATTGTGTGGGAGTGCAACCAGGAGTTGTTGTGCGAATGCAACGCCATCAGAATAGATTCCACCGCTGAGACTGGGTCGAATTTCAAGAGAAGGCAAGCACTCGCAATGCAAGATTCCAGCGTGCAAGTGCGGCATAGGACCTGGTATGATGTCCTACGAGCATACACGGCCCGCTCGCTCACCGTTGAAAGCGATCGATTGCCAGCCCTTTCTGGGTTTGCTCATCGGATCGCGATACCAGAAATGGGGAGGTACTGTGCCGGACTCTGGGAACAGCAACTGCCCATGGCGCTTCTGTGGCGAGGCTTGCGTGCTCTGCCTGAGAAGGATGGCCGGATCGAAAGGCCGGATAAGTACCACGCTCCTTCTTGGGCCTGGCCATCAGTGCAGGCCGTCATCGAAGGCTATATTTCATACCTCAAAGATTCTGAAGTGGTTGCACAGGTCCTAGAGGTCAAATGCCAGCCTGCAACTGCAGACCCGTTTGGTGAGCTGGCTGGAGGCTACATCGTTCTCAACGCCCCCGTATTGACGGCCGTTCTTCAACAAGACGAGGTTCGAGCCTCAGAGGAACGTCACTATTTGCTGGTCAACGTCCATGATGAGGATGACCGGCAGCCATTCCTGGCAGACGTGAGCCTCGCAGAAGGATACCCCGAACATGTTCCCCTGGGATCGCAGGTGCTATGCCTGATTATTGAAAGGTTCTACAACTATGTCAATGCAAACCGCGCCGCGTGTCTTATTTTGCGGCAAGACCACGCAAGTGATTCCGAAGCTGGCAACTGGTACCGGATCGGCACGTTCAATTGTCCTGCGCACTGGCTCAGCAAAGTTGACCGTAGAGAAGTGAAGATCTTATAGTTCACCACGACAAGAAGTCGGAGTCGCTGAGGGCACGAACTCGGGAGAATTCTACGAAAATGCGAGGCTGTGAAACCGCCTCGTGGCTTCCTGTACCATTTCTGGAGACATCTCACGAGTCCTGAGACCATGATTACTAGGTTCGTCAAAGAACTCCCGCCGTTCTTTTGCCTGGACAGTGGTAGCTTGGAAGAGATGGCACAGACGGATCCGCGCAGAGCCCCTGGGATCATCATCCAACGGTATATCCTCAACTCTCTCATTCACGCACAACGATGCGAGCTGCATCTGCCCTATCTTGCACGAGGCTCCACGGAGCCCGCGTATGTGTATTCACCTTTTGTGTCTACAAGACTAAAATTCTCCGGTACCCTGTACGACCTGTCCTTGGCCAGCATTGTGCTGCTGCTTAACCTTTGCCTCAATCAGGGTGCCAACGAGGAGGCATGCAAAGGGGAGGGATTTGATGCTTGTCGTATCCTCGAGGAGGCCAGAGGTCAGTCAGCAACGGCTACAAAACTTCTTGACTCGTTGATGCATGTTCTCCGCAGACACAAGGTATTGCATCCGGCCCTCGAGGTCTGGCAGCCGGCTCAGGGAAATGAAAATCAGCCTGCGACAATGCCAAATGAACATCAATCTTCACTCCCGACGCCACCAGAGTTGACCGAAAGAGGCGATGCCGAACATTCTTTGCAGGAAGAAGCACTGGCAATCCGGTGTCTTCTTCTTTTGAAGAGATATGGCAAACCTTCGAGTGCGGAACGGATATCGACATGGTCGACTGGAACAGCCTGTTTGAGGAGTTAGACTCACCGTTCATCTGATATTGGTTTCTAATTCTATCTCTCCACCCCCCTTCTATTCATCATTCTCCTTTTCTTTGAACATCTTCTGTTCTAACCCTTCCCAAGGCTCTACCATGACGAGATGACAGACAATTCCAGAGGAAAGGCGGCACGGCCTCAGGTGAGGATCACTGCTGATCGAGGCGCCCTCCTCCCCCGACGCCGGCTGCATTTGTCTTCTTACGCGCTGGAGGACATTGCAAGCGCTCGAATCATCGCGTCATCATTTTACGCAATCTGCCTTGGACGTTTGCAGCTCGCTTACACAGCTCTGACGTGTCTAAATGGTAGATTTCTGCGACTTTCTATGGTGTTGGCCTCTCAACTGCTCGATCCTCACGATGGTCTCCCTCGCATGCCGATAACATGCCCCAAGCTTACCGAGGTCACCGCCGCGCCGGCTCCATGAAAGAAACCCGCCTCACATGTCTCTTCTTTGGACTAGGATTTGCACAATTGGTTGGAGTACCATCGTGGAAACAGAAGAGTGACATTTTCCGCCGCTTCTAAGCAGATCAAGGTACGTCCTACCATATTCATTTCCAGACATTATCTACATCAGGCGGAGCTTCATATTTTCGACGTCCGCATAGCCCGCGCCTTCTGTTTCACTATCATGTCCATCAAAATCTCTTCGCTGCCTCCACTGACGACTAGAACTCGTACATCCCTCGATATCTGCTCTATTCGCGCACCATTACCTCCCCGTGAATATCCCGCCCCACCAAGAATCTGCTGACTCTCGCGCGAGACCCTCTCAAGGTCGTGAGCAGCGCGATACTTGAGTAATGCCGCCCAGGGAGAGAAATCCACCTGCGACAGCTTTGTTGATTTCACGATGAGTGATTCCATCAAAGCGTGCGTGCCCTCGATCAAACCCGCCATCTCGGCGAATTTGGCTCGGATGACTTGATTGTCAAGGAGCGGTTTGCCAAAGGTCATTCTTCGCTGCGCGTAGAAGAAGCTGTCTTCGAGTGCTACGCGCGCCAGGCGGTTTGCTGTTATCCCGACCCAGAGCCTTTCATGGGTAAATGCTGAGAGCCTCGTCAGCCATCTATCGGGGGCCGATGGTAGGACTCAGACTTACAGGACATGACGATCTCAAACCCCTGACCTTCTTTGCCAATCAGATTGCCGACTGGGACGCGAACATTGTCAAAATCGATGAAGGTGGAACCTAACATCGTATTAGTATCAACGGCTTGCAAAGCTGTCCGCGACGAACATACCGCTGGCATGCACGCCAGAATTTTCCATCGGAATGCGTTGGACGCCTTCCGAGTTCAAATCTATCATGAGGGCAGAGAGTCCTTTATGCCCTGGCCCGCCCGTTCGAACGGCTGTCAGTGCCCAGTGGGCCCAACGTCCCTGGGTGATCCATTTCTTGGATCCATTCACGATATAATGTTGTCCATCAGGAGACTTTCTGGCGGTAGTTATCACCCCAGCCACATCCGATCCCGCTGAATGATTGATCGGATGTCAGCGATTTGTTCTCGCTCTTCCCTTGTGCACACAGCCAAGGTCCCATATGTCGCTCGCTCACCTTCAGGCTCCGTAATTGCAAGACTGTGCCGTTGCTCTCCTCGAAGCAGTGGAGCAAGCCATTTCTCTTTTTGCTGCGGACTGGCGTATACCGCGAGGGGTGGACCTCCGACAGTCGCTCCCCCATTGATGCCCCAGACCACGCCGAGGTAGCCGCATCGTGCTATCTCATCGATAATCTATGTGTGTGCTGTCAGTCATCAAAATATGTCCCCTCGCCAGCTGGACCAACGAACAATCGAGTCGTGGAAAGAATCCCATTCTGCAGGGTTGACGGCATCTGCTCAGCTCTTGCACGTCCAAAATTACAGACGGTTGACATATGTGTGGGACCCACCATGGATCTTCACATCCCCAGGTAGTTTGAGATCCGCAATATACTCTGTTGGAAGAGGATAGGCCGATACAGCCAGATAACCGAGGCTGGCGTGTTTTTGGAAGACCTGGTGATTGAGATATAAGTCTCAGCGGCCACGTAAAGCCCAAATGAATTTCCTCAAAGGTTTCAGCACCTGAACGCACTTACTTTCTCGGGAACCTCCCCATTCTTCTCCCACTGGCCCGCGTAGGGTCGTATGTCGTTATCCACATAACTTCTTATGGCTCGTTGCAGCTTCCTGTGACTCTCGTTGTACCACGGATGCTCTGAGTCGGTCGTGTGCCACGGCGGGTCGGCGAAAGGGGCTGGGGACGTGATAGTGTTCATGATGATCTTTAAGAAATATTGAGGAAATTGACGATGCGGGGCAGCTCAAAGGCTGCCAACTCTGAGGTCTTTCGATTGTCCAGTAAATAGCTTGAGTAAAGCTATAATATAGTACCATCCATCCGACGTCGCCTTGCGTCGAGGGCACTAACATGTGGTGTCGATAGGTGTTCCGAATGACAAACCACGGTGCTGGTGTACCGTATTGTATTCGGTAAGTGGTTGGGACAGGCCCGCTGCGAGCAGGGGGCATTCCGAAACTTAGTTCTTCCGAACCCCTCTCGTAGTAGGTTCGTCCTGTTGTACTGTCGCGCGTTGTGGCAAACTAAACACGAGGTCACTTGATCACTAAAGTTCCCGTTGTACCTGACTTCGAGATTACTAGCGCACCTATGCACATCGTAATGTTGGTGTAGGTTTGGTACCGCCGTCTATCAAAACTTTGGGGCCGCTGAACATAGTTTCGCCTCCTGGAACGCTCATCAATGGAATGTCATGAATATTTATCTGACACCTTGCTTCATTTGCAGCTACCTTGACTAGTCCTACCTTCATCAACGAGCTGCCATTGCCTGTGCAATCTTGGGCTCGTAGCGGAGGGCCGCCATGTGTCCAGCGTCGACAACGACTCCTGCCCCGGCGATGTAACTGGCACGACAGCTGCTCAAGAAGACACAGACATCCGCAATCTCCTCTGGCAACGCCAGCCGCTGCAGCACGTTCCCGTCCGTGCTCCAGGTGCTCGCTTTGTTCGACGACTCGAGCGCCTTGCGGCTGCTCACGAGCGGTGTGTCCGCCATGCCCGGGCAGACACAGTTGATACGAATTTGCTGGTATCCGTGGTCCACCGCCGCGGACTTGGTCAGTCCGATGACGGCGTGCTTCGACACGGTGTAGGGCATGATGTTCTGGATGGCTGACAGGCCTGTTACGGAGGCGATGTTGACAATCGCGCCTCGCTGCGCCCGGGCTGGGTCTCGGATGCCCGGGGTCGTTTGCGGGGATTGCTTCTCCATGACTTTGATTTCCTCTTGCATGCAGAGCATCACGGCCCGCGTGTTGATGTTGAGCACTCGGTCATAGTCATCGTGAGGAAACTCGGCTGTCGGAAGGCGTTGGCTGACGTTGACTCCGGCGACATTGGCAGCTATATTACGCAAACAAGAGCATTAGAGAAATCTTGTCGTTCGGCGGTTGTCTTTGTTATTGTCAATGTCCACCTCACCGTAATCAAGCGAGCCAAAAGCTTCCACTGTTTGCGCGACCATTTTCTTCACGGATTCCACGTCTGCGGTGTTCGCTTCCAGTGCAAGCGTCTTCACATTGTAGACCTCGCTTTTGATCAATTCAATTGTCTCGAGTACGCCCTTGATGTTAATATCCGCGAGTGAGAGGGCTTGACATCCCGCGCGAGCGTACGCGAGAGATAGTTGGCGCCCGATTCCAGAGCCTAAAAATCGTTTGGCCGTCAGTAGAGTATCACATGGCGTTGGCTGGATAGTGTTACCTGCTCCTGTAACCAAAGCAACACCGTTGAGTTCAGACATGATTGTTGGATGTGAAAATCCTAGGCTTCTGAGTTACGGAGGTATTGACGTTTCCTTTGGACCATCGTGCATGGCTCTTATCTCTTCAGAAACAGCATATGTCCCCGCATTAGCATACCCATCGGCGTCTCGCGTGTCTCCATAATTCCAGGACCCGGAACCAGCTTCCACTCGATCGGAACGACAGACGGAGTCGTCATTCGGCACCACCATCTTCTGCTAACACGCGTCGGATGTAGCAGCTCTTGAAGTCTCCGGAACAGTCCAGGATCTCAAAAGATATCTCAAAGTCATGTTGATGGTTTCACTCTGTTGGCGGAAGGATCTACGAGCCCGAGGCTTACGCTTTCCGATAACGAAAGCTGAAGCCTTTCCCAAGATCAAATAAGGCGCTGCAATGGCTGCTATTTGTGATTGGTGAACAACAAACATTCACTTCCTGTCCTCGAATCCCCAGCATGTCGTCACAAGACCGCCTTGGTCTCGTCGTCGGACACTTGAGAGGGGATCCCAGAGGCCTTGGTATGCTTCATGACCAAGTGGTCATCATTACCGGCGGAGCTCAAGGCATGAGGCATCCCGCCCAAGAGCCCTGCTCGAGGCAGGAGGGAGCCTGTAGTATGCTGACTGTCATCTCAGGCATTGGGAGAGCAGCGGCGAGCCTCCTTGCAGAAAATGGCGCAAAGATCGCGATCAGCGACATCGATACCGTAAAATCCGAAGCAGCCGTAAGGGATCTTAGAGACGCTGGCCGCGATGCGATCTCCGTACCTGGGGATCTCCTCAGCGAATCCTTTCCGAGGCATCTGGTTGAAAATGTTTTGAAAAAATGGGGAAAAGTCAATTGTCTTGTCAACAATGCCGGTCAGTATACTTTTCCCGTGGTGAGGTGTGTCAAGCTATGGTGGGAACATCTGCTAAGTCGGAGGCCGCGTCAAGGATTTTGCTTCGATTCTGCCATACACAAGATGGACCAAGCGAAGTTCGACGTGATCATGAAAATTCACAACTACGTCCCGTTTCGGCTGATCCAGAGTCTTGCAGAGCATTGGATGAGTCCGGGGAATAGAGATATGCCGAAGAGCATTGTCAACATCTCATCAACCTCGGGACTGCATGGCGCCATGGGTCAGATCAACTACTCCACCGCGAAAGCCGGCATCAACGGTATGACGAAAACAGTGGCAACAGAATGGGGCAGGTAAGCTTTGGTCAATCACCCTCATGCCACGGACATAATCATACGGCCTCTCTGACGACCGTTCATCCTGTTACTGCAGATATAATGTCCGCTGCAATAGCGTGGCTTTCGGTTGGATTGATACGCGCATCACACGACCACCCTCGCCCGACGAGGTGCTCGAGCTTGGCACGGAGAAGGTGGTGCCTGGGATTCCCACGACGGCAAAGAAATGGAGGGACACGAGCGATATACCTCTTGGACGGATGGGCACAGTGGACGAGGCAGCTGGCGTGATCTTGTTCCTGGCGAGCCCGCTTGCCAGCTATGTGACTGGAACCTGCGTTGAGTGCACAGGCGGAAGATACATGTAACAGCAGCTCAGTCATTGTAATTCAATCGAACCAAATAAAGTTCTCATCGATTCGTCCTATTCTAGCGCCTTAAACCCTAAATGAACACGGATCTCGCCTTATTCAACTACGAGATTACCTTTGTCTTTATAGTGATGGCACATTACGTTGTCCGCTATGCATATAAACCTCACCGCCCTAGATCTTTCGACTATACTTTTTCACCGCAAAGCATTCTCTTTAGTAAAGGCTTAGAGGACGTCGAATACACCAAGAGAATCTATTTAAGCTTCTGTCCCTTGAATCGCAAGTCATGGGGGTAGGAGTCGGATTTTCGATGATGGTAAATTCATTTATAGATAGCGAGGTTCGGGATTGCGCATCCTCCACCACAATCGGATTCATCACGGTGCCAGGAGAGGTATCGATAGCTCGCTGGGTGGATGGCTTCTCGGTGTCAGGAACTCGATGGCGCTCTCAAAATCATCGCCGGAGACGGATTGGTCGAGCACTGGAGTATTGAAGCGAGTGGTCGTCATTTTGCTACCAAAAGTTGGCATAGTGTTCGAACTTCGTACCTTCCGCAGAAGATTCATATATAAATTACTAGAGAGTTGCTGCTTCACGAGCGTAGGTAAGAACAGGGTACAAGGCGTCGCACATCATAGGTAAACAAGCTTCAACGCGTCAGATCTCTACGGCAACAGCACTTACTGAGGATTCACGGGTATTGCCGCGGTCGGTGCATCAAGGAACGCGTAATGAGTGTCCAGAATACTACGGGGAGGAGATAGAGTGTACAGAATAACAGGAAATGCGGTGTTGAGCATATAGAATAATGAACGAGCACAATGAGTTGTACTCCTTACTAAGCGCCGAGTGTACTGACTCGTAAATGGGCTAGGGTATCTCCGCATATGATGATCGTACCCTAAGTAGGGGGATTTTCCCCGCAAGCCCCAACTTCTTGGCGGGATCGGTCCCCAAGTAAGTAAGGTACAGGAAGTCTCTCCGCCAGCCCCTCTGCTCATGTTCCGATTCTTCTCTCCAGCATCCAGCATCTCTTTCCGCTCCCTCCAGCTTCTCTGTCACCGGCCCAGTCATCAAGCATCGTATACAGCAGGTCAATAATATACCTCACTCTGCCTTACAGTTCGCTTCTGATTTCGTTCTTCCCAATGCCGTCCAAAGCATCTCGCCGGGACGGTCCTAAACGCGATAAATACGCCCTACATGCCTGGTCAGTCCAACCCAGCGTGCGCTCCTGGAGCAGGCCATGTACTAATACCCCATGCAGCACTCAGTGTCAGCGACGTAAAGTGAAAGTTCGTTACTACTCCTGCTGACCGAGTCTCGTGCGACATAATGCTAATACTGATGTGCGGTGTAGTGCTCGGGCGACAACGTCTGCACAAACTGTCGAACGCGAGGCGTCGAGTGTACGTATTCAGCCACAGACGAAGACAGTGCCATTCGCAAACCGGTGAAGCGCAGCCGACCCTCTCAAGAGGACCCGGGGTACGTGTTCATTCCCGATTTCAACGGCATTTCTAAGAATGTGCTAGGTCGCCGACAAGGACAGCATCGCCTGCGGCCCTTTCACGAGCCGAGGTGGACGATGAGAACAAGTTCCTGCGAGAACAGGTCCGCCAGTTGCAGCGAGACATTGATCTTCTGTTCCGTAGCAGGAACATGGAGCGCCGTCCCTCGGTGGGGGACCCAGCCGCTGCTCCTCCAGCCCGTTCTGACCCTTACGTGACAACCGCTCTAACTGATCCAGGAGGGAACCAGTTTTTCGACCCTTCAGCGAGGACTCTACTGGACGAGGAAACATCAGCGGAGGAGACGGAGGGGTCTCCATCAAGCCACGGTGAAGCGGATACCTTCGAACCGTCAAGTCCGTGGCATAACCCTCTGGCGGTCTGCTCTCAAATCAGTGCTCTCAGAATCTCCGTTGACCCCAAACCTGATCCCCCCGACAAGCTGCCTTCCTACGAGAAGAGCCCGTTCACTGTGCATCTCCCTAGAACCGAACGGCTCCAAGCCCTCCTTCAGGCTTTCTTTCGTGAATTCGACTGCTATTTCCCCTGCCTCCACCGGCCGAACATGGTAAACAGACTATCCGACTTACTCTCATCAGTGGCCTACAGCGACATGAACGTCAAGATCTCGGTTCGAGCGGAGCATCACAAGAGCATGGCGATCCTGTGCAGCGCGTTGGCTTTCGGCAGTTCTTTTGTTTCACCAACCACTACCATGGAGTGGCGCCCTGGGTGGAAATTGTATTTGCGCGGCAAGCAATTGATGCAGCATTTCGAGGGACGTGGTGAAGACGACCTCGACGTTGTAACATATCACACCATTTCAGCTGCCCTATTATTGCACTCGGAGACGCTGCGTTCTGCCTCGCATCACGTCGTGCAAGCTTTCCAGGCTGCCCTGAACATAGGACTGAACAACCAAAGTCAGTGGCAGGACGTCCCGTTCGAGCTTGCATCACGGCAAAGCCTCTGGTGGGTCCTTTACTTTCTCGACAAGCGGATCACTCAAAAATGCGGCATTGCCTACTTCATACGGGAAAACGAAGCGGCGGTCAATGACTTTCGAGACAACGCCGCTACTGGTGCCGAGGGGAGATCGCGGGCGCTTTTACAAAGCATGATGTCACACAGCAAACTATGGACGTATATATGGGACAACTTCTTTGCTCCCAATGCCCCCAAGGCGGGGAACTGGGACGAAGTCCGGATGGTGGACGCAAAGATAGTCATCCTTGATCAACGGCATTCGTCTCAGCTTCTTTGGATACCAGAGGAAATTGATCATTGCATAGAGCGTGGAGAGGCCGAGCCCCAGATCCGTCGCCGACTTGTCATTTACTTGGTAAGCACAGTGCATTATACCATCACTCATGTGTGGTTGGTCTGCTCCATGAGCTGACGTCGGCTCTCAGAGACAGAAATGTCTGAGATTAAGCATCCGGCATCGAGCCCTATCCGATCCCATCGCTGACCTCCAGCGCCGCCAGTCATGCCTGTCACTTGTCAAAGATATCCTGGAGGCCGTTGGCAAGTACATGAGCCTTTACTCCTTTTACCGACCCGCTGGATACATCCTGACCACCTCGCTCGTGGAATGCATTTACCACATCGTACCCGAATATCGTGATCGATCTAGCTCACTCGACCACTCCGCCATCCAGAGCATGCTTCGGCAGGCAAGCTCCCTCTTGCAAAACCTGACGTACACTGTCGGGTCGGCTTCGAGAGCCTTTAGAGCTTTGCATTGTGTGTTGAGGAGCGACAACATCCCGGCCGAGTCGCTCTACGATTATCAGCCTTTGGCGTCCTTCCGGGTTGAAGCAGCTTCACGACCTGTGGTAGAGGACATCCGGAGTCTGCCAGAAAACCATTGGACTACTTCCAAGAAAGGGTCTCTGGAGGACTGGCTTGATAGCTTTGCGGAGCAACCTGTGTTTCCAATAGCGACAGACTCTTTGCCACACTTGGCATCAACGACGGTCGCGAATGCTTCGGATTGTACCCGGCCTCATAGAATGTCTTCCACTCCGTTTCGAAACGTAGTGCCAGGACTCTTCTATGATGATCCAACTTACAACGCTCTCGACAACCAGTTTTGCGACTTTGGTGTGAGTAGATGATTTATTGAACTGTACGATGGATAGTTGGGGGACAGGGAATTCGGTGCCAGCTCTGTATCTCACGGTCTACCGTCTTACTCCAGCGAGACAAGAACTGGTCTGACCTTGCAATGCAAGCCAGCTATCTAATCACACAAGGCAGCCTCTAAATTGCCACTACAGCTTCGCCACCTTGGGCTCTGGGGTCCATGTTTTGGGGACTTTCAGTTTTCTCTTGAGTACCTTCCCATTGGAATTCTTTGGCAACTCGTTCAGGAACACGATGCCCCCACGCAGCCGTTTGTAGTGTGAAACACGGGATGCGGCGAAAGACACAAGGCTGCCAGCAGTCACAGCAGCAGATGCCGCATCTTTTGGGGTCTGGTGCAAGACGACAAACGCAGTTGGTAGCTCTGTGGCTTGTGCTTCGTCCCAAATGCCACAAACAGCGGCTTCGCGTACCCGGGGGTCCTGGTGCAGCAGCTCCTCCAATTCACTGGGAGCAACCTGGAATCCTTTATACTTGATGAGGTCCTTCACACGACCAGTGATCACAATGTAACCGTCCGGGTTGACATATCCAATGTCGCCGCTGCGATACCAGCCGCCTGGGAGAACATCTGTAGTCACAATGGTGTCCTGGGATTTGTATCCCATCATAACACTGGGACTGCGCAACATCAGCTCGCCTGCGCCACTGGCTCCAACATCACTGCCATCCTCATTCACAAGCCGGAGCTCGACATTTGCGATCAGCCTGCCTCCCGAGATCAGCGGAGAGCTCACGTCGCGCAAACCACTTTGTGCAATCGGGCCTGAAAGCTCGGTGCAACCATATGTCTGGCAGATCATCACGTTTGGAAATCTCTTGCCGAGCTGCTTTGCCGTTTTTTCATTCAAAGGAGCTGCCGAGCAGGAGAAATACTGCAGTGCGGGATATTTGTACTCGGTCACGACGTGTTCTTCTGCGAGGAGTTTCGCAATTGGAGGAACAAGACGTGCCAGAGTGGCCTTTCTATCTTGCATTAGCTGACAGTACATTCTGGTGTTGAACCGCTCCATCACGCATATGTATGCCCCGATCCAGGCCGACAAGGTGGCACAGACATAGATGCCGTAGATGTGCGACAGTGGAGGGAAGAAAATTTCCGCTTGGTCGCCGGTCCAGTTCGCCTCATTGTCAGCGCGCAGCTGGAGGCAACTGGACACCAAGTCGTAGTGCGAGAGCATTATGGCTTTGGGACTGCCTGTGGTCCCGCTTGACAGCACAATCGCCGCGCATACTTTGTGCATGTGGCGATCTCCATGCGAAACAAGCTCCAACTCTTCTCCATGGTCTGAATCCGACAGCAACGATGGCCACCGTGAATCCTGCACGCCCAACGTCATGCCTTGAATTGAGGGCTCAAGCTTCTGGTCAAGCAGCTCGGGCACAACATCATATGATTGGTCGTGAAAAAGCAGGAAGTTGGGTCGAATGTGTTCCAAAGCGCGCCGGACCTCCGGTGGGTGAAGAGAATGATTGATGGTGCTAACAACGCCCCCAGCCCACCAAGTGGCGTGTATGGCGAGGATGTAATCGATGCAGCTCGGCGCCATGATGCTGACGATTTGGCCTGGCTTTAGGCCCATGGTGTTCTTGAGCCAGTATGCTGTTCGTCGGACTTGGAGGCGGAAGCCGGCGTATGTCATCGTCCGACCAGTGAGTGTATCTTCGTAGACAATCTTGCCGGGGGCAGTGTTTGAGACATTATGCATCAGCGTCAACTGGGAGATACTCTGGTTTGGGTGAATCTCGACCCAATGCCTCGAGCGGATGATCGTTGGTGACATGGCTTCGGTGGCGGAGAACTGATGTGTGCGTACCGTAGTTACGAGTCCGCGGCACTGTCAAGAGTTGTACTTCTCTGTTCTCCGCGCAAGGCGGTACCTTTCATTTGTTGCTCATTTTGGAGAGAGATCCAGTACCGACTGGTTAATCTGGTTGGGTGACAGGCAACTGAGCAAATCATTCCGCTTCCGAAGCTGGGTGGTTCCGATTCGGGATTTACTCCCCACCGCGAAACCTTGTGTCCTTCAACCCGGAGTGGTCTCGTTGTAACGGCGATCTTGCCACAATGTGACAGACCGTCGGCCTTGTCGCCTATAACAAAGAGGCAAGGCTGCAGGCAAAAGACTCACCCAAGACATTTTCCATATCACTGCGACGCAAGGACCCCGCCATTAGATTCCTGAAAGCCACATACGTACCCAATGTAACATGCCGTCTTCCATCAACATATCTCCTGCTCCGGTTCCAGCCGCGGTGCTCAAAGCGCGCTATGAGCTCGCCGACCAACTTGAGAAGATGCTGGCGAACGACACCCCTTGGTACGAGTTTGAGTCCCCATCGGCCTATCGAAAAGCGCGACGGGAAGGTCTGAATGGGTTTAAAAAGCCCGTTCTCAACGAAAGGGCGAGAAGTGTGACTTTCGCGGCGCGTGACGGTTACGACGTTGAGCTGCGAGTCATCGCGCCCTCTTCGAAGCCGAGCAAAGGCACCTGGCTTCATTTTCACGCCGGTGAGTATCGATCTGCCTCCCTCAAGCACTCATCTGCATGCGTGTTAATTGATATGTTGACGGACAACAGGTGGCTTTGTTATCGGATCCAATGCCTCATACGACACTTACCTGACGAAACTCTCCGAGGCATTGAGTCTGACGATGGCGTCAGTGGAATATCGCCTCGCACCGGAGCACCCGTATCCTAGCTGTTTGAATGACTGCGTCGACGCGGCTCTCTTCGTCTTGTCCGACCAAGGACAAGCAGCGTTAGGAGGAGCTCCTCTGAGAGTCCTCGGCGGCGAGTCGGCAGGCGGATGGCTTGCAGTCTCGACGGCTTTGGCCCTGCGCGACGAGCACAAGGTGGATGGACGATCGCAGCTCGCCGCGATATGCGCTGGCTACGGCGTCTTTGATCTGACGTACACGCCGTCCGTCTTCGCGCACAAGCGATCCATCGTGTTGAGCAAGGACTTAACCGTCAGATTCATAGAAGCGGCTTTCGGCCATATCCCGCTTGCGGACCGGAAGGATCCGAAGATATCCCCCTTATATGCGGATCTGAAGGATCTGCCGCCGGCTCAGTTTTTAGTGGGAAACATCGAACCGTTGCTTGATGACAGCATTTTCATGGCGGTCAAATGGTCTCAGGCTGGAAACGATGCAGAATTGAACGTTGTTGAAGGGGCGTGTCATGCTTTTACGCTGATTCCCATGGGGGATGCTACAGATGAGGGTTTACAGAAGCTTATCGATTTCGTGGGTAAACATATTTGAAAGCGTTGAGCGTGGACGAGAGTAGATAATACACCCTTCATCACACTTTGTGGTACTGACACTATTTCCTATACAATGTAGAAGCAATAAATTAAACTCAGGTGGGAGGAAGTGAGTGGACACGAGAAGCAAGATGACATACCACCCCATCCCCTGGGATCTTTTAGCTTCAACCTCAAGACGATACACACTCTCAAGCCCTGCATCATGAGCTACCAGGAATACCAACGGCACGCGGCAACGGTCGTTAAGATTCCAGTCATCAACGCACGGTTGGAAGTGGCAACTCGACTCGGCAAAGGCAGACATGGCACAACCAGCAAACGGTTCCGAAGGGATCGGAAGGTCCTCTCGATTACTACCTTACCTAGGCATTATGGGATATGTACCTTAGCGTGCCTTTCCGCGACTAAGGTCAGATACAGGAGGGCCGTCAAGGGAGATCCGATACTGTTCGGCCATCGTTCATCAGAGTGATCCTGGAACATTACGCCTTCCTTTCCGTTTTATCGGAAGTGTTAATGGGGGAAAGCATGACGCGAGGTAGATTACCTGGTCCTACATACAGTACCTTATGCTTCATTATGGGATCAGGAGCTGCCCACTTCACATAACATATCTGCTTGCCAGAATCCACCGTATTACGGTGCGTGCGAGTAAAAGGAATTGCAAGTTCGCCGCTGGGCGTCAGACCATCTGGGGAACGGTATCCAAAGACCGACCTCATTTTGTGCACCATTGCCCTTCCTGCCCCAGCCCGGGTGATCGTAAAAAGAAGAACATTCAACTGCACCCATCAAACCAACGGATAACCAATACTACCTATACGATTGCACCATGGCATCACCACCAGCAGCGGTCCGCGAAGCTCTAGCTTTCTACGACACCCTCACCTCCAATTCCCCCAAACCAGGGGAAGACACACCCGCCTACAAATCTTCAGATGCCGTCGCCTACGCGCTGTCCCGCGTGCCCATGCGGACGCCGCGTGCCATCAAGGTCATTGTGGCTGGCGCGGGATTCAGCGGGCTGTCGTTTGCGCATGAGGTTGAGATCGGCAATATTCAGAACTGTGAGCTGAGAATCTTTGAGAAGAATTCGAGTGTGGGCGGGACGTGGTTTGAGAATCGGTATCCTGGGTGAGTTGAGCTCGTTTATGTTGTCGTCTCCTCTTCATCGTAATTAGGGTTAGAGTGCTGGGAATTGACATCTTGCAGTTGTGCGTGCGATGTTCCTATCCATAATTATCAGGTGTGTAAGCCATCTTCCACGCATCGATCTCGTTCTCCTCCAACTCATCTGGTGCATCTTCTGACTTTAGTCATTGTGACATGACGGTAGTATTCCTGGGCCCCCAACCCCTTTTTCCCCAGCTTTTACGCCGGTCGCGAATACATTCAGGAGTACCTCGAGGACGTGGCCAGTCAATGCAATCTTCGGAAGTACGTGCAAACATCGCACAAGATCATTGAAGCCAAATGGATCTCCGAACGCCAGAGATGGCAAGTGAAGCTCATTCGCACCGATGGGCGCGAGCTCGTGGTGTCGGACGGCGAGACTACCGAAGGCGAAGTGGGTGAGCCGTGGATCGAAGAATGCGATGTCTTCATCAACGCGACCGGTGCGTACAACAATTGGCGCTGGCCGACGATCCCGGGCAGGGGGACCTTCAAGGGTCGCATGGTCCATTCCGCCGCGTGGCCGAAAGGGGTGGATCTGAAAGGCCAGACGGTCGCCCTCATCGGCAATGGCAGCTCGGGCATCCAGATCCTCCCGGCTATTCTCGACGACGTGGAGAAGGTGTACGTCTTCCTTCGTAGCAGGACCTGGGTCACGGCCGGACTTGCTCAGCGATACGCCGGGCCCAATGGATCCAACAAGTTCTTCTCTGAAGAAGAGAGGGAGGCGTGGTCCAACGATCCGGCGGCCTATCTCGAGTACAGAAAGGAGATTGAGAACGAGTTGAATGTCCGTTTCCGGCTCTACATCAGGGACTCGGACGCGCAGAAGACTGCGAAGGATTTCTCGACCAAGCAGATGGTTGCTCGGTTGGCTGGAAAACCAGAATTGGCTGAACGACTTCTCCCGGATTTCCCTGTCGGGTTCGTTCTTTCCTCTCCTCATACCTCCAAGTAGATGAAGAAGGGAAGGCACCTACTAACTTCAATCTCTACCGACAGTTGCCGAAGACCTACTCCTGGAAACGGCTATCTCGAAGCCCTATGCTCGCCCAAGGTGGAAATCATCTGGGGCGAGATCGACACGTTCACCGAGACGGGTCTGAAGTCGAGCTCGCGCGACACCAGCACCGACGTGTCAACCATCATCTGCGCGACAGGCTTCAACTTCGGCTTCGCGCCTCGCTTCCCCATCATCGGGAACCACGGCGTCAACCTTCGGGAGGAATGGACCCGTCAGCCCGCCGCGTCGTACCTGGGCGTCACAGCCGACGACATGCCCAACTACTTCATCTACATGGGACCCACGAGCCCTCTGGGCCACGGCTCGATCGTCGGCTCGATCGAGCATGTGACGCAGTACATCCGCAAGTTCCTCTTCAAGCTGCAGACCGAGAACTACAGCTCCGTCGTGCCGAAATCTCGCGTCTCCAAGGCCTGGCAGGCACACGCCCTCAAGTGGGTTGAGAAGACGGTGTGGAATGCGCCGTGCGTGAGCACGTTCAAGAACGGCTCGCGCGACGGGCCCATCATCTCGCTTCATCCCGGGTCGAGGCTGCATTATTTCGATCTGCTGGAGAATCCGCGCTATGAAGACTTTGACTGGATCAGCCTGTGTGCGGATCAGGAGGATAGGTTTGCTTGGTTGGCGGATGGGTTTACGGCGGCTGAGGTTGGTGGGGACTTGGATTTATCGTGAGGATTTCCCTTTTTTCCCTCCCTCCGGCCGCTCCTCTCTCTCCTCTTCATCCCTTTCCGGTGACAGGCCGCTGACCACCTTCCATTAGATACTACCTGACCCAAGCGCCTCATCTGAAGCGCCACGCAGGCAATCCACAGCGGACCGCCAATGGTACTCGCGCATAACCGAGCGAATGTAGACAATGCCAACAGCAGCCAGCAAGTGGTAGACGGACACAAAGTCACCAAACAGAACATCAGCCGCGTTCGTGCGATATAAGTTGATTGTACTGAAGTTAGCTGGACTTGGAAGAAGTGGGTTATGGGGTGGAATGGTCATCCTTATCGATCTCACCTTCATTAGATAAAGGTAGTTAGCTTTCGCGTGTGGCTCAGAGGATATAGGGTATATACTTCACTTTTACTATACGGCTATTTCTTGCAGGATCAGATTTTAGTTTGTATTTTCCTACCGGTGGCCATTTTCTCCCGCCTACAATAAGACAGAAAACAGCATGGACACTATCAAAGCTCTCATAACAATCCAGCAGTGGATCTAGGATAAAACATGACATTCAGTACGCTATTGGCAGGACCAATAGCCTTGACTACTCTAGTGGCAACAACAGCGGCCACTTCAGGGGCTGCTGCAACATTCATTCTATAGCTCTATAGACAGGTCTAGAACCAGAGCTGACAATACATTCTTTGGCTATTCAGGCGTCCTTGCAAAAGTCCAACAATAATTCAGCCTGGAGATGAAAAACGAGCGAATACTACATACAGTACTGCCTCGTCTCGGTCTGAACAGACTCGAGTGAAAAATTGCGACATTAATACCTTGACATTATTCCATGAATGATTTCTTCCGTCATCGCGGAAAGACGGAAGATCATTTCGCATCAATTGAAGTTCTCGGTGTGACTTGAACCATCAGCGGCGGCTTCTCCCACAGCAAGTAAACCTTCTGCTTCTGCCAACCCTTCGATTCCGGCATGATCTCAAGGTCAAAGTTCCAAAGGAGCAGCGCGATAAGCAGGCGCATTTCGAAATATGCAAGGCTGGATGAGGGAATAAAAATTCAGTCACAGGGACATATTCCAGAAAAAGTCCATTACACGAAAGACGGGATAAGATAGGGATAAGTGACTTACTTTCGACCGAGACAATTTCGAGGGCCTACGTGGAATGGCTGCACCGCGGCTTTATTGTCGTGATCGAATGAGCTGTCGTCAAGCCAGCGCTCGGGGATGAAGTCGTCTGGTTGTGTGAAGTTATCTGGGGAGTGGAATGTCGCCCATTGCGTCATTCTCACAACGGTCTTTGGAAGGTACGCCGTGTCAGCGAGGAGTATCGTTCCTTGTCACAGCAGACGTTGCTGATGAAGGGACTTACGTTTGGCGGCACCGCCTGACCGCAGATTACTTCATGATTTGGCCCGGTGTTTCGTGGAAAGGCGTCGGCAACGGGAGGATAGATGCGAAGCGCCTCGTTGAGACAGGCGAGCAGATAGGACAGCTTGTTGACGCTCACAAAGCTGATCTCATCTGCGGAGGAAAATGCGTCGCGGACCTCGGTGACCACTTTCTTCATTTTGTCCGGGTTCGTCATGAGGTAGAATGTGACGCCCGACATGAGCGTCGCCGTTGTTTCGCTGCCCGCAATGATCAGGGTTTCGACGGTGCTCTGATATTCTTGATCGTCTACGCCGCTTTTCGGCTTGAGCAATCCAGAAATCAAGTCGAGCCTCTCAGTTCCCAGCTTTTTGCGGGCGTCTCCTTTGGCTTTAGCCATGCTGCGTTGATCTGCACGACGTCTTTGCAGATCCTTGGGGATGAGCCTCGCTGCCAGGGTACTGACGAACGGCCAATATTTGGAACACCTCACGAAGGCGCCCGTCTTCACCGAGTCGAAGATCAGCTCCACCCATGGGTGATAGTCAGAGTCTTGGAGACAACGGAATGATTCTCCAAAAACGAGGTCACCCATTACATCGAAGGTGAAGAACTAGAGACGTAAATCAGCAGAACTTCTGTGGACCTTGGAGGGTCCGGAACATACGTTGAACCACATAACGAGATCCAGAGACCTCGTTCCATTTCCGCAATTTTCATGCAAGCGTTTGATGAACAGGTCGGAGTACGAGCGGATAATTCCTTCTTGCTCCCTCAGTGCTTTCTCTGAGAAACCATGGGACATCTGTTTTCGTAGCAGGCCATGTCTGGATCGATGCGCATTGATGATGCTCCCAGGCCCAGAACTGATACTACTGTAGAACTGCGGGTCTTTCATGACCTCCGGCTTGCCAGATCTATGGCCATAGATGTCGTTCCAGCCATCTGGGTTCGTGTAGCTGAGCTCGTTCGGTGCGATGCGAATGACGTCCCCGTAACGCTTATGCACCTCGGAGAGGACAAACGGCAACTCTCCCTTCAAGCAATGAAAACAATACCAAGCGCGGGAGAAAGCTGCAAGCTTCGGTCCTGGATATTTTGCGAGAGGATGGAGATAGAGATTGTAAATGGCATTCAACACAACGACGCACAAGGCCTAGGAAGCATCGTCAGCTCTGCTCCGGACCGACAAGGCCATAAAGCACCCACCAGGCTGAAAACACGCCCGAGTAAGCTCAAGACATCATGAGACTGAACGTGTTCGATGAAGTGTGTGGCCATATTGGACGGTAGCATGGTGACGGAACAATCTCGGTGGCAACACAGACGATCGCCGACCTTCTCGGGTACGGGTGAGCCTCACGTTTGATAAACAATTATACCCTCCATCTTAGTCGTCCTTACATGCGTTCTCAGCTGTAAGACAGAGCGATCGACAGGGCAGGCGGAAGGGCTGGTGTTCCTCCACAGTCTCAGACAGATGCAGACGTTTGGAGACTGAAGGCTGCCTCTGATCACTGGTCATTCCGATCCCCGGAAAGGCACTCTGGTAAGCCTGCAGGGTATTCCGACCGATGCCTCCACATGGGCGTGAAGAATCAGTCATTTGTTTGAATTCCCGCTCGTCAAATGTGTCGTCACTTGTCAGACGCTCTTCTGACGAGGCCATTGTATGGGGGCACTAGCGATGCTTTCCGTACATCACCCTGAAGCTGAGGAAGGAGGGTGAGGAGAGGTTCGGAACGGCTGAGATGACGATCTGCTTTACCGACGTCATTAGCCGCACAGTCCCGAGGGTTGCAATGGTACTGTACCAGCCCGCTGACGGGGAGCTGCGCGGTATTTTTCGGTACTTCGAAGACCCGATCGAAGAAGCAATCCGGGGGGCAGGGGTAAGGTAGAGTGTTGCGCTCGAAGCTATTATTGACAAAGCCATTGAAAGGCGTTGCTTTGTTGTTCCATTATCTTGTCAATAACATAAGGAATCTCATCATTCAACACAGAAGCTGTTCGATGTCTCACTGTACCAGCTGAACGTACGTACAGTACAGGACACTGGAGTTCCTGAGCCTAGAACTAGAGCAGAGTACGGCAACGAAGGGTATAGCTGCGTATCTTACAGTAAGGCCAGCCCTCCCCTGCGATCTCATCTCACCTCAACGTGAATGGCATCGACCACGCCAGCGTCGAACCCTACAGGCCCACGCACGAGCCAATCCATCAGCCCAAGAGGAAACGTCTCATCTGCATTGGGGCTGGCATCGGAGGGATGGCTGCAGCATACATATACCAGCGACAGCCGGAAAACGCCGAGTTCGTCATCTACGAGAAGAACGCAGATGTGGGAGGGACATGGCTCGAGAACCGCTGCCAGGCAGAAACATCGCGTGTACATTCGACACAGGAATGCATCGAGTGGCAGCGGTGTTTAACGTCATCATAGCCGTGGGACTGCTATACGGCCATCGGGCACTTCTACTTTGTACGGAGTACCCATGTCATTTTGGGCCTGGTTGTTCCTGACAGTGGCCAGCTACTGGTTAGCTAGATAACCCACCAGTCTTAGATGTTGAATGAATGCCAATTAAATAGGCACCATCACAAGAGACAAACTGGGCCGGTTCCCGATATCTCTTGTCTTGACCACTTCACATGTGAAACCCATGGACTTACTCGTGTATATCTCACCCGACTCCTGAGTAGCAAAAGCCGCAAGACCTAACAGCTGTGTAGGGTGATCCTTATGAGTCCAGGTGGATGGATCCAAACGTGAGGGACAGATCGATATCACTGAGATTGAGGCGCTGATGGTGACGCGCATCGTGGTGATCTTTAGGACGCAGGAGGCGGCAGTGAGGTGCTCCGGCTAGGACTTCAATATACGACTCACCGTGCTGACAGATGTCGAAATCTGTCCTCCAGTCCCCAAGTCTGTGTCTCCGCATTGGTCCCACATTCTGCCGCCCCTCTCATACCTCCCTTTGCAATTTTGTGGGGACCTCTCGCTACACAACCCGTGAGTGATCGGCAAATGAATTCTAAACCCTCGACCGATCCCCGCAAATCGTAAGTGCGGCTTTTACCATCACAAACGTATAGGATCAGTTGAGAAGAGTGAGAGGATGAGCGACACTCTCAGTTGATTATCATCTCAGCACTTCCTCAACTGAGAGTGTCGCTCTTCTGCCGCTTGCCTCATCATGCAGAAAGACATCCAAAACCTCAAGATATGCATCATCGGTGCGGGTATGGGTGGGCTGACCTGCGCCCTGGCCCTGGCACGAGCAGGATTCTCCAACATCGACGTCTATGAAATGGCGTCGAACCTCGGCTTCGTCGGAGCGGGCATCCAAATGGCTCCCAACATGACCCGGATCCTCGATCGACTGGGTGTCTGGGAAGACATCGCCAAAGAAGCCGTCGTGCTTAATGAGACCAGCATTCGAGAAGGGGCGACGGACAACGAACTCGGCCACGTTGATCTGAAGTACATCCGTGAGACGTACGGGTATCCACACACGGTCGGACACCGGTCGACCTTGGCCGGCGAACTGTACAACGGATGTCAGCGTGAGAAGGGCATCACATTTCATTTCTCCACCACCTGTGAGAATGTGGCATTTTCCCCCAAGCCGTCGTTCATGGCGGTCCCTCGCGACAAAACGGTACCACCATCCCCGGTGGAAGCGGATATTCTTCTTTGCGCCGATGGCGTCAAGAGCAGTGCTCGCGTCGCCCTGCTGAACAAACTCGGAGTCACCGCCCACGTCAAGGACACAGGTCAGGCCGCCTACCGGATCATGTTGACCCGGGAACAGATGCAAGACGACCCGGAACTCCTGGCCCTCATTGATGGAGATAAAGTGATCCGCTGGATCGGCGAGAAGCGGCACATCATCGCCTACCCGGTGGCGAAGCAGAATATCTACAATCTCTCCACCACACAGCCGGATGTGAACTTTGCGGCCGCCCCAACCGCGACGTATACGACGAAAGGGAGTAAAAAAGCCATGCTGGCCGTGTACGGGGACTTTTGCCCGATGGTGCACCGCATGTTGGACCTCGTACCGGAAGGGCAAGTGTGCGAATGGAAACTCCGCGGCCACGCACCGTTGCCGATGTGGGTTCATGGCACCACCGCCCTCGTTGGCGACGCATGCCACCCGACACTCCCTCACCTGGCTCAAGGAGCCGCTCAAGCCATCGAAGACGCCGCGGCCATTGGCGTGGTCCTCTCGCGCCTGCCCGACCCTTCGCCCGAGTCCATCAACAAGGCGCTCAAGGTGTATGAAGCCGTCCGTAAAGAGCGCGCTGAGACGTTGGTGGAGCTTGCGGCCGCGTCCGGTCGCGCCATGCACCTAGGGGAAGGTGAGGCCAAGAAGGAGCGAGACCGGCAATTTGCGGCTCTGAAGTCTGGCAAGGGTCCCGTGCCGGATAAATGGGCGGATGCGGATGTGCAAAAGGTGGTGTATGGCTTTGATTGTATGAAGGCGGCGGAAGAGACGTTTGAGAAAAGTTTTGGACTGTCCAATGGAGCGTCCTAGTCTGATGAGACCGGGTTGGACGGTGAACATTATTTAGACAGGGTTTAATTATGTGGTCAGTTTGATTGTGTGGTTAGTTGATGCCAGTTCTGCACGGTTGACATGGTGGACGACATTTACATGGTTTAGTTCCGTCAGTTGATCTCGGTCTGCATGTAGAATTCGACTTCATTACTGGTACGACAGATTTTGACAATCTACCATAACACCTCATCATCTCGTGCTTCACCTCCTCTCTGACATGGTTCGTGTGGTCAGTTTAATTGTGTGGTTAGTTGATGCCAGTTCTGCATGGTTGACATGGTGGACGACATTCACATGGTTTAGTTCTGTCAGTTGATCTCCGTCTGCATGTCGAATTCGACTTCATTACTGGTACGACAGATTTGACAATCTACCATACCTCATCATCTCGTGCTTCACATCCCCTCCTCTGCTTCACCTCATCCTCATTACCATTTACGGCCCTTAAAATGCAAGAAAATCGTCGGGATGATGCTCACGCCCACCATGAGTGCCGAGACAACACCCGCGCTACCCTTGAGGCCCACGTTCGTGAACATTGATGGAAACCTAGGAGTTCGATTAGCATTACCTCCCCAACTAAGTCAACCGCCTACCAAAATGGACCGACGAATCCCCACGTTTGACGCACAAAAGTGATAAACACGCCAATGCTGGCCGACTCCTGTAGATGGCAATCGACGGCAAAGGTAATCAGAACGGTGGTGACAATTTGATTGCCCGCTCCGCCAATCGCGGCTCCCACAATCGGCGTCACGTTCCAATGTAGATCTGGCGCCTGGTCGATACGAACCAAAAACACGACCACTCCACAAATCGTGAGTAGGTAGCCCGGATAACTGAGCCACAGTCGATATTCCGGGGGAGGAGGAGCGTTGAGCTGGCGCGCACGTCGGTTCATCCAGAAGTCGGACAAGATGCCACCAATCTGTTCGCCAATGACCGACCCGATGATGATCCCGAGGAACTGGAGACCGAGTTGCTGGGCGTTGAAGTGGAATTTCTCGCCAAACAATTGGGGAATCTCCACGGTCAGCAAGACGCTGCCGAAGAGGAAAATCATGGCGTAGGCGACCGCCGGGATGACCACGGCCGGGTACGCGGCCAGTTTGAGGGGTTGAATGAATTCGACCCACTTCAATGGGGCCGGATCAATCCGCCGGAGGGTGAGGTACTCTTGCTTGAAATCAGAGCCCTGATGCTCAACCCCTTTGCGCAGGTAGCGAGTCTCTGGGCCAAGGAAGAGGTAGAGAATGAATTGACCGCCATTGATCTGTTGATATTAATACGTGACCAGTCCATGGGAGTCTTCGTACCATGGCCAGAATCCAATAGATCCATCGATAACCCGCATGATAGGTGACGAAGCCAAAGATGAAGGGGGCAATGGGGACGCCCAGGGTGACCATCAGCGTCCAGATGCCCATGTAGCGCGCGCGGTCTCTCTTAAAGAAGGTTTCAGTCACCACCGCGCTGCCAATCGCCGCCGCCGGGCTGATGAAGAAAGCGACGAGGGCTCTGCACGTGGCCATGGTCGCATAGCTGTGGCTCTCCGCGCAGCCGATGTTGCAGACGAGACTGGCGATGAGGGACAGCAAAAAGACGGGCCGGCGTCCGTATCGATTGGACAATGGCCTCCAGAACAACGGCGCACCGCCCAAGATGGCAATCTGGAGAGAAGTGAGATACGTTGTCCTTTGGAGGGAGACGCCGAGATCTGCGGCGATGTTCTGGTACGCCGGGATGATGCAAGCTGCGGTGAAGGTCGACATGCAGGCGTGGAAGGCCACCAGAATCAGGTTGGTCACTTTCTGTCGACCAACTGGATCAGCAGGGTTTTCCGGTGGAGAAGAGGTCGTTGTACCTTCCATGTCGGCCAGTTGTAAGGATCCGCATTTCCAAACCCGGGGACCGGGTCGAGATCGAGAGTGCCGTGGCGCTGCAACAGATACTGCCGATGCTCCTCTGACAGCTGACTGATCTCGTCTTTTTCGATGTACGTGGCATGAGTTTGGGTCGGTGCAATGCGTTCGACGAGTTCACTTTCCGTCTTGGGCTGTGCCTCTAGATCTGCACTGCTGTTCGACATGTCGATCACACGAGATGTTTCTGAAAAACGATGGCTGGATTGGGACGGAGAGCAGACACCACCTTGTCATGGGCGACCGGAGGATGGATCCTTTTGAAGTGGCCATGATCGACTGCTGCTATGGATCCTGGGCTCTCCACAGACCTGGAGACTTGGTGGGGACCTGGAGGAGATTGAAAAGGGGATGATGGAGGCGGATCTCGAGGCAGGGTTTGAGAAGCCGGAGAGATGGTTTGAAGTAACATTAACCAGACTATCAGTCGCCACGCCGCGGTTCTTGACTAGCGGTAAAGAGGTGCCAGTCGCAAATGCCGGAGACCCGCAGTGATCGGCCATTCGGACTGCAAATCTTCGGCCGGCCATCATACTCTTCTGAGTTGTTGGTCCGCCCCCCGCGTCCCCCGCAACCTGCCAACCCGCCCACCCGAACCACAAAGTCCCCACGAATTTCCTTCCCACCTCTCGACGTCTTGCTCTTCAGCATTTGGTCGATTTGAGCGCTCAATGTGCACATTGATGCTGGATGGAGTGTTCATTTTGTCAAAAGGCATTCTCCAAGGGAGAGCATCTTCGGGTATGTCCAAAAGCTGGACCACAAGTCAGCGACCCCTGCTAACACCGAACAGAGACATGAACGCAGTCGTAAGCCTTGCCAGCCCCACGCCAGTCGACATGTTCACGACCTGTTGTAAGCTAACCAGGTGTCGCGTTTCCCAAGATACCGGGGCCAAGCCGTACGTGTGCAGAGAGTGCAACCGGTCCTTCAGTCGACAGGATTCCCTTGCGCGCCACGAAAAGCTGCATGCCCGCCGACGAGCCACGAGAGATGCTGCCTCGCCTTCCCCCTTGGTTGATAAACCCGTCACCCCTGAGAGCGTTCAGAGCATCGATCCCAGCGAGGAGAATGGATCCGAGTTTTCGAGTGCGGCCCGATCAGTGGTCCCGGGATCCGCTTCGACCACGACTCACCCCCCGCCAGTGACACAATCGGTCGACCTGGACTTTGACCTGATCTGGCCGGATTCAGAGGATCTCTTCCAGACGATCATGTCGTCCGACGCCGCCAATCAGTGGCAGATACCGTTAGGCACCCTTCCCTTTTCCGCCTCGCCCTCAGCCAGTGAGGGGCCTTTTGGCACGCCTCGGTCGTTTGATCATCGGCCCGCCTCTATCGGCTCCATTCCCTCCGGCGGGAACCATCAAGCGGTCCAAGATGTCAGCAAGATGATCTCCAACTTGGTGTGTTATGTTCCTCTCCTGGAGGCCGATGATTGACCATCACAGTCCTCCAGCGTCACGGCGGCCGCCAAATCAACGTCGATTACGTCCGTTTTCCTCGATGAATGTTTACACATGTTTTTTGTCAAATTCATTCCCACTTTTCCCGTCTTACACCGAGCCACATTTGTCTTCCGAGAATGTAGCCATCCCTTGCTGCTCAACGCCATCGCCATTGGCTCTTTATACCTGGGCCCCAAGGACGCGGTGGCCAAGGGAGAGGCGCTCTGGCGTCTCGCTCACACGGCCATTGCCACGTCGTGGCAGAACTTGATCACGCACCGTGGCCCGTATGATGCCTGCGATGGGGTCCAATTGGTGGTGACCGGCCTTCTCAGTCAAGTCTATGGCGTCCTTTCCCGGAACCGAGCGATCCGGTCCACCAGCCAGGCATTCCACACCCTCGGGTTCGTCTGGGCGAGACGATGCGGCATGTTTGACTGCGAGCCGTTTCCCATCAACCGTGTCCCGCCCCTGGACGCCCCTGAAGCCGAGAAGGAGCTGCACTGGAGGCTTTGGGTCGCCCGCGAGATTCAGCACCGCGCATTGCTGGCTCACTACATGCTGGACGGTCTGATTTCCCAGATGTTTGGAGAGCCCACGTCGGTCCGACATTCCACCAACTCGCTGGGTTTTCCGAGTTGCGAAGCCGCCTTTGAGGCGGGGTCGGCCGACGAATGGATCACCGCCATGCGCTCTCACACATTCGACGCTTCGTCGTTCCGGACCATCTTACATCAACTGTTCCGCCGCATGGGTGAACCGCGGTTGTTGACCCCCAGCTTGTCCGCCTTTTCTTACAAGGTCATCCTCGAAGGGCTCCAGTCGTTGATCTCGGACGACGCCTCGGACGAGGGCAGTGCCGTGGGCGTGCCCACCAAATCCGAGGTGAGAAAGGCCCTGACCCAGGTCTACGAGAGCATCACCCTCAACGCCCAACTGTCGTCGGCCGATCGGCTCGAGACCTTGCTCCGATGGCACGCCATCTGCCTGGATATCGCCGTCGACTCCTCCGTTCTCTGTCGGAATTTATGCGCCCGCTACGACATTACCCAACATATCTGGAGAAATGGCCCCTCCCCTCGGAATTGGCTGGATCTGTGTCAGTGGGCCATCACCAGTGACGCTCGCATCGCCCTGCTCCATGCCATGGCCATCCAGGAGATTGTCGAAGAACTCCCGCGAGGCCGTGCGCACGCGATACACATGCCCAGCTCTCTCTTTGCCGCGGCCACGGTCTACAGCGTTTTTGCCATCGCCGGCCAGCCAGCCGTCAAAATCCCTGGCTCCGTGATCTGGCAAGATGTCCTTTCCGACCCCGACCCGTATGTCTCACTCACCGAAATACCTCATTCGACGCTCAATGATTCCGATACCACCCGGTATGTCCGTGGTGAATCGCTCTGTGGGTCGGCGACCACGGCCAGGAATTTGCTTTATGAGCTCAATTCGATGCAAAAGTTGTTCCGCTGCCTGATCTCCCAATGGGGGGTGGCCTGTGACATGGAGAGCGTGATCGAGCAGTGGATCTCCCTCTGCCATTAATTTCAGCTCGTGTCTATTCTGTGGATCGGAGAAAGGTGGGCGGTGTATCTTTTGGATGAATGAATGAATGACACCAGCGAGAAATTTGGGGCATTATATGAATGCAGCGGATGTACCCTTTGAGATATTGTACAATTGGAGATTGATGCATATAACTAGTGTGCTACATATTGTCAGACGGTCCGTTGGAGGCAAGCATGAAATGAAACTTGTCTACTTTGTTAGCTGTTGAACTGCATACAAGACTTTACGCGTGGTCAGTGAGTATATCATGTCTGGCATCCTGCCTGTTGGGTGTGCCGTATGGTCCTATTGATCAGCGTGTGACCTACACAGCTTTATCCTCGCATTCACATCCTGTGATTTGTTGAATCTATCCAACGCCGAACAATTTACAGTTTCCCCACAGGAATTACTCCTCGATATTGACCTCCCTCCAGCCGAACAGACTCCTCTCCGCAGGGACGGGTGGGGCACACCCCGCCTCCACCGAGTGGCAATTGTGGGATTCCGCTGAACCCCGGTACAGGTATCGTCTACCTACGATGACTGCGCCTGAGTAGCTAAATGGTCACGAGGCTGAAGCTCAGCAGCTAGTACGGCATATATTCGTATCAGACAGGTGCGATTTTCAAGTGCCGTTCATTTCACCAATGCGTGCTCTGCCATAGGCCCAAATGTGCGGTCCAAAATCTAATTCACTTCCATAGAAGTACATGGGAATTGCAATGAGGAAGAAATACTGAATGGCCGCCATCTTCTTCCCCGTCACATCGGAGCACAAAATGACAAAGGTGGGGCAAGCTCCTGTGACCTTACTCAGGTTGATGAATTAGTTCTGATCATCATGATACCTCGCATGACAGTTCAGTCAGGCCTATAGCACGGCCTGCGCGTCTTCCATCACCTTTCGGCAAGATATGGAGCGCTCACAGTTTCGATGGCCTCCTTCAGAAGCTGGACGATCTGGACGATCTCAGGCTCCGTCACGATAAACGGCGGCGTGATGGCTGCACTGTCGACCTTGTAGGTTCCCGCAAATCCCATATTGCTCAATACATTCAGACCCAAGTTGAGAGCGGCATCTTTGATCTTGGATGAGAAATCGTCATCCAGGGGAAACGCGATCCGCTTTTCCTTGTCGAGCATAAATTCTACCGCCCAGAATAGGCCTCGGCCGCGAACATCGCCGACCAGTGGCAGAGGGGTGATTTCCCGTTGAAGGAGCCTCGCGAGAAGATCACCCATTTGTTGGACGTTGTCAATTAGATGATCTCGTTTGATGATATGTTGCACCGCCAGGGCGGACGCGCATGCGACCGGGTGTGCCTAAGCATCGAATCGTGAGCAAGGTCCGGTGCTGTGGCTGACACAGAGATACAGACCTGGAACGTGTGGCCTCCTGCGAGACTTCGGGAAACGTTCGCCACGGTGTCGAATACCTTTTGGTGCACCAAAACAGCGGAGAGGGGAATGAATCCTCCACCGAGCGACTTGCCGACCGTTTGGATGTCTGGACCTCGGATTCCCTCTTGTTGCCATGCGTGCATCGTGCCACTTCGACCCATTCCGCACATGATCTGGAAGAGAACGATCAGTCATCGACACGCATACACATGGTGGGCATGATTCGACCTCGTCGAGGACTAAGAGCGCCCTATACTTGTCACAGACTGCCTGCACCGCTTGGAAATATCCCGGGACCGCCGGCACGCATGCTAAAGTCGACCCCGATATTGTCTCTGCAAAGAACGCGGCCACGGTCTCTGGCCCACGCGCTTGAAACTCGTCGTCGAGCTGTTGCTTTAGACGCTGCACATACTCGGCATCTGTCTCTCCGGATAATTTGTTGCGGTACGCATAACACGGATCCACGAATGAGACATGTTTCGACAACAGATTCCCATAAATCGCTCTTCGGGACTTGTGTCCGGAAATGCACAGTCCACCGATAGTATTTCCATGGTAGCTTTGCTTCCTGGCAATGAAGTTGACTCTTTGGGGTTCACCCTTGGCGTGCCAGTATTGGATGATCAGCTTGAGCGTGGTATCAGTGGCCTCACTGCCAGAGTTCAGGAAAATCGCTTTGCTCAACCCACCAGGAGCGTCCTTGAGGATGGTCGCCGCAAGCTCCTCAGTCGCTCTTTCGCTGTAACCACCACCGGAGAACAGGTAGCTGACTGTTTGGAGTTGTTTCGTCACTGCATCGGCCACTTCTGGTTGATTATGGCCGAGACAAGCGACCGCCGGGCCTCCTGTTGCGTCGAGGACCTGTCTCCCTGAATCCAGGGTCAGGGTCAGGCCATCGGCTGATACCACGTGCAGTGGTTTCTTGTCGAACGCGCGGTGGAATATGTGGGATTGCTGAAAGAAAGGATCGAGTGGCATGATACCGATGGAGGAGCTGAAGGGAAGGTAAAAGTTTGTCCACTCAATGCCGAAGGAGGCTTGATGCGGGGAGGTCAGCCTACCTTACATGGCGAGACCTTATATTGATCTTCTCAGTCCTCGTTGTAGAGGTATTTTCCTTGCATATCAGACCAAACTGTCACCACTGAAGGCACAAGACTGGTCAAGGAACGGGCCCAGAGTCTCGACTCTCTCCCGCGGACATCGCCGGCAAGGATTAGTTCATATCTTGAACGTTGATAGGGCCATGAAAATCCCGCCGGAAGCGACACTTATCTAGAATGGAAAGGTATCGCGATCTTATCGCAGATCACTGGGCGCCACATGCAGTTCTTTCACGGTGGACCAGTTCTTGGGGTCATATATAAACAAAAATGGCCGCCAGAGCCGCCTGATATCCTTGATGACGAACAAGAGAGGCCGATAAGATAGTTACCCGACTCCTGGACAATCCCTGCGGAGTGATGTCTTTAAAATTCCTTCTACTCATCCTAGATTCCCCCCGATGCTCTTTGTCATATTTTTCTCTTTCGACTTGGAGCCACCGGATTCATTGTCCACTCATCAGCAGCACCGAATTGTCGCTCCACTAGCCCAGTGGCCCTTGTTTGCGACGATGGAAGACAAGCGCACATTCTCATTAGACGTCCAAAACACAGCTCCCCCCGATGAGATCGAGGCGCACGCTGAAACAATCCGATATGATCACACGAAACGGAAGCTGAAGCCAAGGCATATCCAATTAATTGGTATCGCTGGAACGATTGGCACTGCGTGAGCATCGCGACGGTCCGAGGGACGTTAGACCTTCCTAATTGCTCCACTAGGCTCTTTGTTAATATCGGTCGAGGTTTGTTAGCAGGAGGTCCTGCGAACTTGCTCATTGCATACACACTTTGGTGAGCAGCAACTTTCCACTCGTGGTTGGGATCCGGCCCTGGAACTTCTGGCCCTGTATCCGAACAGAGAAGAATCTGTTCAGTTCGGCGAGTCTCGGTCTCTGCCTGACGAGTTTTAGGTGTCCGGTCATACTCTGTGTAACATGGTGTAAGTCTTTAGAGCATTCTGCCCACCTAGTCGGACGCTGGACTGCTGGAGCTGTCTTCTGTGCATCCTTATGTTCGTATAGAGAGCTGATTGTCTGACGGGCAGGTGCGTCAGAAATGGTGACGTACCTGCCGGTCTCTTCACCATTTATTACCTTTGCCGGGCGTTATGTTGATGAAGCATTTGGTGTGGCGGCAGGGTGAGCAGGACAATAATGCTCAATTAGTGGGTGACTAACATGCTACAAGCTACAACTTTTTCCTGTTTCAGGCTTCGCTTGGTAAGTCAATCAAGTCGTCGGGAGACGGCGTCTGGACAGCATCTAGAGACAACGTCTTTTTGTGCCGATGATGACTCCTCAGCCTCTCCCACGATGCTGCCTATGATGATCCTTTGGCAAACATCAATCAGTCTCACATGGCTCAGTGCCCTACGAGATCACCGTGTGCAACCTTGTCCTTCGATATTGGACTGATAAAATTCCCATCTGGGCCGTGGTACTGGTCTGTCTGACTCTATATGCGTTCGTTTCCCATGCTCGACTGTAGCCAGCAAATCCTAATGGGTCATCCTAGCCTGCTCAACTTCTTCACCGTCGCCTACTACGGAGAGTCTGAATTTTGGCTTTCAATTGGAAAGGTCATTCTCATCCTCGCTCTGATCATGTACACCTTCGTCACCATGCTTGGAGGAAACCCGGAACACGACCGCTTCGGATTTCGCTACTGGGATAACCCCGGCGCTTTTGCCGAGTTCATCGATAAAGGGGCCGAAGGCCGTTTCCTGGGTTTCGTTTACTGCCTTGTCCAAGCTGTACGTCCCATCCACCAGCCTCTACTGCCACGTTGACCCAGCGACTTACTCCTCTAGGCGTTCACTATCGCCGGTCCCGAATATGTGACGGCTGGCGAAGCTGAAAACCCCCGCGTGGTTCTCCCCAAGGCGTACAAATCAATTTTCTACCGGCTCACGTTCTTCTTCGTCCTCGGCTCCCTTTGTGTCGGCATCAACATCCCCTACAACGATGCTATATACGCCGCTGTCTTCGACACTGATCGTCGCGGTGCGGCCGCCTCGCCCTACGTCCGCGCCATGGTCTGGCTCCACATTAAAGTGCTCCCCGACATCGTCAACGCTCTGTTCTTACCAGTGCCTTTTCCGCCGGCAACAGCACGCTGTACTGCGCGACGCGCAGCCTCTACGGCCTCGCCCTCGAGCGCAAAGCGCCCGCCGTCCTGCGCCGCTGCACCCGCACCGGCGTTCCCTACCTGTGCGTTGCCGTTGTCTTCGCCATTAGCATGCTCGCCTTCCTGCAGGTCAACCACTCCTCCGCTGTCGTCCTGAACTGGTTTGTCAGCCTGGTGACGGCCAGCCAGCTGATCAACTTCTGCGTCATCACCTTCACCTTCACCTGCTTCAAACGCGCCTGCGAAGCCCAGGGCCTCTCGCGGGACTCACTGCCCTACAAGGGCCCCTTCCAGCCCTACGCCGCGTGGATCGCTTTTGGCGCCTGCTTTCTCCTCATGCTCATCGGGGGATGGCAGGTTTTCCTCCACGGCGCCTGGGATGTCTCGACCTTTCTGTTCGACTACATCATGATCGGCGTGTTTATCGTGTTGTTTGTGGGCTGGAAGGTGGTTAAGCGGTCCAAGTGGTTGAGACCGGAGGAGGTGGATCTGAGAACGGGGGTTGAAGAGATCGAGGAGTATCAGAGGCAGTACATGAAGAAGACAACCGGGTGAGTCTCTGTTATTCTCCTCTGAGATGCGTATTCATGGTACCTATGACTGATTGGTTGATACAGGTCGAGAATGGGAAAGATGCTCGATAAGGCTTTTGGAGGCTGAGAATGGTTTGCTGGAAACTGAAAAGGAAGAATGGGTTGATTGGTGCTGCCGTTCAGGACAGTAAAAGAAGCAATGTGCAGGACTGTCGTTACGCAACCTAAGCCCAGAACCCTTTCCCTCAATTGCACCTCAATCAAAGCCAAAGTTCAAGTAATAGACAATATCCACCCTCTTCGTCTCAACACATCCTTCCAGTCAATCATCCCATTCAGTCCGTCAGCCTTGGTCTCTAAAAGTTTGAAATGCCACACCTCTTCTAAAACCGCTAGACACCTCTCCACGTTCCTGAACTGCCTCTCCTCTGCGATACTGCGCATCCTGCCCCTCAGAAACGCGATCTGCTCGGGATTGTTCGCCTCGCCACCCGCCATGAAAAGCGGCAGGAGAAGCGAGGATTCTGCGAGACAGCCGGGAGGGATGCAGCGGATCTGAGCGATGATTTCGCTGACCTGCGTTGAGATCTGCGGGGTAACGGCCGGGGTGAGGTGCGGTCGGTGGCGCCGAACGGTGCGGTAAAGGTGGATTAGGGCGGCGGAGCGGTAGGAGTTGGCGAGAGCGAGGAGAGTATACGATTGAGAGGTGGGAGGGGTCCAGGTTTGAAGGGTGCGTTGGAGGTTGTGGGCTGTTGTGGAAAAGGGATCGGATGGTTGTATGGTGGTGGCGTGCGTGCCGATGGTGTTGTGCGATGAAAGGGCTTGTTGGCTGTTTAGCATATCGACGTTGAGAATGCTAATTTCAGATATGAGGTATATTATCTCTGAGGCGAGCCCGAAGTAGGTGTCTGCTGCATCGGGATGATCTTGATCTTCTAAAAAGTTCCAATATTCACCGCCGATGATGAGCGGCTTTCTGTCTTCGGTGACGGTCATCATGATGTCGTGATATGCAAAATTGCTGAGCAGCCAGCGGCCTTCGACCGTGGAAGAGAAGGCGCTCAGGTCGAGACTTGTCGTTCCGGCCACGGCCGCCACAGAGCGAATCATCTCGTAGGCGCCGACTAGGTGTCCGAACCACTGCTTTGTGTCGCCGGTGATGCTCTCCATGGCGCAATGGATCAGGCATGCCGCGAGTCCGATCTCTGGCTCACTCTTGGAAGATGACAAGGCCGTTGACAGTGACCTCAATGCCACACATCGATTGGCCGTTGCCACTAACTCGTAGGTCTGATCTTGAAGAGCGAGATGAGATGAGGACCACGCGATAAGCGTGTCCAACAAGAGCGGAGATTCCATTGACATTGGAAGAAACACTGCCAGTTCATGAGCATCGACACAAAGGCATGAATGTACAAGGTATGCAGCGGGCATTCACCAGACAGGAAGCAGTTGTTCTCCAGCGTAGTGGTGAGAAGGGTCGTGAAACGCTGGATGTAGTAACGCATTATGATCTTCTTACTGGATCGATCGTGTGGCGATCCACTTTCTATCCAGAAAGATGATAGTTTGGGGGCTGGAACCAGCACGGTACACTGACACGTGGCGGGTCCTATCACTCCCGATTGACGTCCATCGCCGGCTGAAGTTGTGGCAGTCTTCCGAGCGGGGGGCATTCCTCTTCGGGGTCTGGGACGTCGAAGATCTTCCCACTCGCAGGAATAATGAAGACGTTCGCAATGCTTGCATACTGGATATGACCCGTCACATTTTTTCTTTCTGGAATGCGTGTGTCAGCATGAAGGGCAAGAAGGCTGACAGAGGGGAACAAACCTTCTTCGACATGTCAGACATCCGTTTCGTTCTCTTTGGGCCTGCAGGTTGTTCATGGCCAGCCAGATGGAAATCTCAGTGCACTGTGTCTTTTATGCTCCAGATAACAAGTTCTGTCGCTCAAGGGCTCACTTTTGATTGGGAAGGAGGTTGTCGATCAATGAACAAGGTAGAGGTCTTGGCAGATTGAGATAACTACTGTAGCTATCTACTTCGCCAGCAGGCCGGATACAGGTAGTCTGGGGTGCGGTCAGTGATACATACTACAGCCGTAGCATGTACAGGTTTGCCCTCCTCCTGAAACACACTGCTCCTGGCCCGTGACTGCCGCGGATTGTCGTCATAACACAGAGTCTCTGCCATTGGATCTTCTCGATAGTGAGCTGTACTCAACAGGCGGAGCATCAGTGATGTCTGTTTGGAGTCGGATTCTTCTCCCACAGTGGGAAGGTCAACATGTTCGTCACACGGTTCTTCATCAAATATCACATCTTTTGTGTAAAAGACCTTGCGTGTTATAGGGTCATAGGCCGAGTAGATCGATGGAGATATTCCATAGCCAACAAAGTAGCAGAGCATGCCTCGTGATGAGAGCTTGCCTGATCGTCTTTCCTTAGGAATGTGGACGTAGACGCAGCCGGGGATTCAGAAATGTGTGAGATTTGGCATCTTGCCGAAATACTTCTCATATGGAGTGATGCCACCGAGAGGTTTCGATGGGGGGATTGTGCAAGCAGCCAGCCATTGCGGCGAATCACTCCCAGAGGTGTTTTGGTAGGTCGACGTCGTGTAAGATTGCACGGACCTTGCTCATGATCGTTGGATTGATTCAGTGAAGCTGTTGACCCAGTGCAGTTGACCCAGTGAACCAGTTGACCCAGTGCAGTTGACAGTGAACCAGTTGACCCAGTGCAGTTGACACTGAACCAGTTGACCCAATGAACCAGTTGGCCAGTTGACCCAGTGAACCAATTAACCCTCAGCCAGTTGACCCAGCCAGTAGACCTACCAGCACTGCTCAACAGCTCACGGCTCATTCTGCCACACCATTGATCCAGTGCTGTATGGCACTGAGGGTTCGTTTAAAACTCCTTGATCAGCAAGATAGGTGAGCAGCTCTCTTCCAGGATACTTTCGTCCATTGTCGACATGGACTGATAGTACTGGGTTGCCTTCTGCCGCAGCTCTGGACATGAAGTCCTTCATGTAGATCACTGCTTCGGACCTGTGTTTGAGGAAGTAGATGATGACTCGACGAGTGTAATCATCCGTGATGGTCATCACGTATGAATTGCCTTGCAGAGATTGAACATCTTGCGGTCCAGAAAGATCTGCAGGAACTAGTTGACCTGACTTGCTGGTCAAGCTCGACGTAGAGCCAGTGCGAGGACTGCGTGTTTGGTTTGCGAGGATGCAAGACTCATTGAAGTCGACGCCTTCAGCGACGTTGCGAAGCTTCTTGAGATTGTCAATTTCAATATGAGCCATTCAACGATGCCATAGACGAGCACTGTCTTCGCCCTTGGTGGTGAGGATGGCCAGCGACGGCTCTGTTTCTTCCCGGAGCACACCAGACTGACGACCAGTTGTCTTTAGGAATAGAACAGTTGACAGGTATGATCTGTGCCACTTTGCGGTCGCCTTTGTAGAGGCTTGTGTCAATAACTCCAGGAATTGCGACTGGTATAGCCACCATTTGTCGTTCTTCAAGCGCTGAGACGCTGATACGGGTTGGTTCCAGGTCAGGAAAGTACCAGACATTGTCAAACTTGATCGTGAGCATATATCCATCCTTGACTGGACAATCCAACAGGATATCGCCACAGCCTTCAGCGTGTATCTCATGACCGTCTGCAACTTTTGCGATCATTCTCTGAGGTCTGAAGCTGATGTAGTGGTCTGTTGTATGAGTCATATGATGAGTAGCACCCGAGTGGATGAGGTATTGGCCATCCTTGGCCGATCTAATTGTGGCATTCTTGGCCACAGCTCTCAGGACTGTCTGATAGACTTTTCCTTGCAAAGTGTTGTTAGAACTTTCCAGTGGAGGTGAAGCCTGAGTTTCAGCGGCAGAAGTCTTGCGGTCTTGTTGGAGTCGACCACGTCGAGGATTGTCCCGACGGTCTCGTGTGTCATGATTCCACAAACCATGAGTGTTGCAATGCTTGGTGTGGTTGCCTTTGATCTTGTTGCACTTTTGCTTATTCAAGGCATTAGTCTTCTGTTAAGTCTCTTGATTGGTGTTGTTATTGCTCTTGGTATTGTTCGAGCTGCGATTACCACCAGTGTTCAGATACTTGCTGAAATCTGAATCATCCTTGCGTCCATGTCTTGCCTGTGCATTGTAGGCAGCAGTATTTTGCTTCTTTGGAAAATTCCTCTTCTCATTGAATGCTCGTTGCAATATATTATCGAGGGAAAAGACCTTGCATTGAAGTTGGATGAGCTTTCTCGTGAGCGGCGAGAAGGAGCTCCCGAGTCCTCAGATGAAGATGGAGGACCAAATGTCTTCAGGAAGGTGACAATCATGAGCTTCAAGATTCTGCCTCGTCGCCTTGAGCTTGCTGACATAGTCTTCAAGGTTCTTGCTGTTGTGATAAGACAGAGATCTCCACTCAACAACTTGAGAGTAGATGGCCCCGAATCCAGTCTTGCCGCAGGCTTATTGAAGGGTTTTCCAGGCTGAGTTGGCCGTAGTCTCACTCTTGATCAGTGTTTGACAATGGTAACTACAAATCTGGGAGATGACACCAAGAGCGATGCCATTTGTTTGCTCCCATTCATCATATTCTTTTCTGGCTTGGGCAGCCCAATTTGTACGGTTGCTGTTGAACTTCTGAGTGTTCCAACCTATCTCAGGCTCGGACTCAATTGAAGATAGCCATTGCTTTGTCCCGAGCACCATCATCGATGTTGTCCGGTAGAGTTGACACTTTTTCTTCCACCTCTTGCTCCCTGTGTCCAACGCCAGCAAGGAGTGTAGGAGGAGGCAAGGACGTTGTAATGGCGGAGTCCGAATGATTGGCTGCAGCTTAACGCAAATAAGCAAGAACCGTTCTGTAGGCGGTCAGCTTGATGAATCTGATGGATTTGGTGCTTGATTTGATGATCTTGATGATCCTTCGTCTGCTGTGTGACGGCTTCGTCTACTGCGTGAGACGGAATGATGTCGGTCTGTGACCTGCTGGATGCTTCTTTGAGGCTTTGTAGAGGAAGCTCTGCGGCGGCTCAGCCCGGCCATAACCTGATGAACGAAGCACCATTAGATGGATGGTTAATGCTATCTAAGATGGTGTTGTGGGTGGTGTTGTAGGTGTGCCGGAGGCCAAGCGCTCACAGAGTGAACACACCGCCTGTGTTCCCAACACCAGTGAGATCGAGGCGCATGTTGAAATAATCAGGAAGCTGAAGCCAAGGTACATCCAATTAATTGGTATTGCTGGAACGATTGGCATTGCTAATTGCACATGCACTTTGGTGAGTCTATCCAGTTTCAATGGACATCTGATGCTGACGAGTGTCTAGGTGTCCGGTCATACTCTGTGTAACGTGCTGCCAGGCTGGACTGGCAAACTCTTGCGCGAGCTGATTTGTCTTACTGCCAGACACATCGGACAAGGTGACCCACCTGCCGCTTTCATCCCCATTATTATTTTTGCCGGGCGTTATGTGGATGAAGCATTTGGTGTGGCTGCAGGGTGAGCAGTACAATGCTCATAGAATGTGTGGCTAACTTGTCAACTACAGTTTTTCCTATTTCAAGTCTCGCTTAGTGGGTGTCTTTCCGCGCAAACTACCTATGGTGGACTTCAATCTGACGTTCTTAGTGCCTTACGAGATCATTGTGTGCAACCTTGTCATTTGGTATTGGACCGATAAAATTCCCATCCGGGCCGTTGTACTGGTCTGCCTTGGATGCTACTGCTGCTACTGCATTCACTCCCTGGCCTGCCTACTTGGCTGCTAAATTCCCCCACCCCAATCGTTATTTACTTGTGATCATGACTACCACCAGACAGTCCCACCCTTATTTTATGAGCGACCTTGCACGAGAGACTCACTTACACCTTTGCTGAGAATCTACCACAGACGTTGACACGCCTTACCAACGTCTCCATATCTTCAACAATCCCTGGCCGTCGGTGTCTAGGCCGGTCTCACCGATAGCATACAAGGACAAAAAGGATTCTAGCTACTCCGGCACTGTCCCTCGTCCCAGTCAAAACCCTAAACACATTTTCTACACGCCGATGCCAATACAGGCGAACTGGGCTGCGTGTCATATACTAACACTGGGTGTGCTGTTGCGTGAAATTGGGTGCTACCGAATCATGGTACTCCACGTGGCGTTCACCTGCACTTACCCCACTAATGCTCTGCCGCCTCACTTTCAGCCCTTTTCTCAAATAATGAGACAATATCGGTTTCACCATCTCTCCTCGAAGTTTGATCTTCCGGAAATACTGGACCCCACGCTGACTGCTGTAAATGGAGTCTCAGGGGTCTCAGCAGCGTAAAGGTCAAAGGTTCAAGATCTTTAAGTGGCCCAGGTCGTCATCATTGGACCGTCAGCACAGGGGCACTCAAAGGAGAGAAGATGATCCTCAAGTAAGACATCCTGTTTGGGAGGGAGTGCCCCCCCGGGCGGATGAACTAACCCTTCTACCTTTGTTAAAGCCCAACTTTGTTTGAAAATAATACCTCAGGAGCTAATAATCAACCATAGCACGCCCGACCAAGACCATCCTCGGCGTATGCAGTCGATCGGAACAACGATGTGGGTCACGATGCGGCTGAGAGGGTTGAGCTCCCTGCACAGTCGGTTCCCACTCCAGGCCCCGTTCCAACAGGCAGCACCATTTCAAAGGCCCAAAGAACTTACTGGGAACGGGCTAAAAGCAAGTTAGAAGAGGACAATCCAGAGCTCTCTGAGAAGATCAAGAAATTTCTGGACGGCAAGCAGACAAGCGAAGAAGTGGTCAACAATATGAAAAACCTCATTCAAAAACACAACCATAAAATGCAAACTCGGCTGTCTTCGCTTCCTCATGAAGCGGGATCCGCGACGAACGGTACAAAGGTCATAATCGAGAGAGTGAAGCCGGCTCTGAAGCGTGTGATGAAGTGCGCTCTTGCTTTCAAGGACTGCGGAAACGTGGTGGCTGCGCTTGACCCGCATGGTATTGCACCGATAGTGTGGGCGGGAACAACGACACTCCTCCAAGTACGTTGTCCCCATGTTCTCACTCATGCAAACCATCTTCTGCCTGAGAATCTAACGTCCTCATTAGTTTGTTCTTGATGCATCTGATGCCGCCGAAACAGCCCTCGCAGAGATTGAAACCATCTCATACATGATAGCGGCTTACGCTCAAATCGAGGAATCCAACATGAAGGTTGATATCGGACAACGAGACAAGACTATCGAAGAGCTTATAGTTGCTCTATACGCCAAGATACTCGAATATCAACTCTTTGTGACCACTTTCGTGGAAAAATCCACGGCCAGGATATTTTTGGAGAGCCTTATTGGTGAAAATGCACACAGCCAACTCCTGGACGAAGTGAAGAAACAGGACCTGCGATGCAGAAACCATCTGGGGATTGAAGGCGTGGTGAATGGTAGAGAGTGCTTGAGTATACTGACAGACAGTCGAACAGTCCTGGAACGCGTGGATAACCGCATCGACAGCATTTTCGACATCCTTAGCTCGGAACGTAACTTGCAGATATTGAATTGGATCTCGCCGGAGTCCGAGTCATTTCCTTCTCCCGGCAGTACGCATGCGACAATCTTTGGGACCGCAAAGTTGGATCAGAGCTATGCACATTCTGGTCGATGGCTATTTGCTCATCCTTCGTACCTGAGGTGGGTATCTTCAGATGCATGGTGGAATCGCGTTTCCCATTATCGGCAAGATATACACTCGACCAGTTGGTCCCTCTGCGAAGATACGTCCGTCCAATGCAAGTATATGAGCGCCACTCCACAATGTCTCTGGGTGCGAGGTCCTGTTGGCACCGGCAAGACTGTTGTCACAGCCAGAGCTGTCGAAGAGACAATCAAGAGATCTTATGAGAGAGACGATGAGCAAGTTGCCTTTTTCTACTGCTCTCAATCGCGAGGCGTATCCGGGGATCCGGAGACCATCTTGCGAAGTCTTGTGAGACAGCTATCTTATTCGAAAGATGGCAGTGGTATCGCACAGTGCGTTCAGGACACGTACAAAGAATATGAGAGGACCAAATCAAGAATATTTCTTATCTGCCGGCAATGTGTGGATCTTTTAGAAAAGTTGATCGCGCCGTTCAACATGGTCACTCTCTTTGTGGACGCTCTTGACGAGCTGGGAAAGTCGGAGCACACCTCGACGAACGAGGCCAAGACACCTGAGTTAATCCGAGTGCTCGCCGAGCATCTCTACGAACTTTCAAGGCGTGCGGGATCAAAGCTGCGTCTTTTTGTATCAAGCCGGGACCACGTCAACGTGGAGGTTCCTTTCCAATATTCAAAAGACCATTTCGACGCGTTGAAGGTCACCACAGAGGTTCGATATACACGTTCGGACTTGAAAACGTACATTGATACCGAAGGAGCTCGTCGGTCATTCATGCATCCCGGAATATTTGACTACAGTGATGCCACACCCGAACAAGAATGCAGAAAACAGATTATTTCCGTTTTGACTGAACGTTCAGAAGGAATGTATGTATAAAGACCACCATCATTTTAAGTGTTCCCCCGACGCTGACTTCTCCCTCGCACAATTAGGTTCAGATGGGCTGAGCTACAGCTCGACGTCTTTTTCGGAGACTCTATGCGGAAAACAAGTCTGATCATGGATCGAGTAAAGGCCATCGGGGATGGAAAACGCACCCAAGGCCAGTACCTCAAAATCCTGAATGAAGTCTACGAAGAGATACACAAATTGAATACAGGAGATGATGAGGTCCAGGAGACATGCGCAGAAAAACTCTACCAAATTGTTCTCTGTTCTGAACGACCATTGCAAATCCGAGAACTCGCTGCAGCAGTGTCAGTGGGCAAGAAATATTGCGAAGAGCCAGGCTATCTCCTCAGCATCACACGAAGCCTTCTTCGAACAGACCCTGAATCTGGTCTCGTGTCATTTACGCATATGTCCGTTATTGAGTTTTGGCTAGACAGAAACTCCAACGACCAAGGCGGGAGGAGTTTGAGCAAGGACGAGAGAGAGAAATGCGCTCAAGTCTACATGCGCACATGTCACAGTTTAATGGCAAATTACTGTTTGTTGGTGCTGACGGGCGATAGACCTCGCACCAAGCCCACGAAGCAGGTCTCCATCCATACAGATGATGACGACCAGCAGGATGAAGCAAACGAGTTCCTTCCTTATACTGATGAGTACTGGCCGAGTCACATGAGAAATGCGACCAAAATCATTGCCAACGAGAAGCTGACTGACTTTCTGGACACCGACCTTGAAAATCTGTTTGGCATCTTTCTCAACCCTGATCAACCTGAGCACTATCGAGGTTGGGAGGAACGCAACCGAACACGATTTCAGCACTATCGGGAGTGGGAGGAACGCACCCGAACACGATCTCAGCACTTCTATATCGCTTTCGACCCATCTTCTCTGTTCATTGTGGCACTATGGGATATGTATGAGCTTGCAGAACATGTTGTTCGGCAAGGGGCGTACAGTCGCGAGCTTCACATCAAAAATGACCACGGTCACCACTTTCTTCTCGCGGCGGCAATGTTTGCATCACCAAGATTGGTTCGATTCTTTCTTGAGACATGTCCTGAATACAACTTGGAGCACAGAAGTAATAATGGTGAGACCGCACTTCACATAGCCGTCAGATTAAATCGGAAGGAAGTCACTGATACGCTGCTTTATTTTGGGTACTGTGTGAAGGTGCAAACTCTCAGCGGGAGGACAGCAGTGCATCATGCTGCAGACAATCAGAATCAAGAAATTCTCGACTTGTTGTTATTTGAAGAGAGAGAGATTCGGATGAGGCCAGGGGCGAGAGCAAGTGGGAATATTTGTGCTTCATCGCCCTTCATCCCTTCAGGAACCGGGGAAATGGTGTGGAAAAGGACTCAAGATACGGCCGAGATTCTTGCCATCAGAGCCGAGAGAGCGCGGACTGCCCTCCACGTTGCAACGGCTAGTATATCCGGTGGGTTTGACTTTGAAAGAAAACGGAGAATCATATCATCCTTGATCGAGAAGGGTGCAGATCGAACAGCTCAAGATAACAGGGGACTGACGGCATGTCATATCGCGCTCCGGACCCCAGTTGCAGACTCGGGAATTATCCTCACACTATACGACAAACGGATTGACTTCTCCTCAATGTCCTCAACGACTGCCACCACTCGATGTCTCGTGAAAGCAATAACTGCGATCAATATGCCAGAAACATTGGTTCTTTCGCCAAGGCTTGGAGTGCAAGCCAGCCGCAAGTGCCGAAATAGAGAAAACCCACAGTACATGAAGTTGGCCGGCCTGCAGACTAAAATCCTTCATTCTCTGATGGCGAAGATAGCAGACCCAAACCAACGGGGTCCGGGTAAAGGAACACTGCTTCACATAGCAGCCATCATCCCCAATGCTCAAGACTGCATCAAAACGCTTCTGCATAGAGATGCCGGTGTCCACGCCAAAGATGTGAGGGGCAGAACACCCCTTCAGTGTGCCGCCGCTTGGGGCTATTCAACCAACGTTCAGGCGCTGCTGGATGAAGCGGTCAAGAGAGGCGTGAGCCGAAAGAGGTTGGCAAAGAATGCCCTGGAAATTGCTGTGCACGCACAGCGGGACTACGACCGGCCGAATGATGCCTGGCCATGGGATTACCAGAGCGTTGTATCATTTCTAGAGAAGCAAGCCGAGATCAAAGAGGAGACTAACGACGACATGGAAGCTACTCCGGTGATTCAACCTTGGGCATTTGTTGAAGAAGATGCTGATTCATTGTATTTTTGATTTTGGCCCGCTGACTCTGTCATCCTCTCTTTTCTGGTGTGCTGGTTGTGGTTGTGGTTGTGCAGATTGTGCAGCTGTGCGGGCTGTTGTGCTGGTGGTGGTGCTATGTCGATCACCACTGGGCCGCCAGCTCATTGCCCTTGGTGCCACAACTCCCGAAGAAAAGTGGATGCTGGAGGTGCTCTAGGTATCGCTCGATCGCCTCGTGGACTAAAGATTGGCCGCACTATCCCAGGGAAAGGTCAACATGTTTGACCGACACATGGTCAAGCTTTTGGCGAGGACGCTCTGGATGAAACCCTTTTACCCCGGCCCCAACCGGCCACGGTGCAGAAGTATAAACGGGACTGGTATGGCCTTGGATGCCTTGTATAACCAGCTTGAACAGTTCCTACTGGAGACTCGATTGGTGGGTCTCTTCCGGCCCTGGATCACAGCTGTCGTCAGCTATGTATCACCAACTTAGGAGGTCAGCTAGCCGGCATCTATGTCAAAGGTGAAACCCTTGGCTGTTTCATGCAGCTAGAACCCCTGCCTCCTACGTGTACTTAAGGGGCCCTCCTCCTCCATACACTGAATCTTCACACGAGTTCCTTCCATCTCCTCTTCTCATTCTTGACATCTAGCAACTGCCCAACTTTGCACATGTCGAGAAATGGAATTTGGTCCGCTATCGCCAGGCTGGGACCAACTCCTGAGTTTAATGGTATGGCGTCCACGGAAATAAGCAACATCTGTGTAGTTACACTGTCGCTTTTTGCTCTGCCGACAGAGCTGTCACATGTTGATCGGAACCGAGTTCATTTCCTCATGGTGTGGAAAGATCCTCGAGATTTTGCTGCTGCTTCTTCTCCTCATTTCTGGTCAATCCTTGGTCTTTGACGAAAATCATTACAACGAGGCAGCATGCCATTGCTCCCGCCCACATGTAGAATACAGACTTGGTTGTAATTGCGTAGGTGTCAAGCACTTGGATTTGCTGATCTGCAGAGAGAATCGACATGTCCGGGGCAGAAAAGACTGATTTATGGACAGACTCTGCAAAACTTGCTGGAATTTCATTCGGAAGATGAGTTATCAGCGTGTTGGAGTAGATCGCTGATGCCATGGCAAGCCCAGTTGAACCACCTAATGCGCGAATGAAGTTCCGGGGACCGGTGACCACGGCTTGATCTTGCTTTGGACTGTGTGCTTGAACTGCGACCAGAGCTGGAAAGTCCCGTTAGCTTATTGCAAGAATTGAGAAGATGATTTGACTGACCTGGCTGAAATACACAGCCAACCACAATACCTTGCAATATGAGAACGATGTCACGAGGCTCCGGCCCCGTGCCAAGGACACATGTATATAGCACACGCCTCGCAGGATGCCCGTACCTGAGCTTCCCAGAGGTGGAAGTCGATGTCGCCCTGCGCCTGTAGATAGGCAATGACACTCATTGCATACGTTTATAGCCCTCTGGCGAGCCCACTTCCTGACAAACGACCACAATGGCACCGACGGGAAAGTTTCGCTGAATCGGCACTGAATGGCCGTCCCAAGAGCCCACAGCCCATAGCCCAACCAAATGACCTCTCCATATCTGTTCTTGCGGACCATGTACCCCCCCCCCCCC
>Ga0255336_100400_pt1 | contig 74723 bp, 71 predicted proteins | sample MeOH1_35cm_T3_17_FD_189102 | JGI IMG/M metagenome (GOLD analysis project Ga0255336, IMG submission 189102) | Sandy soil microbial communities from University of British Columbia, Vancouver, Canada - MeOH1_35cm_T3_179 | ecosystem: Engineered > Artificial ecosystem > Sand microcosm > Unclassified ... | reverse complement strand
CGTGATAGCGTACGGATTCGACTTGGCGAGGCACTCAGCATCAATCCGGTTGCCGATGTAGAGCCGCTCCCAGATTCGGGTCATTGGTACCATGCTTTCCTTTCATTTTGCTTGCCAGAGACAACTGCGCCCAGACCAATCGGTCCGGGCGCTTGTTGCACAACTCAGATGAGGAGACGGAACTCAGTGTTTGTCACCGCCATTCTGCACCGGAGTTCCCTGAACAACGTACCGATCATCTCAGTTCGCGAGGCGCTCAGATGATATGGGTGAGGTAATACACTCCGATTACGAAGAACACTGCGACGCTCTTGATGATGGTGCATGCGAAGATGTGCTTGTACGCCTGCTTGTGCGTCAGGCCGGTAATTGCCAACATGGTGATGACGGCGCCATTGTGCGGGAGGCTATCCATACCACCTGAGGCCATGGAGGCGACCCGGTGTACCACCTCCAGCGGAATGTTGGCGGCATTGGCTGCAGCGATGAAGGTGCTCGACATGGCACCCAACGCGATGCTGAGACCGCCCGAAGCTGAACCGACAATTCCAGCCAACATTTGCACGGACACCGCCTCACTGAGCAGAGGGTTGGGAATCGCGGTCTTTAGCGTTTGCGACAGGTACAGGAAACCGGGAAGCACGGCAATGATCGATCCGTAACCGTATTCCGAAGCCGTGTTGGTAATGGCTAACAGGCACCCAGATATAGCGTGCTTCGACCCTTCGGTGAAGCGCGGCAGAACCTGTCTCCACGCAAAGATGAACACCGTGAGAATTGCGAACAGCAGGGCAAGTTCAACTGCCCAGAGCCCAGTCATGGCCTGCACGTCGATTAAAATTGGCACCTTCATGCCGGGCAGCGCCAAGTTGAAGGTCTTGCCAAAAATGTTGGTCATCCGGAACGTGAAGACGTAGTTGAGAACCCACACAACCACTAGGGGCAACATAGCGATCCAGGCACTGGGAAGATGTGCGTCGGTATAAGGTTCAGGTTCGTTAACCAGCTTCCAGCCGCTGTCATACGGTTCATTGGCAGCGATCGACTTACGGCGCTGCCATTCAAAGTAGGCCATCCCGAGAACCACGATGAAAATGCTACCTATGATGCCCAGCCAGGGAGCCGCATAAGCATTGGTCTTGAAGAATGCGGTTGGGATGATGTTCTGGATCTGCGGAGAACCGGGCGTGGCGTCCATGGTGAAAGTCACGCCGCCAAACCAGATCACACCCGGAATGAAGCGCTTAGGAATCTGTCCCATGCGAAACATCTCGGATGCAAAAGGATAGATTGCGAAAACCACCACGAAGGCGGAGACGCCGCCGTAGGAAAGGATGGCGGTGACCATTACGATCGCCAGTATAACGTTCTTGGGGCCAACGAGCTTGAACAATGCGGCACAAAGCGACTTGGCGAATCCGGACAGTTCAATCACCTTCCCGAAAATAGCTCCCAACAGAAATATCGGAAAGTACATTTTGAAGAAATACGAAGCCTTGTCCATGAACAGATGAGTGTAGGCAGGGAACGTTGAGAGCGGCTGAAAAACCAGAACGGCCACCAACGCAACGATTGGCGCGAACAAGATAACGCTATATCCGCGATAGGCCACGAATATCAGCGCGGCCAAACACAAAATGACAACTAAGACGTCCATGGTATCCCCTAAGTGCAGGCTGGTGGATTTTTTGTTAACGAGGCCCTAAGAAAGCACGCTTCCCGCAATCATTCGCGAGCCCACGCACCAGTTCCTGCATAAGTGCCTGCTCCTCCGTCAGTACAAAATCCATAAGTCCTCCCAAATTCAAAGCACATCTTTGCGGTTGCGAGCCGAAATTGCTATCGCTTCGCCGCTGATCACGACGTCGCCATTCTGGTTGGTGCAGGTAGTTTCCAGGCGGACGCGGAATTTTCCATCTTCTCAACCACCGTGCATTGTGCGCGTATGGTGTCGCCGATTCTTACCGGGCGATTGAAGTTGCAGGTCTGCGAGACGTAGAGAGCACCCTTACCCGGGATATACATCCCGACCAGGGTCGAGAAGCGGGAGGCGGACAACATGCCCTGAGCAATGCGCCCGCCCATCTTCTTCCCCAAGGAACTCGTCGTCGCATAGGCTTCGTCTACATGGATTGCGTTGAAATCCGCCGTGATGGCGGAAAAACTATGAATATCTGATTCGGTAATGGTCTTTGCAAACGATGCTGTGTCCCCAATCTGGATCTCGTCATATGTCTTGCCGCGCATGGGGCCTCCTCGAAATGCTGTCCTAAGTGAGAAATTGTGGGTGGTGCTCAGGACGAAACGTCACCGGGCGACTTGGATGTGGCTCCTCTTGATTTTCTTTCAAAGACTCCCGGGGCAATTTCGATGATGGGCAGTCCATTTTTTGTCACCTTTAAGACCGCTCTTTCTGTGATGTAGAGGACCTCCTGGCCAGTCTCGTGCGCGTACTCGCCGCTAAAAGTAACCTGCTCGAGTTGCTTGACAAACTTGATGCCGTCGCCATCCTCAAGTATGTTGAGCCTGCCTCCGGCGATTTCCCACCCGCCCGGGCCTACGACGCGTCCAGCAAATTTGGAGACGTTGACATTGCCCTGTGGATCAACATGTGCTGCACCCAAACATAAAAGGTCAATACCACCGCCGTCATAGAGATCGAAGATGTCAGGCTGTTTATATAAGGCCGTGGCATTCACCGCACCGCCGATGCCGACGCCTCCAAGCGGTATGCCGCCAGTACACCAGACTCAATGGACAAGATAATTGCGATCTACCAATCCTTCTTCCGCAACGATCCCCGCCACGCCATCTCCCCTTGACGGCTGCCTGAGACATTGGAAAGTGCGCTTAAAAATTAGACATAAATTTACTATTTGTCAAACATATAAAGAAATAAATCTTTATTCATCCATGCAATTCTCTGTTAAGCTACTTGTATTCAGTGCATTATGGTGGTGCGTGGACTTTGTTAGGTGGGGTCGTCGCTGCCTCTTTCGAGAGTTTCTGATTGATCGAAGATGAAGGCCAAGGAGAAATAAATGCCGATCAACTACCAAAACATCAATACAGATGGAGTATCGAAGCAGATCGCGACGAACATCCGGAATGCCATCGTCACTGGCGAGCTCAAGGTCGAACAGAAGTTGCCCACAGAAGAGGAGCTTGCAGAGCGCTTCGGCGTATCGCGGCCAACGATCCGCGAGGCGCTGAAACGCCTTGCAGCGCAAAACCTGATTCACACCCGTCGCGGGCCCGCAGGGGGAAGTTTTGTCAAGAAGCCCAGCCTAGAGGAAATGCGCGCACAAATCACCAGCATGGCTGCTGTGCTCTTCACGGTCAGCGATTTTAATCTGGCCGATATTGTGGAAACGCGCCAGGAGATGGAGAAAGTTTGCTGTCGGCTGGCGGCGCAACGCTTCTCCACCGACAGCAGTGCCATGGAAAGCCATCTAAATGAGATGGAGGCTGAACTTCGGACTCAGCGCAATCCGGAAACGCCGGATCGGGAGTTTTGCGCCTCCGATGTCCGATTTCATTGCCTGCTGGTTGATGCCACACAGAATCCACTCGTGCAGTTTCTGGTGACGGCTATGGTGGAAATCATGGCGCCTGTTCTGAACCTCGTTGCGTACAGGGTTGAATATCGTGTCAGCGAACGTGAGTTCATTACCGCGAGGCATGCCGAGATACTGGCAGCACTCAAAGCGCAGGCTCCGGATCTTGCTGTGGCTGCGGTAGACCGGTTGATGGAGTTCCTGCGGCACAGGTATACGATGGCGCAGGAGATGGACGGAGCACCCAAAGCAGCTACGACAACCGACCAAGCTTCAATCCACGCATAAGTTTCCAGCCGAATCCCCTTTGCGGTACATGACATCGTGAAGCAATGATCGGCAGATAATTCAGGGGCAGGCGTGCCGTAGCTCTGCACCCGAAAAATGTGAAGGGAGCCTCCACGGTTCCAGGTGCTGGGTCGCTCCAGTCTAGTTGATTCTTCCCTCCCGTAGCTCGATAGTTGGTGACAATGGCGTCACACGAGACACTTGTAGTCTTTGGTGATTGCTCTGTCGTGGCGCTTCACTGGTCTAAGGCTTGAGTTTGATCCATTTCATCAATTGCCCCATCCGCGGAGGCGCTTTGGCCAGCCTCAAATGAAAAAGTGCAGTCCGGCTTGCTTTCGGATATCTACTTATCCATAGAAATCATGAATAATCGTTTATTTGTAATACATGTAATTAATTATTTTTATATTTGAAATTCTCTGGTAAGGTGTTCACGTCCATATAGGGTGGAATTCAGTTTCTTCCCGAGGCGCAGATTGCCAACCTGCCGCAGGCAGCGGAGGTGAGGGATGGGAAGCCAAGAGGATCGCCGAATAAAATCCAGAAACATCGGGTTCGCGAGCAGGGAGTCGAACGAGCCTTTGTGTGAGCGGAGCCCTCATTGAAATACGTCAATGCAAACTGAAATAAAAAGGACATGGAGGAGAGATTATTATGGCGCGCGAGCTGACACATTTTGTTGGTGGTAAGGCAGTAGCAGGTACATCGGGACGGTTTGCCGATGTGTTCGATCCCAACACAGGTTCGGTCCAGGCCAAGGTTCCTCTGGCCTCGAAGACAGAGGTGGAAGCCATTATTGCCAATGCTGCGGCGGCACAACCGGCTTGGGCAGCAACCAATCCGCAAAATCGCGCCAGGGTGTTGATGAAATTTCTGGATTTGATCAATCAGAATATAGCCGCTTTGGCCAAACTGCTGTCCTCTGAGCACGGCAAGACCGTGCCGGACGCGAAGGGTGATATTCAACGCGGCGTTGAAGTCGTGGAATTCGCGATTGGCATTCCACATTTGTTGAAGGGTGAGTACACGGAAAGCGCCGGCACCGGCATTGATGTGTATTCGCTACGTCAGCCACTTGGCGTGGTCTCCGGCATTACTCCGTTCAACTTTCCAGCGATGATTCCGCTCTGGAAGGCTGCGCCGGCCATTGCCTGCGGGAATGCATTCGTATTGAAGCCGTCAGAGCGCGATCCCTCAGTGCCGCTGCGCTTGGCCGAACTGTTTCTGGAAGCAGGAGGGCCCGCAGGCATCTTCAATGTAGTGAATGGCGACAAGGAAGCGGTGGACGCAATCCTGCACGATCCGCGCGTAAAAGCCATCGGCTTCGTCGGTTCCACCCCGATAGCCAGTTACATTTACGCCACGGCGACCGCTGAAGGCAAACGCGCGCAGTGCTTCGGCGGCGCGAAGAACCACATGATCATCATGCCGGATGCGGATCTGGACCAGGCAGTAGATGCATTGATCGGCGCCGGTTATGGTTCAGCCGGCGAACGCTGTATGGCAATCTCGGTTGCGGTCCCGGTTGGCAAGGCCACGGCAGATGCGCTGGTGAAGAAGCTAATCCCGCGCGTTGAGGCTTTGAAGATTGGTCTGTCGTCGGATGCGTCCGCTGATTACGGCCCATTGGTGACGAAGGACGCGCTTATCCGCGTGAAGCAATACGTAGACACCGGCGTACAGGAAGGGGCGAGTCTGCTGGTGGATGGCCGCGGTTTCAAAATGAAAGGCTACGAGAATGGGTACTTCATCGGCGGTTGTCTGTTCGATAACGTGACGCCCACGATGAAGATCTACAAGGAAGAGATCTTTGGGCCTGTGCTGAGTATCGTGCGCGCCAAGAACTACGCGGACGCGATCCGTTTGCCAAGCGAGCACGAATATGGCAATGGCGTTGCCATATTCACCCGCGACGGTGATGCCGCCCGCGACTTCGTTTCCCGCGTACAGGTTGGCATGGTGGGGGTGAATGTGCCGATTCCAGTGCCAATCGCATATCACACTTTTGGAGGCTGGAAGCGCTCCGGCTTCGGTGATCTCAATCAGCACGGGCCGGATTCCATCCGTTTTTATACGAAGACAAAAACCGTCACCTCGCGCTGGCCGTCCGGCATTAAGGATGGGGCGTCGTTCGTCATTCCAACCATGGAGTGACGGAATTATTCTGCCGGTCATTGGGTCGGCAGAATGATCCTTCCCGATTGGTTCGGAACAAGATGAACGGATACGCGGTGCATGGATAGCAGAGTGTTGTCTTGAACTCGACGTCTGCGCGTTCAGCAGATCGTCGAAGATGCCAACGAAACCATGCAGGGGATCATTTCGCGGCAGATACCGTGCGCGAAAATATACAGGAGCGGAAAATGGCACGAATCGGATTTATTGGGTTGGGGAATATGGGTTTGCCGATGGCAACCAACCTCGTCAAAGCGGGACATCAGATCGCGGGTTTTGATCTTGTTCCCGCTGCAAAGGAAGCCGCGGCTAAAGCCGGGGTGAACGTCGTCGCCAGCGCAGCAGACGCCGCAACGAACGTCGAGATTGTTGTGACTATGCTGCCCAATGGCAAACTGGTATTAGACGTTTACAATTCCGGAATTCTGAAGGCAGCAGCGCCGGGCACCCTCTTCATTGACAGCTCAACCATTGATGTCGCCAGCGCCCGCGCAGCACACAATGCCGCTGCGAAAGCCAGTATGGCATCGCTCGATGCGCCGGTTTCCGGGGGCGTTGGTGGCGCGGCTGCCGGCACGCTCACGTTCATGGTTGGTGGCGAGGATACAGCCTTCGAACGGGGAAAGCCGGTTCTGGAACTCATGGGCAAAAAAATCGTGCATTGTGGTGCTGCGGGTGCAGGACAGGCGACAAAAATCTGCAACAACATGATTCTCGGGATTTCGATGATTGCGGTTGGCGAAGCATTTGTGCTGGCCGAAAAACTCGGGCTCAGCGACAAAGCCTTGTTTGATGTTGCATCAACCGCGTCAGGTCAGTGCTGGTCGCTCACTACCTACTGCCCGGTGCCTGGCCCGGTGCCAACCAGCCCCGCAAACAATGACTATAAACCCGGCTTCGCGGCGGCACTCATGCTGAAGGATTTGCTGCTGAGCCAGGAAGCCGCAAATACATCAGGCGCAATCACCGCGCTTGGCAAACATGCAGCCGATATCTATCAAGCATTCGTTGAAGAAGGCGGAGGCAACACAGACTTCTCAGGCATCATCAAGGCAATCCGGAAGCGGTCTGCATAAACTGACTGGCTGCCGACGGAGGCGTTCCGGAACTCCCTACGGAAGAAAAACTGATGGAGCGTTCGGCAGTCTTCCAGCGTAAGCGCGTGCAGCATTCCCTCGCGTGGCGTCTTCTCTTCTGATGGTGTGCTTCGCCGAGCGTTTCAGCGCCTCGCAAATCGTAACATGCGCGGCGCTGAGTTGCCGCGGAAAACGCGGCTGAGTGTGGCCAGGAGCGGAGACAACGGGCCGCCCTGCGGCGTCCCCTCGCTACGTTCCATTAGCACCCCGACATCCATGATGCCGCTGCTCAGATACGCCCGCACCAACCGGAGTACTCCGGCATCGGCGACGCGTTTCCGCAAGCGGTCGATCAGTATGTCGTGATGCACCCGGTCAAAGAACTTCTCCAGGTCCACATCGACCACGATCCGCCGCCCCTGTTGCACGTAGGACTGCGCCGCTAACACCGCGTCCTGCGCGCTCCGGCCCGGTCGGAACCCGTAGCTGTGCTGGCTGAAGGTGGGATCGAGAAGCGGCTGCAACACTTGCAACATCGCTTGCTGAATCAGACGATCCGTCACCGTCGGGATGCCCAGATCTGAAAAGCATCATGATGATGAGGATTTAACTGGCGAGGTGCGTGCCGGTGTAGGGAATATTCAAACCAGCACCAGCATGTCCGTTTCCGGCATCGTGGTCACACAGGAGTAAGGCAATGGCCTCTTCAATTATCTATACAGGCACTGACGGCAACATCAGCCTCACTGGGCTGGCTCTCCAACCAGCCGGAACGGCTGTGACCGGAGCTACGGTTACAGGTACGCTGAAAGATTCTTCAGGTAACACCGTCTCAAACTGGACGAACGTCAGCTTAACCGACCAAGGCTCGGGCACATACACTGCTTCATTCAGCGGAGCCAATATTCCAGCAGTTGGGACGTACTCGTTCATCATCACCGCTGTGAAGTCAGGACTCACCCTGACCGTGCAGCACGACGTAGTTGTTCAGCAGTTGTCGGTGTAACCACACCGGGTTCGAAAGTATGACGACCGCACAGAAGGTCTTTGGGTGCCATGATTGCCTTCGTTGTATCCTCAGTTGCCACTTTTGGTGTTGCTATCAGGGGTGTTTTGTAGGTCGCATGAAAAGACCAGACCTCCGTCATGGTCAACCATTCCGCACATATTTTTGGCACTCAACTGTGTAGCTTCGTTCTTACCATTGTCAGTCAGGTGTATTGGCAATCCTTCGCGCCATTCCTGACAACCAGACTTTTCAACGGCTTCGTCATGCCCAAATGTCGAAAGGTGAGCATCTACAGCACCTTTCAATCCATACCCCTCCCGATTGTCAAACGCCACAGACAACGGGCATACCAGCGCAGACCGCTTTGTATAGACAGGCAGAGAAAAGTTCACCGGGGTTATCTTCTGCGAATCATCGCTCTCTTTTTGCGCTGTAGGAGCAGACCTTCTGGGGGTTGAATTGTCGTTCTTGGGGCTAGGTGAGTGCCCCTTCACGGGTCACCAAGGCCAGCGGCTCGTCCAACCCAATGGTGTTGCCGAATGGTGTGAGGATGTCTTCAACAGCCTCATACGTACGTGGCTTGCGTCCGCCCGACGCGACTTTCATGTTCAGCGACCGCAGGTGTTTTTCGATAGCGTCACGCAGGGTCACTACCTTAGGTCGGTCTTCTTTGGCGTCCTGCTTACTCGTAAGCATTCGTGCTTTCACTTCAAGCTCACGCGTCTGGCCTTGAACGCGGCACAGTTTAAACATCCGCCATGCCTCAGCCGGGTCTTCGCTCAGGCGGTGCCATTTGCCTTCATCGCTTGCGACATAGTAGCCGCCTTCAATGCTGACCGGATGAGTGGATTTTGGAAGGAACACAGAATGAGGCTTCAGAAAATTCTCGTCGTAATTCGCACGGAGATATTTCCAGCCACCAGTGGGGATGCGGACGTACTTGTACAGTCTCGCGTCTTGAGTAAGGCTGGGCAGTGTAGTTTGGGTCGTCATGTAGCTTCGAAGTTCTCCTATCCCCTAATACTGAGAAATTGGAAAACTTCGCTGAATTCTGGCGAATTCCTTAGGAAGCTACCGTAAACCCTTGATTCTAAAGTGCTGGTGCCGAAGAAGGGACTCGAACCCCCACACCCTTGCGAGTACATGGACCTGAACCATGCGCGTCTGCCAATTCCGCCACTTCGGCACGTAGGAAGGAGGCGCTAAATGCCGGCTAACCAGCCTTTCCATTGGCTTGCAAGTTGGATTGTAACACACGGGCCGAGTTTGTCGAATCTACGGCTGTGGAAGACTTTAGCTGCACCAAATCGGTCGTACGCCACACCATTCCGTCCTGCCGCCCCAATAATAAGGAGGGGCAAAATGCCCCTTGCCCCCCAAGTCGTGCTAGATCACCGCTTGTTACTTCACGCTAATCTTGAAACTGGACTTATAAATGTTACCTTTGCTATCCCAAGCCTGAACCGTGATGGCCCGCGTACCGGTGCTGAGTGTCAACGTCGTGTTGATGCTCGCCGCGCTCACTACATATTTGCTGACGTTATCCACGTAAATACGCATCGCGGTAATCGGATTAATAGACTTCGCCGAGGCCACAAATTTCACTGCTCCCGATACCGTCGCGCTAGCCGTCGGAGAAGTGACGGTTACTCCGTTGGCGGTCGTTGCCGGTGCTGCCACCAGGACGAGCGCGGAGGTACTGGCGCTCGCTCCGCCATCGTCCGTAACCGTGGCCGTCACCGTGTAGGTCCCGGCCGAACCGTAAACATGCGACGCCGTTGCGGAAGTTGCAGTCGTACCGTCGCCAAAACTGATCACCGTCTTCGCGATGTAACCGTCAGCGTCCGTTGATCCGGTAGCGTTTGCCGTTACCGTGGTCGTCGTGGAACTGCTGGTTGGCGTCATCGTCAGCTTGGCAACCGGTGCCTTGTTTCCAATCGTAAGTGGCACCGCCGAGCTCATATGATTCCGCATGAACGATGCTCCTACAGCCTTGACGTAAACCGTGTAGCTGCCCGGAGCCAGCGCATAGCCGCTGAAATCGTAAGAGGTCTGGCTCAACGGAACGTCACCCACGGTCATCAGGTTCGTGCCATCGGTAGAAATGAATACCGTGTAATGATCCAGGGTATTTGCGTTGCCACTTGCCGACCATGAAACCTTCGAACCCGAGGCGGAAGCGCTGACACTCACGCAGTTCTCGATGCCGGTCTCCAACTCGGTGGCTTCTTCGTAGTCGTTCCATGTCGCCAGTTGGAGGGCGAACAACTGCCTGCTTGTCGAGTAGTACTTTGCAATCTGGGCAAATGTGTCCAGAAAAGTCTGCCCGCAGTTCTGTTTCATGACGCGATTCGCGCTCCAGGCGGCAAGCACGTCGTTGAACCCCTTGTAAGCCGTGCCGTAGGCGAGATCTCCGGTATTTGCCACGCCTGCCTTATAGAAGTTATTGAGGTAGGTATCGCCAAGATCAGTCGGATCGGAAGCATTGGGTGAGACCCAAGCAAATGCGCCGCTGAATGCGGAGTTGCTAAAGGCCGAGGCGTTGCGCTGAATAAACAGCGGCTTGCCCGGAACACTGGCAGCCACTCGCGTCCAATCGATCGAATACTTCTCGACTCCGAAGAAGAACACTACCGGACGGCCGTTGTATTTGATGTAAGCGGACGAAGTCTCATAGGTATTGTAGGCATAGGTCAGATCCGAGATCATCTGCCCCGTGATGTCGCAACCCGCCGTGGCAGCGCAGGTCTTCAGCGCGCCGACGTCTTCCGTCACCGCAAACTGAAAACCAGGATGCTTTTCCGCTTCGGCGCGAAGCAATTTTGTGGTCCCGTCGGCTCGTAAGCTCTTAGGTCCGTACCAATCGACAATCGCCCCGTCGACGCCGCGGCTGATCAGGTCCGTAACCTGCTTTGCAACCTGGGTGGCATCGTTGGATTCATAGCCAACGTTCATGTGGTTGGTCCCGCCGAACCACGGCATAAAGTGTACGTAAACTTTTCCGTTGAATCCGGGATACAGGAGCGACTTGATCGACACTTTGCTGATATTGGTGGCGCCCAGATTACCGTTTGCAGTCTGCGTCTGAAAAGTCGAAGCAGCGCTCGTGTTGTTGCTGGTCTCGGCCGTCAGAGTGGTATTGGGTACAACCGGTGTGCTGGCGCAAAGCCAGGAGGATGTTGCTAGCACGATGAACAATGCGATGAACTGTTTCATTGGAATTCCTCATTGCTCCGACCTTTATTCCCGCTGCGGCCCGGCTCCTCCCCTTGGAAGTCCCGGCCCAGATCTCGGCAGTGCAGATAAAATTGGCTACTTGGAAATTGCTATTAGGAGGGTAAGCGGAGAGCACCTCAATCTGTGTCCGGGGAAAATCTAAGGTGGCCGTTTTTTTCTTCCTCATTACCTATGTGCCAATTACCTGAGAGCTCGTCGGACAATTGTCACTTTTGTGCGGAAAAATGGGCAAAAGCAGCGGTTTTGCGCCGAGCTCCTTTGCGTAATCATCAGGTCACGGACTATAGTTTTTCTGTCGGCGTGAGCGGCTGAAGTAGTGCTCTCTGTCTCCACCGGAGGACGTTCTCAGGTGCGGAATGCGATGGCGCTCACCCATTCTGGTAGGATTTCAGCTCCGAGTACGCCGTAAGACGTCGAGCATTACTAATTCAGAGGAGCTTCATGTCTGAGCCAATTTCCGATCCTTCACTCAAGATTCCATCGCCGATCAGCAAGGAACTTCGGACCCTAGCCCATGACCTTAGTAATTCCATTGAGACGATCATGCAGGCTACTTACCTCCTGAGCCAGGCCAAAATTGACGATGCCAACAAGAAGTGGCTGGACCTGATCGATCAGGCGACTCGCGACGCGGCAAAAATTAACCGCGAACTCCGCGATCTATTGCGATCCCGCAGTCAGGATTCCTGATCCGCGGTCGTTTCTTACTCGCTTCCCAAGACGGCACCCAAAATCGCTCGTCGGCATTTTCGGGACGCGGCGGATTGTATCCTGCATCTTCCATTGATACACTTTTGGGTCGTTCAGGGAGAAGCTCCTATGTCCGCATTGCCGTCCTTTGAGAACCTCCGCTACGAGAAGAAAAGTCAGATTGCCTTCATCACGATTGCCCGTCCCAAGGTACTTAACGCTCTCAACATCGCAACCCTTCGCGAGTTGAGCCTCGCCTTCCAGGCGGTTCGCGATGACGATGACGTGCGCATCGCCATTCTCACCGGCGAAGGAGAAAAGGCCTTCGTTGCCGGGGCCGACATTACCGAACTGGCCAAACTCGGCCCTATCGATGCCGAGGCGTTCGCCGTCCGTGGTCAGGCTGTCTTTTCGCTGATTGAGAACTGCGGCAAGCCCGTCATAGCCGCCGTCAACGGTTTTGCCCTTGGGGGAGGCTGCGAGCTCGCTCTTGCCTGTACCATGCGCCTCGCCTCGGAAAATGCCCGCTTCGGTCAGCCTGAATCAAAACTCGGCATCATCCCCGGATATGGCGGAACGCAGCGCCTTCCTCGCCTCGTCGGCAAGGGTCTAGCCTTCCAAATCATTCTTAGTGGCGAAATGCTCCGCGCTGAGGAAGCCTATCGCATCGGACTGGTGAATGCCGTGCTACCCCCCGCCGAACTGCTGCCCCATGCCGAAGCTCTCGCCCAGCGCATCATTGCCAACGCCCCCATCGCCACCCGCTTCTGCCTCGAAGCCGTAAACAAGGGCATGGAAATGACGCTCTCCGAGGGACTCGCCTACGAAGCCTCTCTCTTTGGCCTCTGCTGCGCCACCGAAGACAAGAACGAGGGCACGCGCGCCTTCCTCGAAAAAAGAGTCCCCCAGTTTCACAGCAATTGAGAAAACAGCACGGGCGCCCCGCGTCCCCCAGCTTTCACAGGTGCCCCACATATGCCTTCCGTTGGCAGATGTGGGGTATCCGTGCCGCTTGCACCCCAAGCCTTTTCTCCATTTCCCACCCGGCTTTGATCGGGCTCACGTGGGGTAGTTGCCCTTGCCTTTAACGTTTCCGCACCCGAATCTGGAACCAAGCCACGCAGTCTTCACTCCTCCCCCGCCCACCTGTGGTACAAAAGAGGATGTGATCCGCTCATTTCATCGCCTGATGCTGCCTCTCTCCGACGACGATTATCGTTCGCTGGAGGACTTCTTTTCCGCGCTTGGCTTCGCCCCCGGCGAGAGCTGGAATGGCCGCCGTTCCAAGGGCCGCAAGTTTGAGGCATTCGACTCCGGCGTCGAGCTCGCCATGGGACAGGACATGCCCCCCGCCGAGCTGGTCGTCGAGGTAGATAACGCCGACATCGTCGCCGAAGCAGCCCGCGCCAAGGGTTTCACCTTCGTCTCCGACATTGCCGATTGCGATTGGGGCGCTCGCCTGTTCGTCCTCGAGATTCCTGCGGGCTTCGGACGCCTTGCGGTTTTTAGCTACAACGAGAATTGGCGTCAGCCCACGAAGGAATCGCAACTGGATTCCACCGGCATGAAGTTCGCGATCATCGTCTCGCGCTTCAATGCCTTCATCACCGAGCGCCTCCTCACCGGAGCCACCGACGCTCTGCGCCGCACCGGAGCCGTTGCCGCCGATATTGAGATCGTCCGCGTTCCCGGAGCCTTCGAGCTCCCGGCCACTGCGAAAATGCTGGCCGATACCGGCAACTATCAAGCCCTGGTAGCCATCGGCTGCCTTTTGCGCGGAGACACTGCCCACTACGACGTGATCGTCAACGAAGTCACCCGCGGCATCGGCGAAGTCACTCTCGCCACCGGCGTTCCTATCGGCTTCGGCGTCATTACCTGCGATACTCTGGAGCAGGCCATCGACCGCGCAGGACTGAAGATGGGCAACAAGGGTTTTGAAGCCGCCCTCGCCGCCCTGGAACTCGCCGCCCTGCGGCGCACGCTCCAGAACAAGTAATTATCAGCAAGACGATGGGTGGCCCACATATGCCCTCTTTCTTGGCATGTGTGGGGGAACCGACAAGTCCAGCATTAGAAGGAATCATGGGTACAAGACGTAAATCACGCGAATTGGCGCTGCAAATGTTGTTTCAAGCCGACATGGGTAAACAGTCGGTTGAGCACGTAAAGAAGACTTTTTGGGCCGAGCGCCGTGACCTCGAAGACAGCGTCCGCAACTTCGCCGACGATATCTTCCGGGTTGCCATGGAGCGCTACGATGAAATCAGCCAGCTCCTCGAAGGACACACCGAACACTGGCGCCTCGAACGCATGGCTGCCGTCGATCGCAATATCCTGCGCGCCGGAGTCGCCGAATTCCTCGGCTTCCCCAAAACTCCGCGTCCGGTCATCATCAACGAGGCGCTCGAAATCGCGCGCCGTTTCTCCACCCCCGAATCCGTTCAGTTCATCAATGGCGTTCTCGACTCCGTAGCCCGCAAACTCGAACCGCAAGCCGCCGCCAACAAGAAATAACTTCGAGTCCGCTGTCGCATTTGTCTTTCCGCAAATCAGAAATCAGGTGGCCCACATATGCCTTCTTTTGGCATATGTGGGGTCCAGGCATCAGCCTGCATCTCCTGCCCTGTCTTTGACCTTGCCCTCCCACCGAAACCATCGACTTTTATCCAACTCCTCAGGTGGCCCACATATGCCTTCTTTTGGCATATGTGGGGTGAGCCGTGCAGCCCGCCCCGCCACACTCCGTTTTTTACTTGCTGCGAATCACTCCAAACTGATCCATCCATTCGAATCCCTTATACCCGCCTTACCAATCTCCACCTGCGGTATGCTGGAGAGGTAAAGCTCTCCTCCGTTCGGGCCAACCCAAAACGTTTCATCTGAGGATGCGGGAATGAAGACTATTTCGAAGATAGCTGTATTTGACACCACCTTAAGAGATGGCGAACAGGCCGCCGGAACTCGTCTCGGCGCTCGCGACAAGATCACCCTTGCGCGCCAACTCGCACGCCTCAAGGTGGACATTATCGAAGCTGGCTTCCCTGCCTCCTCGCCCGAAGACTTCGACGCCGTCAAGAAGATCGCGCAGGAGATCCAGGGCCCAACCATCTGCGCCCTCTCCCGCGCCGTTGACACCGACATCGAAGCCTGCGGCAAGGCTCTGGCAAAAGCCTCCAAGCCCCGCATTCACACCGGCATCGGTGTCTCCGACATCCACATCCTCGGCAAGTTCCGCGACGACCGCTATGGCAAGACTCTCGAAGCCAAGAAGGCCAAACTCATCACCCTCGCCTTCGAAGCCGTCAAGCGCGCACGCAACCTCGTGAAGGATGTCCAGTTCTACGCCGAAGACGCCGGCCGCGCCGAGCCCTTGTACCTCTATCAAATGCTCGAAGCCGTTATCGCCGCCGGAGCCACCGTCGTCAACATCCCGGACACCACCGGCTACACCGTTCCCGAGCAGTACGGAGCCCTCATCGCCGGCATTCGCGACAACGTGCCCAACATCGCCAAGGCCACCATCAGCGTGCACTGCCACGACGACCTCGGACTCGCCGTCGCCAACTCTCTCGCTGGCATTCGCAACGGCGCGCGCCAGGTCGAAGGCACCATCAACGGCATCGGCGAACGCGCCGGGAACGCCGCGCTCGAAGAGGTCGTCATGGGCATCCGTACCCGCGCCGACTACTACGGACTGACCACCACCGTCGAGCCCAGCGAGTTCTACCGCACCAGCCGCATGGTAGCCGACATGCTTGGCATGCCCGTTCCCGCCAACAAGGCCATCATCGGAGCCAACGCCTTCTCCCACAGCTCCGGCATCCACGTCGACGGATTCCTCAAGGACCGCCAAACCTACGAAATCATGCAGCCCGCCGACGTCGGCTTCAGCGACAGCAGGGTTGTCCTCACCGCGCGCACCGGCCGCGCCGGACTGCGCTCGCGTCTTGAGAAACTCGGCTACGAACTTTCCAGGCCCGAACTCGACACCATGTACCAGCGCTTTCTCACCGTTGCCGACAAGAAGCAGGAAGTGCTCGACGAAGACCTCGTCGCCCTCATTCACGACGAGCTCCCCCCCGTCGAACAGGCGTTGAAGCTCGAGTACCTGCACAGCTACAGCGGAACCTCCGCCATCCCGACCGCCACCGTGCGTCTCCTCATCAAGGGAAAGACCAAGGAAGGTGCAGCGATTGGCGACGGCCCCGTCGATGCCGTTTACAAAGCCATCGCAGAAGTCACCGGCACCAAGGCAAAGCTCCTGCGCTATGACATCCGAGCCGTAACCTCCGGAACCGAAGCCATGGGCGAAGTCACCGTGCATCTTGAGATCGGCACTCGTCGCGTCATGGGGCGCGGAGCCTCCACCGACATCATCGAAGCCAGTGCCAAAGCCTATGTAGACGGCCTGAACCGCCTCAACTGATCCATCGCCCTAGTGATCCTGGTGTCCCATCACGTCCCGCCCGGTTTCATCGGGCTGACGTGGGGTTTTTGACTTTCTGACCAGTTACGATTTCGCGTTATGAGTTTGAATTACGAGACGTCTTGCTTTACTACGATTACTTTTTCGCTCGCCGCCGCAAACCTGTACTGTGCAATCGCACATGCCATCAGGAATGCAGGATGTTTCTTGTCGCGTGTTGCAACCTCAATTCGAACCAGCGAGCCTTCGCATATCACGCGGGCGTCGTTGTCGCCGGTCACTTCGTGTGGCATAGCAAATGCGAGTTCGATGCCAGTGCCGACTTCCAGAGGGCTGGACGCTCGAAACATCAAGCCTGAACGGCTGATATTTTCCGTCACTCCCTCCATCCACTCTTCGCTTCCGGTGACGCGAAACAACACAGGCACTTGATGGCGCAGGCGGCGCTCGCGCGGTGTCCATGCCTTTCTGGTTCCGCACTTCCGCGTCATGCTTCGGTTCGCCTCGGCCTTGTCCTCTGGATTTTCCAGCAGGGCTACCCGGCGCATTTTGGTCCAGTCATAGCTGTACTTTGCGCCGCAGTGAACGCACACCTGGTAATTCTCGCCGGTTTCGTCGCGGCGCGGCCACGAGAACTGATGGCGGCAGGCAGAGAAGAGTCCGTGGAGGAATTGAGCGTGCATGGGCGTATCATTGCCTGTTTTCGCCAGTTATGCACATTACCTAAGTAGCTACCCCCTCATTACTCCTAATTGGCCCTCCAGCGCATTTCCAGCCCCGCAATCACCCCGCGCCCGGGCAGCGGTACCCCCGGAATCTCCTGGTACTTCGTGTCGGTAAGGTTTGTAAGCTGCAGATAGGGCTTCGCGTAACGGAATTGCCGTCCCACCGTCCACTCCACCAGCGGATAGGCTCCGCTCTCAAACCTCTGCAAGGCAGCCACGCGGAATCGCGAATCGAAGCCGCCCGGTGTTCTGCTCCACCAGGTCGCCACCCCGGAGTGTACCGGATAGTTGAAGGCATACTTCGATTGCAGTCCATTGAGCCGAGCCGCCGAGCCGTGCATCCCCGTGTAGTTCAACTCCACGCGCTGTTGACGCGGCAGTTCCCAACGCAGCGTGACCTCGGTGCCGGTGAAGTTCAGGTTGTCGATATTTTCCGACGTGTACGGCCCGCTCGAACCGCTGCGCACGTAGTCGATGACGTTCCGGTCGCGGCGGTGGAAGACATCTCCCTCCACGGTCAGTCCGCGCGCCAGCGAAACCTGCACTCCACCTTCAAAACTCCAAGCCGACTCGGGCTTCAGATTCGGATTCCCGATATTCGCCGGATCGCTGTAGTAAAGGTCCGTATAAGTAGGCAGTCGAAACGCATGCGAAGCCGAGGCGCGCAACTTGACCTTGCTGTTCACCCAATATGCCCCTGAAACCGATGGACTGAATACTTGGCGTCCCGCCGTGTAAAGCTCCTCGCGCGCGCCAACGTTAAAAGAAAATCGCCGCAACGCCCGCGCATCGAAGCTCGCATACAAGCCGCCCTGATCTCTCTCGCGCCGCCCCAGGTTCGTGCTATCGATCGACTCCCGCAACCCGTCTGCGCCGTAGTAAACACGCATGCTCTCGCCGATCTTTTCAAATCGCCGCAGTGCCGCCTGGTACGACTCGTCGATATGGTTGTTCTCATAGACCGAGGGCCGGGTACGAAACAGCACGAACTCATCCGTGTGCCGCCGATACGCAAAGTCCGCGCTCGTCTGAGTCCCAATCGGCTGCGTCCACGCCGCCAGCCATCCCTTGCCGCGCTCCCAACTCGGATAAGCGCCGTAGAAACCCTGCGCCCCATAAGGCCGGTCGCTGATTGCGAGCAACATGTCGCTGCGGCCGATCGGAGTATTGATGTATGACTCCGAGGCGATAGCCAGATTGCGGTAATCGCGATTTGCAATGAAGCCCGTCGAAAGCTCGCGCACAAACGTCAGTTGTTCGCTGAACTGCCTGCGCGCCAGGGTCAACGCGCCGTTCTGCTGATTTGTCCCAAAGTTTCCGATGCCCGCGCCCAGGCGGATTTCGCTGCGCTCAGGCACTGCGGTAATAAAGTTCACCGCCCCGCCCATCGCGTCCGACCCATAGAGCGTGGAGCCCGAGCCTTTCAGCACCTCAACGCGCTGCACCGACTCGAAGGGAAACGGAATGTCGAGATTGTTGTGTCCGGTCTGCGCATCGTTCAGTCGCAATCCATTCACGAGTATCAATGTTTCGCCAAACGACGACCCGCGAATCGATAGGTCTGCCGAAGTCCCAGGCGCTCTCTGTTGCACGTCCAGCGATGTGTCCTGCTGCAGCACGTCAGCCCAGTTGCGATAGCTTGATGGCGATTGGCCAACCTCCACGGTACTCACGCTGCGATCCGTTTCCTCCAGCGGAACCACGCCATAGCTGCCCGTCACCACTATCTGTTCCTGGTGCTGCGGCAGTTTCCTTGTGGAGGGAACAGCAGAATTCGCGTCAGGCACCGTCTGTGAAAATGCCGCGCAGCTTAAGACCAGAATGATCGTAAGGCTTTTCATGATTTCCTTCGTGAATGCACCAGCGCGCGACAATTCTCACCATGAATTTAGATGCGCGTCCGGGCTTCATCATTGTGATCGCCTGCACGCCTGCTCACAATCAAGGTTTCATATTGTTCTTGATAGTTTAGTGGTTCAATTATTAGAGTATTGACCATGCGAATAGACGCCTTCCTCCACGCCAGCCCCATGTTCACCATCAACCGCGCTGCCCGGCGCTTCGACTCCCTGGCCAATCGGGCACTCGCCTCCGATGGCCTGAATTTTCTCGAAGGTCTGATGCTGGCGGCAATCTTCTTCGATGAGCCGCTACTCGCAAAGCCTTCTCAGCTGGCAGAGACCTTCGGAACCACGCGCGGCAACGTGAGTCACTGCATCTCGTCGCTCGAAGCCAAGGGATTTCTGCAGCGCGAGATCGACCCCGCCGACGCCCGCTCCTACCTGCTCGACCTCAAGCCACAAGGCAAGAGGTGCGCCCTGCGCGTCATCCGCACCTTTGATAAGTTGCAAGCAGAGTTCGAAAACGAAATTGGGAAAGCCAAGTTAAGCGACGCCCTGCAAACCATCCGCAAACTCGAAGCGCTCTTCCCGCCAAAGTAGCGCGGCGTACCACCCTGCCACCTTGAAACCTTGAAACTTTGAAACCTTGCCTTATTACTCCTTCACCGCAATCCCCAGCGTCTTCATCTTGCGATATAAATGACTCCGCTCGAGCCCCAGCACCTCCGCCGTGCGGCTCACGTTGCCATTATTCTCATCCAGCTTCTTCAAAATGTAGTCGCGCTCATAAGCCGCGCGCGCCTGGTGCAGCGTCGTGAACTCGCCAAGCGAACGCCGCGTCCCTTCGCGATACAGGACCGATGGCAGATGCTTGCGTTCCAGCCGATGCACCGTCGGATTCATAATCACAATCCGTTCGATCACGTTGCGCAACTCGCGCACATTTCCGGGCCACGAGTAGCGCGTCAGGACTTCGAGAGCGTCATCGGCAATCTCTTTTGTACGGCGGCTGTACTGACTTGAAAACTCCTTCAGAAAGTGCCGCGCCAGCACCGCGATATCTTCCTTGCGCTCGCGCAGCGGAGGCACCACGAAGGGAACCACGTTCAGCCGATAAAACAAATCTTCGCGGAAGTTGCCGCGCCCAATCTCCTCTTCCAGATCTTTGTTCGTTGCGGCAATCACGCGCACATTCACCGTGATCGGCTCCTCCATTCCCACCGGAGCGAAGCGCCCTTCGTCGAGCATCCGCAGAACCTTCGACTGCGTTTTCAAACTCATGTCCCCCACTTCGTCCAGGAACAGTGTTCCGCCGTCGGCTTTGCGCAGCTTTCCTTCCTTCTCCGTGTCAGCCCCCGGAAACGCGCCTTTGCAGTAGCCAAACAGCTCGCTCTCGATCAGGTCTTCAGGAATCGCCGCACAATTCACTTCCACGAACATTTCGTCCTTGCGCAGGCTTTGTGCGTGGATGGCCCTGGCCACCAGTTCCTTTCCCGTTCCGCTTTCACCGTAGATCAGCACCCGTCCATTGGTCGGAGACATCAAGCCAATCTGCTGCCGCAGGGCTTTCATCGGAATGCTGTCGCCAACGATGTCCGTGTGTGACACCTGTCGCTTCAATTCCTGATTCTGCGTGCGCAGCTTGCGGGCTTCCGCTGCGTTCTTCACCACTATCAAAGTCTTGTCGAGCGATAGTGGCTTTTCCAGAAAATCGTAAGCGCCCAGCTTCGTCGCCTTCACCGCGGTCTCAACCGTGCCGTGTCCTGAGATCATTACCACTTCCGGCCTGTCGTCCAGATCTTTCACCTGTTGCAGCACGGCAAGGCCGTCCATCTGTGGCAGCCAAATGTCGAGCAGAACCACGTCAAAATGCTGATCGCGGATCAGTGCCAGCCCGCTCTCGCCATCCTCTGCGGGAGTCACGCGATAGCCCTCGTCCTCGAGAATTCCGCCCAGCGTCTCGCGAATGCTCGGTTCGTCGTCCACCACCAGAATCGAAATCATCTTGCACCTTTCATATTGCTAAACATTTTCGCGTGTCTCCGCCGATTCGGAAGGCGTGCGCTCGGCCTGCGCTACGACCGGCAACTCTATCAGGAAGCGCGTTCCCACCGGATGATTCTGCTCAACGCGAATCGTAGCCCCGTGGTCTTCCAGGATTCGCGCCACAATCGCCAATCCCAATCCTGTGCCTCGCCCCTTGGTTGAGAAATATGGCAGGAAGAGTTTTTCCTTCGTCTCCGCCGTCACGCCTTCTCCCGTGTCGGCTACTTCAATTTCAATGGCATCGCGCGTGTCGAGCAGTGCCGTGCTGATGCGAATTTCGCGCACCACTGCATCCTTCAAGCTCTCCGCTGCATTGTCCACCAGGTTTGCCACCACGCGCTTGATCGCCTCAGGGTCGGCCATCACATGCGGCAGATCGTCGGCCAGTTCCAACTGCACATCCACACCCGCAAGCCGTCCATCGAAGAGCGCCATCGCGTCCAGAATAATGCGGTTCAGGTCGGACGCCTGCGGCTGCGACTGCGGGAACCGCGCGAGAGTCGAGAACTCATCCACCAGCTTTCTTACCGTCTCCACCGCTCCGCTGATCGTGTCGGCACAGTTTGCAATGATCGTGCCGGACGCATTTTCTCCACGCAGCGCGCGCTCGATGTGTCGCTTGATGCGCTCGGCCGACAGTGCAATCGGAGTCAGTGGATTCTTGATTTCGTGTGCCACGCGGCGCGCGACTTCGCGCCATGCCACCTGCTTCTGAGCCTTCAGCAGATCGCTCATGTCCTCGAAGACAATCACATATCCCAACCGCCTCCGCTGTTGCGATCCGGTCATCGACGCCGCCGTCACGCCGACCTCCAGCGAGCGGCCTCCACTCGGTATTTCCATCTGCGAGGTCGTGATCCCCATGCGGTCGGCCTTGCGGGTCAGTCGCCGTATGTCTTCAGCCACATCCGGTGCGCTCTCGGCAGGGAACAGGTCGGCCAGTTGCAGCCCAGTTTGCGGTCCCGGTTGCGCCACGCCCTTCGGCTGAAACATGCGAATCAGAGCGGCGTTGACGCGTGTCACCTGTCCCGCGTCGTCCAGTGAGAGAACGCCCGACGGAATGCTCTCCAGAATCGTTTCCATGTGCAGCCTGCGCTCTTCAAGACGCACATTTACATCTTGCAACTGCCGGCGATTGCTCTCCAGCTCGGCGGCCATGCTGTTGAACGATCCCACCAGTTGTCCCAGTTCGTCGCCCGCGTTCACATCCACGCGATAGTCGAGCTGGCCGGCCGAAATCGCCTGCGTGCCTTCAGCCAGCGCCGTCACCGGACGCGTCACCAGTTTGCTCAACGCCAGCGCCGACCACGTGGTGCCAAACAATACCAGCAGCGTAATCAGCAGCAGCGCCTGCATATAAGTCTGCCGGATGAGTTTGTTGTTGCGCCGCAGTTCCTGATAGTGCCGTTCACTTTGATCCAGTTGTGTGAGCGCACCGCTGTAATTGATGGGCAGCGGCAGTGCCACCGCCACATAGCCAAGGTCCTCCACGGGAGCCGCTCCCAGCATGTACTCGCGATTGCCCAGCGTGAACTGCCGCGGCTTGTTCTGCATCGACGTCACTTCCGGCACCGCCGTTCGCAGCGTGCCCCAGGGCAGCGGAGACCCGAAGCTCGCCTCGATCTGTCCCTTGTAAAACGCCAGCGCAAAGCCGCCTTCCAGCGTAATCTCGCGATCGCGGAACTGTTGCAGCAGCGGCCCGAATTTGCCGGAGTGGTAAGCCTTCGCTGCCTCCGGGCTGCCGGCAATGGCCCTTGCTTCCGCCTCGGCATTCTGTCCCGCATAGTTGCTCAACAGGTTCGTGACGGTAGCGCTGCGCCCATGCACTTCCTCAATCGGCTGAGAAAACCATTTATCGATCGACCGGTTCATCAGCCCGTAGGCAAACAGGAACATGGCGATCACCGGCCCGAATGACAGCACCAGCGCCCCAAGGACCATCTTGCTGCGGAATCGCGACCCTGCCACGCCTGATCGCCGTTCCAGGTAGAGCTTCAGCAAGGTGCGCAGCAGCACGAAGATCAGTGCCACCAGCGCCAGAAAGATCAGCGCCGACAGGGCGGCGAACACAAATGTCTGGATCAGCGAATCCGGACGCAGGAACTTCAGGTTGAACGCCGCCTGCGAGAAGATCACAAATACCAGCAGCGCGATTCCGAGGCCCAGGAATAGGAGCTTGCGACGGCGTGAGCGGGTTGGTGGAGGAGTGCTCAACGAAACCTCCCCCCGATTCTAGTGCACAAAAGACACAATTTCGCGGCAGAATGCGAATTAGTGAACATTCGCAGGAAGTAAGACGCGTCAATTAAATAGATTGCTCGGCAAATCGAACGATTACCCACGATCAGTTCGTGTGGCGCTCCCGCCACTCTCCGCCCAAAACGCGTGAAGTGCGCCCTTCAAATGCATCTGTATTGCGTGATTGAAACGCATGAGATCGATCACCAGATTGCTGGTGTCCAACATCAGCAGGCGTCCTCGCACCATTTCGTACACGACCTCGTCCAGAATGGCGGTATCGGTCACCAGCATGGAGATGCTGTATCCATTCGCGGCCCGCTGCTTGCCGTGGGTATAGCTGGAAACCAGCGCCAAATTCGTAGGTTCATCAGGTCTTGCCGAATCGAGCTGGTTGGCGATCTCGATCAAAATCGTCGGCAGATGATCAACCCGACCTCCGTCGCTGAGTTCAATTGCCGCCAGCGACGGATCAACCTTCATTTTCAGCAGCGCCTTGTCACGAATTTCCTGCATGTTCTCGCGCAACAATGACGAGAGTCGCATGGGGGACTTGGCTAACCGTTGATGATGACCCGCAAGATTTTCCTCAATCATTCGGATGATCTGCTCGACGTTTGCAGGCTTCAGCAGATAGTCATCCACCTGTCTCTGAATTGCCGCCAACGCATTTTCGAAGGCAGGAAATCCGGTGAGAATCAGATTTATGCAGCTCGGTTGAGTCCGGCGCATGGCGCTGACCACAGTGAATCCGTCGCCGGGTTCGCCTATATTCAAATCGGAAATCAGAATGTCGAAGGAATGAGTTGTGATCTCGCAGAGCGCTTCGGAGACCGTACCCACGGTTCGGACCTCGAAACCTCGGAGCCTTAATATCTCGGAAAGGGTTAAGCGAATGCCCGGCTCATCATCGACGAATAATATTCGTTTCGCTTGCATCGCAGCTTCCCTTCGTGACAGGGCTGCCTCAACCCATACAATATGGTCTTAAAGTGCTAGGTGTGAGCGGAAAAGCCGAAGAGCTTCACTGCACCGATTCCCATTCTGGAACTTAAGAGCTTGAAAGGCAGGATTGCCTGATCCTGAATTCAGTTCCCCTTCACGACGCGATTTCTGTCCTAATCGCGCTCGGAATCATACGCAACGGACAGCTTTCGCACTTCGGCATACCTTTCACGCAAAAGTGTTTTGCCGTCTGCACGATCAGTGCGTGGAATTCGTTGTAGTGTCTCGAAAGCTCGCTCCTCTCCATCTGTGATGCCGTCGAAGGCGCATGGATTGCGAATTTTGGCGGAAGCGGCCCCTGATGCTGATCCCTGGTGCCCTGTTTTGCCTTGGCGGAGCTGATTTCACCCGCCAGAGCACTCTGTACCGTGAGTCGTATCTCCTCGTAAGCCATCTCTTCTTTCGTCAGCCCGTGGCGTCCAAAGATGCGCCGGGTGTAGGTGTCCACCACAAACACTTCGCGGTTTGCCGCATACAGCAGGATCGAGTCAGCCGTTTCCGGCCCAATCCCCGGCAATCCCAGCAGTTCCTCGCGTAAAGTTTCCGTCGGAATCGCGAACAGCGCGTCGAGCGACCCTGCATACCGGGTGTCCAGGTGCGCTACAAACAGTTTCAGCCTCGCTGCCTTCTGCCGAAAGTACCCTGCCGGACGCACCAGCCTCTCCAGTTCCTCAATCGGCAGCTCGCGGAGGCCGGAAACCGAGAGTGCGCCCGCCCCCCGCAGATTCTCCATAGCTCGCTCCACGTTCGCCCAGGCTGTATTCTGGGTCAGGTAAGCGCCCGCTACCACCTCGAACGCCGAGTCCGCTGGCCACCAGTGCTGCCTTCCCATGGCGGCTTCCAGCGCCAGGTAGATCCCCAAGATCTGCTCTTCCGGTGCCATCGATTCCCTCGTTTCACAAGTGTAACGAACCGGTCCGGTCCTGATACCTGCTTGTTGTAGTCCCTTCGTCATGGCGACAAGAGTTCCGATACATTGACAATTAATGTCAAACTGCTACTCTGCATTCAAGTGGTTCAGTTATGCGCAACTTCCGTCTCCTGGGGACTGCTCCCGGGGCGATGCCTGTCGCCACTATGCTTGAAATCATAATGCGAGGATAGATTTGGCATCTCCACCGAAAGGTCCTCAATACGCAGCGTTCGATCCTGCCAACTATGTGATCGATCCGAAGATCGTGAAAACGATCTCCATCGAGGTCGCGCGTAAGTACAAGATCCTGCCGCTCGGGCGTGTTGGCTCGTCGCTTCAGGTCGCCATGGTGGACCCGACCAATTATCGCGCCCTCGATGACTTGAAGTTCATCACCGGCTACAACATCGAACCGCTCAAGGGCAACGAAGCCGCCATTCTCGAAGCAATCGAATACGCTTTTAACGCTCCCGAGCCAGGCAGCGCCGGCAACTCCTCCGACGATCCGAACAAGGCAATGGCCGATTTCAGCGACGATTTCGACGCTGAAGACGGCGACCTCGACGGTGGGGAAGAGGCCACGCTGGCCGATCTGGAAGCCGCCGCCGAGGACGCGAACATCATCCGCCTCGTCAACGTCATCCTCGCCGAAGCGGTCAAGGCCGGAGCCAGCGATGTTCACCTCGAGCCATACGAAAAGGAATACCGGGTCCGCCTGCGTGTGGACGGCATTCTGCAGGAGTTGATGAAGCCGCCGCAAAAGCTGCGCGATGCCATCATCTCCCGCATCAAGATTCTTGCCCGTCTCGATATCAGCGAAAAGCGCCTGCCGCAGGATGGCCGCATCATGATCCGCATGAGGATCAACGGACGCCGCCGCCAGCTCGATTGGCGTGTCAGCACTCTGCCCACCCTCTGGGGTGAAAAGATCGTAATGCGCTTGCTGGATAAGGATAATCTCCGCCTCGATATGACCCAGCTCGGCTTTGAGCCCGAGTCGTTGGAGAAGTTCCAGAAGGCGATCCTGCAGCCCTACGGCATGGTGCTCGTCACCGGTCCCACCGGTTCCGGCAAAACGAATACCCTGTACTCGGCCATCTCCCTGCTCAATAAGCCAGACACCAACATCATGACCGCCGAAGATCCGGTCGAATTTCAGTTGCAGGGCGTAAACCAGGTTCAGATGAAGGAGCAGATCGGCCTCAACTTTGCCGCAGCCCTGCGCTCTTTCCTTCGTCAGGATCCCAACATCATCCTCGTCGGCGAAATCCGCGACTTTGAAACCGCCGAAATCGCCATCAAAGCGGCGCTCACCGGACACCTTGTGCTCAGCACCCTGCACACCAACGGCGCGCCCGAAACCGTCTCCCGCCTGATGAACATGGGCATTGAGCCGTTTCTGGTTGCCACCTCGATTCACTTGATCGTGGCCCAGCGCCTCATCCGCCGCATCTGCGGCAGTTGCACTCAGCCGGTCGAGGTCCCAAGTCACGTACTGCTCAAAGCCGGATTCACCGCCCAGGAAGCTCGCACCGTAAAGGTGATGAAGGGCCGCGGTTGCGAAAAGTGCAATGGCACCGGATACAAGGGCCGCACCGCGCTCTATGAAGTGATGGAGATTGACGATAACCTTCGCGAATTGATTCTGATCGGCGCTTCGTCCCTGGAATTAAAGAAAAAGGCCATCGAACAGGGCATGATGACTCTGCGCCGCAGCGGACTCTGCAAGATCATGCTAGGCCAGACGACGATGGACGAGGTTTTGCGCGAAACCGTGAACTGATCAGGTGGCCCATATTTGCCTTCTGTTGGCAAATATGGGGAGCAGGCATCGCTTTACCCCACCCGGCGTCCGCGGCAATGAACGAAGCTTCAAGGAGCAGCGCCGGGTGGCCCATTCAAGCCTTCTTTTGGCTTGAGTGGGGACGAGTAAACTGCCCCCGGCAGTTAAAGGATTCAAGGAGCAGCAATGGCGGTAACACTCAGCGATCTACAAACCGTGAACTGATCAGGTGGCCCATATTTGCCTTCTGTTGGCAAATATGGGGAGCAGGCATCGCTTCACCCCACCCGGCGTCCGCGGCAATGAACGAAGCTTCAAGGAGCAGCAATGGCGGTAACACTCAGCGATCTACTGAAGAAGCTACTCGAACTCAGTGGTAGCGATCTTCACGTCACCACCAATTCGCCGCCGCAGGTCCGTGTACACGGACACTTGCAGCCGCTTGATATGCCGCCTCTGGGCCCTGCCGACACCAAGCAGTTGGCGTACTCCGTAATGACCGATGCGCAGAAGCATCGTTTTGAAGAGGACCTGGAACTCGACTTCTCCTTCGGTCTCAAGGGAATGGCCCGCTTCCGCGCCAACATCTTCAACCAGCGTGGAGCCGTCGCCGCAGTCTTCCGCGTGATTCCGTTTGAGATCAAAAGCTTTGCCCAGCTCAATCTCGCTCCCGTCGTCTCGAAATTGTGCGACCGTCCGCGCGGACTGATTCTGGTTACCGGTCCTACCGGCTCCGGCAAGTCCACCACCCTTGCCGCCATGCTCGACAAGATCAACAGCGAGCGCCACGAGCACATCATCACCATCGAAGACCCAATCGAGTTCGTGCATCCGCACAAAAATTGCCTGGTCAACCAGCGCGAAGTTCATCAGGACACGAAAAGTTTCGGTGGCGCCCTGCGTGCCGCCCTTCGCGAAGATCCCGACGTCGTTCTGATCGGCGAAATGCGCGATCTGGAAACCATCGAATCCGCGTTGCGTATCGCCGAAACCGGCCACTTGACCTTCGGAACCCTGCACACGAATTCCGCTTCTTCCACCATCAATCGCGTCATTGACGTGTTTCCGGCGCACCAGCAACCGCAGATTCGGGCGCAGTTATCGCTTGTGCTCGAAGGCGTTCTCTGCCAGGCGCTGCTGCCCAAAGCGGGAGGCGCCGGCCGCGCCATGGCCATGGAAGTTCTTGTCCCCAACCCGGCCATTCGAAACCTGATTCGCGAGGATAAAATCCATCAGATTTACTCCTCCATGCAGTCCGGCCAGGACAAGTACGGCATGCAGACTTTCAATCAGTCTTTGATGACGCTATATCTGCAAAAGCAAATAACCCTGGAGACGGCGTTATTGCGCTCGTCCAATGCGGATGAGCTTCAGGAAATGATTAACCGTGCCACCGCCAGCAGCAATGCCAAAACCACTGCTGGTTACAACGGACGCAAGTAATCTCAAGGTTAGGCGAGTAGAGAGGTCACAATGCCGGTTTATGCATGGCAGGGAAGCACCACATCGGGCGAGAAAGTTCAGGGCGAACGTGCTGCCGAGAACAAGCAGGTGCTACGCGCCGCGCTGGCGCGTGAACGCATTCAGGCAAACGTCATCAAGGAGAAGGGCGGCGCCAAAAGCTGGAACTTGAACTTCCAGATCGGCGGCGGCTCCGTAAAGGCCAAGGAGCTCGCCATCTTCTTCCGCCAGTTCTCGGTCATGATCGACGCCGGATTACCCTTGGTGCAGTGTCTGGAAATCCTCGGCAACAATCAGGCGAACCCGACCTTCAAGACTGCTCTGCTCGGAATTCGGACCTCCGTCGAAGGCGGTGCAACTCTCGCCAACGCCATGCGTGCCTACCCCAAAGTTTTTGACGATCTCAGTACCAACATGATCGAAGCTGGCGAAACCGGCGGTATTCTCGACACCATTCTTCAGCGCATCTCGGAATACGTTGAGAAGGCGGTCAAGATGAAAGCGGCCATTAAATCCGCGCTCGTCTACCCTGTCTCGGTGATCGTGATTGCGTTACTGGTCGTTGGTGCGCTGCTCAAGTTTGTTGTGCCCATCTTCGCCAATCTTTTTGTCGGACTCGGTGTAGCTTTGCCTGCGCCCACCAGGTTTGTCATCAGTCTTTCGGCGTTCATCCAGAGCTTCTGGTGGCTCATCTTCCTGACCATCGGATTGCTGGTGGTTGCCATCAAGTACATCCGCAAAACTCCCGAGGGCCTGTTCCAAACCGACAAGATCATGCTCAATCTGCCCATCTTCGGGCAGGTTCTCCGCAAGATCGCAGTCGCGCGCTTCACCCGCACCCTCGGAACCCTGATCTCCTCCGGTGTGCCCATTCTTGACGGTCTCTCAATCACTGCCCGCACCTCCGGCAACGCCGTCCTCGAGCGCGCTCTTATGAAGGTCCGCACCGCCATCGAGGGCGGCCGCACCATCGTCGATCCTTTGCGTGAGAGTGGTGTATTTCCCAACATGGTGACCCAGATGATCGGTGTTGGCGAAGCCACCGGTGCCATGGACAGCATGCTCCAGAAGATCGCAGACTTTTACGAGGATGAAGTGGATGCCGCTACCAAGGACATGCTTGCCCTCATGGAGCCCATGCTGATCAGCTTCCTTGGCGTGGCGGTTGGCGGAGTTGTTATTTCCCTCTACCTGCCGTTATTCTCCATGATCGCCAAGCTCGCGGGCTGACCGGGGGGGACGGTGCATGGCTTCAGGAATCAATGAGCGGACCTGGCTGGAGTGGCTGGTCAAGGTCCGCGTCATCATCATCACGGTCCTGCTCGCCATCGAGTTTGCGATCATCACTCTCACTACCACCAATGTCAGCCAGCGCCTCTTCGTGCTGGTCATCGTTGGATGGTATGTTGTCGCCGCTCTGCACATACTCCTGTTCAATTTCCGCAAAGGCGAGTGGCGCGCCCAGTCCAAGCTCCAGGTCATCACAGACCTGCTTTTCGCGACGGCGGTCATTTACATCACCGGCGGCATCGATACATCGTTCAACTTTCTATATCCGCTCATCATCATCGTTGCCAGCACTCTGTTATCTGAGAATTGGGCCTACCTAACTGCCGGCATGTCGTTTGTCCTGCTTGGCGGAACCCTTGAGCTCTCCTACTTCGACCTGATCCGTTCCTACTCCTACACTCGTCCTGACCTCAAGTCGCTCCAGGCCGTCATCTTCATCAACCTGTTCGCGTATATTTCCATCGCCTACCTCGCCAACAAACTGGCGAACCGCATGCGCCAGGCCGACGTTGAACTCAAGGACAAGAGTTTCGAGTTGGAGAACCTCCAAGCCCTGCAGGAGAACATTGTTCACTCCATCTCCAGCGGCCTGATCACTACGGACCTCGATGGCGTCATCAAGCTGGTCAATCCTGCCGCGCAGAACCTGATGGGCCGCACAGCGGAGGATTTCGTCCAGCTCAACGTGCATCAATTGTTCTTCGAACAGCTTCCTCTTCCCGGCGCTCCACGCATCGAAGTCCGCACCCGCACTCCCGAAGGCGCCGACAAGATGTTCGGTCTTGGCTGCAGCGCTCTCCGAAGCACCGACGGTTCCATCATTGGCTACATCTATACTTTTACCGATCTCACCGAAATTCGCCGCCTTGAGCGCGAACTTCGCCTGCGCGATCGCCTCGCCGCCGTCGGACGCCTTGCCTCCGGCATCGCCCACGAGATTCGAAATCCGCTCTCATCGATTGCCGGATCGGTAAAAATGCTCACCGGCATCGCCGCCCTCACCGATGATCAGCGCGCTCTGCTTGAAATCGTCACGCGCGAATCCGAACGCCTGAACGCCATCATCACCGACTTTCTTACCTATTCGCGGGATCGCAATTTTCAGAGTGCCAAAGTAGATCTCTGCCAGCTTCTGGCCGACACCTTGACCCTGCTCGGAAACCGCGATTCCCAGATAAAGATCGAGCAAAGCTTTTCTCACTCCACGGCCGTCATGCAGGGCGATGGAGACAAGCTGAAACAGGTCTTCTGGAACCTCGCCAGCAACGCCATCCGTGCCATGCCCAACGGCGGAACTCTCACCGTGCTGCTCGACGAGTTTCAGGGCAACTGGCGTGTACGTTTTCAGGACACCGGCAACGGCATTCCGCCTCAAATCCTTGAAAAGATTTTCGAGCCTTTCCAGTCCGGCTTCGAAGGCGGAACTGGCCTCGGTCTCGCCATCGTCTATCGCATCATCCAGGCTCACGACGCGCGCATCAGTGTACGCTCCGAGCAGGGCAATGGAACCGAATTCACATTGCTCTTCCATCGGACGGTGCCGCAAAGCGACAGCGTTACGAACGCCGCTCTGCGAGATATTTCCAACACACACGGCCTCAGTCGCAGCCACGAAAGCAGGTAGCCATGGGATACATCCTAGTCTGTGACGATGAACGTTCCATCTGCCAGATGTTGCAGATAGCATTCCAGAATCAGGGACACCGCGTGGAGACCGTGACCACCGGCGAGCAGGCCTGCCGCAAGATTGACTCCAACCTTTACGACATCGTCGTCACCGACGTACGCATGCCACACGTCGGCGGCATGGAAGTCCTGCAGCACTCGCGCCGCGTCTCCCCTGACACGCTGGTCATCGTCATCACCGCCGTGGACGACAGCGAAGTTCCCATCGAGGCGCTCAACGCCGGAGCTTTTTACTACATCCGCAAAGGCCCCAAGCTTCTCGAAGACGTCCTGAGCGCCGCTAACCTTGCCATGGATCGCTCCCAGCTCCGCCAGCAAAACGCGGCACTTCTGCGAGACGCCGCGCAGCACAACTCGCTTGACAACATCATTGGCGAGAGCGAGCCCATGCGCAAGCTCAAGCAAACCATCCGCACCATCGCCACCACCAACAGCACCGTCATTGTCAGCGGCGAGAGCGGCACCGGCAAAGAGCTTGTCGCGCGCGCCATTCACACCTGCTCGCCGCGCTCAGGCAATCCTTTCGTCAGCGTCAACTGCGGAGCCTTCCCCGAAACCCTTCTCGAAAGCGAACTCTTCGGCTACGTCAAGGGAGCCTTCACCGGAGCGAACGCAAATAAGCGAGGCCTCTTCGAACTCTCCAGCGGCGGCACCATCTTCCTCGACGAAATCGGGGAAACCACACTCTCCATGCAGGTCAAGCTGCTCCGTGTCCTGCAGGAGCGTTGCATCCGTCCCGTCGGCGGCGGCCAGGAAACTCCCATCGATGTGCGCGTCATCGCCGCCACCAATAAAAATCTCCTGCAGCAGGTGCAGGAAGGCCAGTTCCGCGAAGATCTCTACTACCGCCTCAGCGTGATCCCCGTGGAGGTTCCGCCGCTGCGCGATCGCGGCGAAGACGTAGTCCTGCTGGCCAATCATTTCCTTAAAAAATTTGCCGTCCAGATGAGCAAGAACGTCGTCCGCCTCTCTGCCCAAAGCCTGCAAACCATGAAGGGATACGATTGGCCCGGCAACGTTCGCGTGCTCGAAAACACCATCGAACGCGCCGTCGCCCTATCCACCGAAGAAGAACTCCGCGTCGAACTCCCCAACTCCGGAGCCAGCGCCATCCCCACCATGGCCAACAACGGAGCCCTCGGAGTAGCCCTTCCTCCCGACGGCCTCGACCTCGAGCGCTACATCGCCGATGTCGAGAAGAGTCTCTTGCAATCTGCCATGCGCCGCTCCAACGGCGTCCAAACCCGCGCCGCCGAAATCTTAAAACTCAGCTACCGCAGCTTCCGCCACATGATGAAAAAGTACGACCTCTCCTAGCAAGAATCGGTTGACCTATCAAGAATTGGGTGGCCCACATATGCCTTCCTTCGGCATATGTGGGGACCAGGCAACGCTCCCCTCCGAAGCCGCTGTCTTTGCTCTAAAGCGGTTCCAAAGTAGATATGTCTGCCATCTGCTGAGAGGGTCATCTTGAGCCGAAGGCGAAGGCCCCCGCAATGCCCAAGTCTCCCGTGCGTCCTCAAGCTTTCCAGCCCGCCATCGATTCTTCTTTTCCTCGCTCCCGCGGGATATGCGTTCCGTGAAACCGTTCTAACGCGAACTCCACGCCCTTGCTCTCGTTCTCCCCACCCTTCTTTCGAGCGATAATGCCCCATGCACTACGCCGCCCGATCTTCCATCCACTCCCCCTACACCCACGCCGCGAAACTCTCACCCCCAATCCGCCTCGACCTCCGCTCCAGCGCCGTCCACGACGTCTCCCTCACCGAACTCCCCATCAACCCCACCGGCCTCGAACTCGGCTCCAGCTCCTCTTACGGCGACCCGCTCGTTATCGAGCGCCTCGCTCTCCGCGCCCAGGTTCCCGCCGAATCCATCGTCCCCACCATCGGCGCCTCGCTCGCCAACCATCTAGCTCTATCCGCGCTCTTCGATCCCGGTGACGAAGTCCTCATCGAGGAGCCAACCTACGACCCCTTGCTGCACACTGCCCGTCTCCTCGGTGCCACCATCCGCCGCTTTCCCCGCCGTGCGGAAAATAACTTCGCCATCGATCCTGATGACATCCGCCGCGCCATCACCTCTCGCACCCGCGTGATCGCCCTGTGCAATCTGCACAATCCCACCAGCGCCGAGGTTGACGAGCCCACCCTCCGCGCCATCGGAGAAGCCGCTGAAAAATCCGGTGCCCGCGTCCTCGTCGATGAGGTCTATCGCGAAGCCATCTGGGGAGCCTCCTCCCGCCACGCTCTCTCGCTCGGAGATAATTTCCTCGTCACCACCAGCCTTACCAAAGCCTACGGCCTCGGCTCTCTTCGCTGCGGATGGATTCTCGCCGAGCCCGTTCTAGCCGCGCGTATGCGAAAAATGCAGGACCTCTTCGGCTCCAACGCTCCCCACATCGCCGAGCAGCTTTCAGCCATCGCCCTCGGCTGCATCGATCAACTCGAAACCCGCGCCCGCCTCGTCCTCGATGCTAACCGCGCCGCCGCCGTCGAAATCCTCTCTCCTCGCTCCGATCTGCAACTCACCATCCCACCCCATGGAACCACCCTCGCCCCCCGCCTGCTCTCCGGTAAGGTCGAGTCTTTCTGCGAACTCCTGCGCACAAAATACGAAGTCGGAGTCGTCCCCGGATTTCCCTTCGAGATGCCGCATCACTTCCGTCTCGGACTCGGCGGCGACCCCGCTCTCACCCGCGAATCTCTCCAGCGCCTCGCCCTGGCCCTCGACGATGTTGCGAATCACTGACCTGCCCGCCCAAAAGGAAAACGCTCCCGATCTTTCCGGGAGCGTTTTAACCAGTGCCTTTGCCGTCAGCTACGCCGCGTCCTCATCTTCGCCCGGGTCAGGAATCGTCGAGGGTGGATCGCTCGTGGGAAATGAATCAGCCAGAGTCTTATCGTGAGCTTTTTCCTTCGTCTGACGCTGTTCGTCTTCGCCTTTGATCTTCGGCCGTTCTTCCGGATCGCGCCGTGAGCCGATGTGCTCACGTTCATCCGGAGTTACCTGCGGAGTGCCTTTGTTTCCTCTCGGTGTCTCGCCTGCCATGGCTCCTCTTCCGGAATTCGGCCTCTGAAAATTTCGCAGCCGAAACCCTCTTTTGCGTCTCTACGCAATCGTGTTGCCGTAAAAGCTGCGTGCAATAGAATTGGATGCTCGGTAGGGGAGGTGTGCGCCGCCTTAAATCAGAAGCCAGGCGCGATCAATCAATGCGGAGGAATCAGGGTGATTGCCTTTAGAGCGGTTCCAAAGTAGATGTGTCTGCCATCTGCTGCGAGGGTCATCCTGAGCCGAAGGCGAAGAACCCCAGAATGCCCAGGTCTCCCGCGTGGCCTCAAGCTTTTCAGCCCGCCATCGATTCTCTTCCTCGCTCCCGCGGGATATACCTTCCATGAAACCTTCTAGTCAACCAGGCCGTGCTCTTTCAGCACCAGCGCCACTTTTCGTATGACCTCGGAGGGATGCACTGGTTTCAATAAAATCTCGAAGTGGAATCCCTTACTCTCGGCCTCGCGCAACAACTCCACCGTCGTCGCCTGCCCAGAAAACAGCAACACTTCCACATCCGGCAGGGTATTGCGAATCTCCATTGCCATGGCGACCCCGTCCAACCCGGGCATCATCACGTCGCTCAGAACTAAATTCGGCAGCAGGCTGCGCGCCGCAACCAGCCCCAGCATTCCGTTGTACGCGGTATACGTCTCATAGCCCGCGTGACGAAAGATCACCGATAGAGTATCGGCAATCGTCTGTTCATCGTCCACAATCAAGATCCGAGCTGCTGCCATGTGGCACATTTTACCCAGTTTCCCTCGGCGGTGTTGTAAATAAATTGTAAGAAGGCGGACAAAGCGTACCCATAAACTCTCAATTACCACCTTCGTGTTACCCGTGTCAGTTGTCACCAGATGCGCTTCCGTGGGGTTTTTCGATCTGACGTCTCATGCTTTTTCCTCGTTGCAAGGCTGTATTTCTAAGCTATGCTGTAGCTCGTGGCGGTTTCCTTCACAGTTCTGGCTTCTGGTAGCCGAGGCAATAGCACGGTTATCGCGACCTCTCAAACCCGCGTGCTTGTTGATTGCGGCCTCTCCTGCCGTGAAACCTGCCGCCGCCTCGCCGCCCAGGGCATCGCCCCGGAGTCGCTTTCCGCCATTCTTGTCACCCACGAGCACTCCGACCACGTCGCCGGCGTGAACGTCATGGCCAAGAAATTCCGCCTCCCGGTTTACATGACTGCGCCCACCCATGGCGCGTGGTGCCGTCAGTTCAAGGATTCGGCAGGCAATCGCGTCCAGGCAGAACGCCTCGAACTGTTCTCATCGGGGAAGGGGTTCAGCGTTGGAGACATTGAAATTACGCCATTTACCATCCCTCACGATGCCGCCGATCCCGTAGGATTTCGCTTCATCGCAGAAGGCGTGCGCATTGCCATTGCAACCGATCTCGGATTTATGACCCAGAACGTCAAGGACCAGCTTCGCGGCTGCGATGGGCTCATTCTCGAATCCAACCACGACCTCGAAATGCTCCGCGTCGGCCCATATCCCTGGTCCGTAAAACAGCGCGTCATGTCCCGCGTCGGACACCTCTCCAACGAAGCTCTCGCGGAATTCCTGACAACAGACTATGATGGTAGTGCGGCATTCCTGATTCTGGCTCACTTGTCTGAGCAGAACAATCATCCTGACTTGGCGCGTGTAGCGGCCGAGCGGGCTTTGGGAGTGCGACCGGGGCTGTGGGGCAACCAGCTGGTTCTCGCTTCCCAGGATGAACCGCTTGCAACCCTCACACTATAAATTTATATGAGTAAATGTATCGATCCTTTCGTCGGACACATCCTCGCGGGATGGCGCTATGACATTACCGGCCTCGCGCCGGAGATGAGCGGCGATTACGAGGCCCACCTCGCCGAATGCGATCATTGCCGTTCCCGGCAAAAACTTCATCGCACCATCGACATCACCCTCATCACCTTGGCCACGGTATCGGCAATTGTCTTCGTCTTCGCCTTTGCCGTCATCCACCACTTCAGTCCGCCGCACGCGCTTCTGTTCGAGTTCGGTGCTCTCTGCGGATTCGCCTTTTCGGCCTTGGTATGGCTCGCCGTCGCCATCGCCACTCCGGCGCCGCTCGTTGTCAAAGACGCGGCCATGTCCGGAGCGCGAAATCTCCACGACCGCCTCCCCGAAAATCTCCGCGACCGTCTCCCCGAAGAGCTTCGGGTCAAGATCTCCGGCCACTAGAACTCCAGGATTCACCAAAAAGTAACCTCTCCGTCGACGGAGGGGTTACTTTTTGGTGAATCCTCAATGACCCTGCATAACCATTGACCACCCTTAAACCTGGGCCCTGTCCAACCATTGACTATAACGTCAATGGTTTGCCGTCCTTACCCCAGAACCAATCCGCCGCGCAATCCGGCCACGCTTTCAATGTGTTGTTCCAAACACCAGCGTTCAAGCTGCTTAACCAGCCTTTCGCAAGCCCGCGGGTCCCAGAAATTCGCCGTCCCCACTTCCACCGCCGTTGCTCCCGCCAACAGAAATTCCACCACGTCCTCCGGCGTGCTGATGCCGCCCATGCCGATCACTGGAATCTTCACTGCCTGCGCGACTTCATAAACCATGCGCACCGCAATTGGCTTGATCGCCGGACCGCTCAGTCCCGCCGTCACATTGGAGATTCGTGGCCTCCGCGTCACCGGATCGATGGCCATCGCAAGGAATGTATTCACCAGCGAAACGGCGTCCGCACCCGCATCTTCAGCGGTCCGCGCCATCTTCGCAATGTCGGTCACGTTAGGCGATAGCTTCACAATCAGAGGACGCCGCGAAACCGCCCGCGCCGCAGTCACCACGTCCGCCAGCAGCGAAGCGTCCTGCCCGAACGTGATTCCTCCATGCCGCACATTCGGGCAAGACACATTCAACTCATACGCCGCAATCCCTTCACCCTCGTTCAATATGCGGATCGTCTGCTGATACTCGTCCGTGCTGTACCCATAGACATTAGCGATCACCACGGCATCTTTGATCTTCACCAGACGCGGCAGCTTCTCTTCAATAAATGCGCGGGCTCCAATGTTTTGCAGCCCAATCGCATTCAGCATTCCCGCTGCCGTTTCAAACAGACGTGGCGGAGGATTGCCCGCCATCGGCTCTCGCGACAACCCCTTCACCACAAATCCGCCGAGCCGTTCGAGCGAGACAATGTCCTCAAACTCCACGCCATATCCAAACGTGCCAGACGCCGCAAGAATCGGATTCTTCAGTTGAAGGCCAGCGACGTTCACGCTCATGTCGAGCGTAAGCGGCCCGCGTTTTGATGCACTCGGCGCGGCATCGGCGGCAGCGGGCCTGGAGTCGATAGCAGCTTTGCCTTCAACCTGCTTTGGGACCTTGCCTGCGGCTTCGGCTGTCGAATTCGGATTCTTCTTGCTCATTCCTTCATTCTACTTCGAGCCCTTCGCCGCTGCGACTCCAGGGTTGTCCGCAAACGCCTCATGCAGTGCGCGACCCACTGCGCTCGCAGGTTTGTTGATGCGCAGCAGAGAACTCAGCGTCACGGCCAAATCGACCGGCTCCACGTTCTCGCGATAAACGCCCGGGCGAAACGCCGCGCCGTAGAAGGCCAGCGGGACATGCGCATCGTAGCTATAAGGCAGCGCGTGTCCGGTGCCGCTGGCATAGCCAATCTGGAATGGTGGGTAGAGTCCAGTGACGTACCATCCCGCAAGAGGCGAGTACGCGTTAAGTGTTTGCTGGCGGAAAACCGTGTTGTTTACATTGCCCGCCGCCATCTGGACTTTCGTGCTGTAGCTGCGGAAGCCGAGCTTCAGCATCAACTCGCCAACGGTTTTTTCCGCGTCGGCCTCTTGTACACTCACCGCATCAAAGGCTTCGGAATCCAGATGTACAGTCGGATAATCGATGTACACCACATACTTGTTGTCTTTGCCGTACTGTAAACCCAACATGTAATTGAGTTGTGTCTGCAGATCAGTGGGGCTGAAATTAAAGGCCGGAATCCGTAATTTGGTGGCGAAGTCCGTCATGGGAGCGATGCCGTGGTCGGCGCTCAGCGCTACTGCCCAGTTGCCTTTGCCCACCTTCGCATCGAGATACTGGAAGAAATCAGCCACAGTGCGGTCGAGCGCGATCAGCATGGCCTTGTGTTCCGGCGAATCGGGACCAACCTTGTGGCCGAGAATGTCAGGCGAGGAGAAGCTGACCGAAATCAAATCAGTCACTGCTCCAGTTCCGAGCTTCTCGTTTTCAATAATCTGCTTGGCAATTTCAACCGTGTAGTCATTGCCCCACGGCGTAGCTCCCACAAGATCGTAGAACGACGCGTCCTGACCTTTATCGTTTCTTACCGGAGCCGTCGAGCGCAGCACGTTTCCCGCCGCGTCCTTCACTTCACGGTTCAAATAGCTTTGGCGCGTCGCGCTCGCATTGAATTTCACCAGCCATGCGGGCGCCTGCTGCATGTAGTACGACGACGTAACGAACGCGCCCGATTGAGGATCGATGAAGAACGCGCCATCGGCAGAAAAACCGACAGGCAGAATCGCCGCGCGATCCTTCAAGGCGATGCCATAAACCTTGGCGCGCCCGCTGGTAGCGAGTTTCAACTCGTCGCCAATCGTGTCGGTCTGCAGATTATTCGGCGAAGCGCTCCACTTCTCTCCTGTCACGCCCGGCGGCAGCCCAATGGGTTTCGTGTTCTCGTCTTCAACGCTTGAAACCAGGTGGCGCAACTTCGGGTCCCACCATTCGTTCGCGAAAATCCCATGCCCCAGCGCATAAGTTCCCGTGCCCAGTGTTGCGTGCCCTGGCGCTGTTTTCGTTGCCGCGTAGTTGTAGTAGCAGGAGGTGAACCACGCACCATGATCCATCAGCAGGCGGAATCCGCCCTCGCCAAAGTCGTCATGGTAGCGTTCCAGCAAATCGCCGCGCAGTTGATCGACCACAACAATGACAACCAGCTTTGGCTTGGCGTCATAAGCGCTTGCAAAACAAGCAACGGCCCACAGGGTGAGTACGACGAGAGCGAGAGAGCTACGAAGTTGTCGGGGCATACTGCAGAATAGTTTAGTCCAGAGAACGTGAATAGCCTATGAAAGCCGAACTATCTATCCGCGACTACTACATCGAACCGAGAACCTGACGCAGATCCGAGAGGCGTTGGGAAAGCAATTCTGGTGTCCGTAAGTAGTCCGCAAGGCCGCATAACTTTCACACTCACCATGCGGTTCTTGTTATCCTGTGTACTTATGCTTGATCTTGCATTTGTACGTCAAAATCTATCTACCGTAGAAGATAAGCTGCGCAGCCGCGGCGCAAACCCTGAGCAATTGCTGGGCAACTTCCGGGAAATCGAAACTCGCCGCCGCGCTCTGACGCATGAGTTGGAACTCGCCCTGGCGCGGCGCAATGAACTCAGCAAGAAGATCGGCCGGCTGATGGGCGCTGAGAAAAAAGGTTCGATCACCGCCGATCAGAAGTCGGAGTTGGAATCGTTGAGCGCCGAAGTCCTGAAGTTGAAGGAAGGCATCCCCGCTCTCGAAGAGCAATCCAAGGCCGCCGACAAACAGCTTTACGACATTCTGGCCACCATTCCCAATCTTCCGCACGAGTCCGTTCCTGTCGGCAAGGATGAAACTGCCAACGTTGAGGTCAAGCGTTGGGGCGCGCCGCCTGTGATGGACTTCACTCCGAAGCCGCACTGGGAACTTGGCGAGCAGCTAGGCATTCTCGATCTCGAACGCGCCAGCAAGATCACCGGAGCCCGCTTCGCTCTCTACTGGGACATGGGCGCGAAACTCGAACGCGCGTTGATGAACTTCATGCTCGACCTGCACACGCGCGAGCATGGTTACACCGAGGTCCTGCCGCCTTATCTCGTGAACTCCGAATCGATGTATGGAACCGGGCAATTGCCCAAATTTGAGCAGGATCTGTTCAAGGTTCCGCAAGGCGAGCGCGACCTGTGGCTCATTCCCACCGCCGAAGTTCCGGTCACCAATATCTTTCGCGATGAAACGCTCGAAGCCTCGCGCCTGCCGGTCTCGTTAACGGCGTACACGCCCTGTTGGCGCAGTGAGGCGGGATCATATGGCAAGGACGTGCGAGGCATCATTCGCCAGCATCAATTCCAGAAGGTGGAACTGGTAAAGTTTTCGAAACCTGAAGAGAGTTACGACGAACACGAGAAGCTGACGCGTGCCGCCGAAGAAGTTCTGGAACGACTCGGCCTGCACTATCGCCGCATGCTGCTTTGCTCCGGAGACATGGGCTTCAGTTCAGCGAAGACATACGATCTGGAAGTCTGGTTGCCAGGGCAGGGATTGTTTCGCGAGATTTCCTCCTGCTCGAACTTTGAAAGCTTTCAGGCCCGTCGCGCCAACATTCGCTACCGGACCGAAGGCCGGAAGGGAACTGAGTTGGTACACACCCTGAACGGCAGCGGTCTTGCCATCGGCAGAACCTGGGTGGCCATTGTCGAAAATTATCAGCAGAAAGACGGTAGTGTCCTGATTCCAGAGGCGCTGCGCCCTTACATCGGAGCGGAGAAAATCGAAACGCGAAAGATGTAGGCGCTCCGAACTGCCGGACTGAATACGTAATTGAGAAATGACCGGAAACCGGCAATCGAATAGACTGGATATGCTATGAAGAAGATGTGGGCGACAATAAAGGGTTATATCTGGTGGACTCATCAACGAGGATCATTCCACTACGATGTGATGGTCACGCTGATTTTGTTATTCATTTTTGTAACCCCGCGGTTTATCAATTACAAGGACAAACCGGCGGAGCGTCTGCCGCGTCCAAAGAGTGTGCTGGTCATTCCGGATGGAGCCAAGGGATTTATTTTCCGGGTGGATGCGCGCGATGTTCCGAGTAAGACTCAAACCGAACAGCAGGCAGAACTGCTCCGGGTCATTGAGCCGATTGTTGGCTACGTGAAGTTGGATCACTGGGCTCCCGAGCAGGATAGCAATGGGAACCTTGTGGGATATCATGTGTGGGTTCGGAGATAGGCGCCCGGATTTGCCACTGTGCCCGGGGCCGAAAAGAGATTCGAATGCGTAAGTGGATGCTGTTGATGTCCGTAGCGGTTCTGATGGCCGTCTCCGCGTCAGGTCAGGTCAAGCAAGGCAATGTGGAGCAGGTGTTGAATTTGCTCGACAAAGCAAATACGACTTTCAAAACAGTCCAGACCGACTTCGTATGGGACCAATATCAAAAAGTTGTAGATGAGCATTACTCGCAGCAGGGCGTGATGTATTTCCGTCGCTCCGGAAACTCCGTCGAGATGTCTGCCGACATTCAAAAGCCCGATCGCAAATACCTCCTGTTCAGCGGCGAAGAGTTGCAGGTATATCTGCCCAAGGCGGATCAGGTTACACGTTACATGGCGGGGAAGAACCGTCAGGATTTCGAAACCTATCTGGTCCTGGGTTTTGGTGGACGCGGCCACGACCTGCCCAAGAATTTCGACGTTCACTACGCGGGCGTTGAGGCAGTAGGCGGCGCTCAAACCTACAAACTCGAACTTGTCCCCAAGGCCCAAAAGGCAAGGGCGATGTTCCGCCTGATTACCTTGTGGATTGATCAGCAAACAGGTATGAGCGTACAGCAGAAGTTCCAGGAAAACGGCGACGATTATCGCCTGGCGAAGTACAGTGCAATTCGCGTGAATCAGAAGCTGCCCGACAATGCATTCAAGCTGAAAACTACGGGGAAGACCAAGTACATCAGCCCCAATAGCTAGGCCTAAGGGAAGATTCCGCCGAGCTGTTTTGCCTTAACCGTGCAACCGAAGGTCGTCGGGATGCGTCTCATCCGATATGAGGAATTCATGGTCAGACCCAAGGTAGTGATCATCCCGGCGCGGCCCGACCCGAGTGCCCGCGACCGGGTACGCACGAACGATCCGCGGTATTTGGAGGGACAGAGAGTCCTCGTAGATGCCATGAAATATCTCCTGCAGAGTGACCGCGATGCTAACCGCGAAGCAACCGAGTTATTGAGCGAGCACGTGCGGACCATGTTCCGCATGAGCGACTCCCCATTTCATAGTGCTGAAAGGGTCTAGCACAACGGCCGGAATTTCCAAGCCGGGGCTCAGGCTCCGGCTTTTCCGCGCCCAATGGCCAGCTCGTGTTCCGGAATCTCATTGTTACGCGGTGTTTGCCACCATGCCAGAAATCCAGCAGCCAACACAAATACAAAGGGAAAGCACTCCAGGGTGTAGCGATCCTCGGACATGCCGGTCGTGGCCAGGAACAGCGAGCGAACCACGGGATAGATGAGCAGCAGCGAAAGATAGCGAATCTTCCTGCGCAATAGCCAGGCCCCGGCGATGGCGGCAGCGACATACGCGAGGTTCAACATTCCCAGCGCAATATCGCACCAAGCGTCGTGTGGATCTTCGACGATCTCCCAGAAATGAGTGTCGAGCGGCATCATCTCGCTGCGCGGCCGGAACCACATATCCAGCATGCGGGCGGTTGGCAACAACAGGTAGTAGCGTAGCGGATGAATGTGAATATTCTCTTCGGCCATCGCCGCAAACTGACGATCGATTTCTGGCGTCATCTGATGCTTTACGTTGTATTGGTCGAGCAGCGAATGAACAATCGCACGCTGTGTTTCCGAGGTGTAGGCGTGGTCGGGGATGTCGCCCACGTCGATCGGTTCGCCGGGAACGCGGAAGCCCACGTCCTCGACACTCGCGTAATCGATCAGCCAAGTCTTGAACCAGCGCTCCCAGCCGGTGGGCAGATACTCGCCCGGATCGCTGGCATGAGTGGTGACCAGAGGCTGAAAGACGTGGAATGTGCGCCAGTTGCGAACCGTCCACGGCGCAAGCGGAGACAGCGACACGGCGCCAAGCAGTACAAGTGCCGTCAGCAGCTCTCGTCTTCGCGCGCCATCACGATACATGAGCACAGCCATCGGCAACCCGATGCAGCCCAGGATCAGTCCTCCATCGGGGCGAAGCAGAATGGCTCCCGCCGAGGCGACTCCGCAGAGCGCCCACCAACGCAAACGCCGCATGTCCAGCGCGATCACGGCACAGTCGACAGCCGCAGTGATGAAGAAGATTTCCAGGCATTCGGTAAGCGGCGTAGCAACGTAGTTCATCAGAAACGGACAGAAGGCTGCTAGGATGAAGGCGGTGCGCGCAGCTCTGTCGGAGAACAGACGGCGCGCAATGTCTGCTACCAAAAAGCAGGTCAGCACGTCAAAAACAAGCTGGAACAGCATCGCGCCGAAGTATTGGTCCTGGCCGAACAGTAGGAAGGTGAAAGCAAGGAAGAATGGATAGCCCGGCAGGCGGATCAGCGTCGGTTCCCATCCCGAAGCTTTCTCCAATCCGAACATGTGATTGTTAATCAGGGACTTCGCGATATCGCCATAGATTAGCGTATCGCCAGCCATTACCGGTATCTTGAAAACGAAAAAAAGCCGCAGCAGAATTGCTGCGATGCTCGTGGCGAGAAACCACCGGCGATGCCTGTTTATGAGGGTGAGCACGACCGAATATAGCAGAAGCCCAGACCGGCTGGCCAGTGTAGAGCAGTGCTGAACCGATGAGGTTCATTGACGGAGCGTTGTGTGCACCATACGATAAGAAGTACGGCAAATACATAATGTCCAAGCCCATTTTCTTCGATCCTGATCGGCGTCGCTGGAAGCGTATTCGCAAGACGCTCGATGTGTCCGTCGTGATACTGAGCCTGCTGATCGTCTTCTTCGCCCTCACCGTCGTGCGCAAAATTAACATTCCAACGGTGTTGCTGGCTGACCAGAAGAAGAACTATCGCGCACTCAAGCTGAAAGAGCCGAAGAAGCCGCAAAGGAGGGGTACTCACCGCAAGACGCTGATTCCGGCATCGCAGGTCGTGTTGAACTCCGGCGAAGGCATTCGCGGCGCCTTTTATGTGACCTGGGATGCGGCTAGCTACAGTTCCATGCGGGAGTACATCCACCAGATCGACTTCGTCTTTCCAGAGTGGTTGCATGTGCTCGGAACTGACGGACATCTGCAGGCGGTCAAAGAAAATAACACGCTTTATGACGTTATAACCAACAGCCACGTCGCAACGATCGATGTGAAGTTGATGCCGTTGATCAAGAGCACCAACGCTCAGGTTGACGTGCTGCCCTTGGTGAACAACTTCGATCCCATTCAGAATATCTGGCGCACTGACGTAGCTCAGATGCTCAACTCCAAAGACGGACGCGATCGCTTCCGCCGTGAGCTCGGCATATTTCTCGCCAGCGACAACTACAAAGGTTTAACGCTCGATATCGAGGGTTTCGATCAGGAGGCGCAGCCCGGCTACCGTGAGCTGATCGCCGAACTTTCCACGGACCTTCATCACCGCAATCAAAAACTCTACTTGAGTGTGCCCGCCGCCAACCCTGATTTCGACTACGTGCTCATGTCGAAGCTGGCCGACGGTTTGATCCTGATGAACTATGACCAGCACTATCCGGGAGGCGCGCCCGGCCCTATCGCAGGTCAGGACTGGTTTACACAGAATCTGATCAAAGCGCTGAAAGTCGTTCCCCGCGAAAAGATCATCTGCGCCATCGGCAACTATGGATACGACTGGACAACGGACAAGACCGGGAAACCGGGAATGGCTGGTGTTCACAACGTCAGCGTGCAGGAGGCCTGGCTGGAGGCGCGTGATTCGGAATCGGACATCGACTTCGATTTCGACATGCTGAATCCGCACTTCACCTACCTCGACGGAAACAACAGCCGGCATGACGTCTGGTATCTGGACGGCGTCACCGCGCTGAATCAAATGCGTGCGGCGCGCTCGCTTGGGATCTCCACGTTTGCCTTGTGGCGTCTCGGTTCAGAGGACCGTGCTCTATGGAAAATTTGGGACTCGCCGAAGGACGCGGACGCCACCGAGAAGTTGAAGGTTGTCGACCCTGGCCAGGATGTAGATATCGAGGGCGACGGCGATATCCTGCATATTGCGAGCCGTCCATTACCGGGAACGCGCGACATCACGGTTGATCCTAGCGGACTGGTGACAGACGAAGTTTTTCGCGAGTTGCCGAGTCCTTACCGCATCGATGCTTATGGCGCTCCGAGCAAGCGTGTTGCACTTAGTTTCGATGATGGTCCCGACCCGGATTGGACGCCGAAAGTTCTCGACGTTCTCAAGCAATACGGCGTAAAAGCGACATTCTTCACCATTGGCCTGGAAGCGGAAAAATTCCCCGGCCTGCTCAAGCGCATCTATCGCGAAGGTCACGAAATCGGTAATCACACCTTCACGCATCCGGACATCAGCAACATCAGCGCGCAATATGCGCGAGTCGAACTGAACCTGACGGAGCGCCTGCTGGCAGCCAAACTCGGCATCAAACCGGTGCTCTTTCGCCCACCGTATTCCATCGATCAGGAACCGGACACCGCCGACGAGGTGCGTCCGCTCGAACTGACCCAGGACATGGGATATATCACGGTGGGCGACAAGATCGATCCCGATGACTGGCACGAAGATCCGCGCCCATCGCCTGAGCAGATTACGCAATCGATTCTCGACCAGCTTGGTCGCGGTTCGGTCATTCTGCTGCATGATGGCGGCGGCAATCGCGCCAACACCGTCAAAGCGCTGCCCCTCATAATTACGGCGCTGCGCGCACGCGGATACGATATTGTCTCCGTACACGAACTGCTGGGCAAGAGCTACGCCGAGGTCATGCCCCCGATCTCAAAGAATGAACGATTCTGGGCGACGGTCGATTCCGCGGGTTTCCTGATCTTTGGAGCGGTCAACAGCTTCATCGTATTCGTCTTCTTCGTCGGTGACGTACTGATGAGTGGACGGCTTGTATTCGTTGGAGCGACAGCCATCTTTGACCGTCTGCGGCGGCACGCCACCGATATGGCTACGGATATATCGGCCTTCCATCCCGGTGTCGCGGTCTTGATCCCTGCTTATAACGAAGAGAAGGTCATCGACCGCACCATTCGCAGCGTGCTCAACTCCACCTATGCAAACCTTCACGTCGTCGTCATCGATGACGGATCATCGGATCGCACCTACGATGTAGCTCGCGAGAAGTTTGCCAGTGAAATCGCAATCGGCCGCGTAACCGTTCTTCGGCAGGAGAATGGCGGCAAGGCCCAGGCCTTGAACTACGGATTGCAGTTCGTAGCGGAAGAAATTTTTGTCGGAATCGACGCCGATACCCTGATTGCCAACGATGCTATCGCCTACCTTGTGCCGCACTTCCAGGACGCAAAGGTCGGAGCCATCGCAGGCAATGCCAAGGTCGGCAACCGAGTGAATCTGTGGACACGCTGGCAGGCTCTTGAATATATAACCAGCCAGAACTTTGACCGCCGCGCCCTGAATACTTTCAGTGCCGTGTGCGTGGTGCCCGGCGCGATTGGTGCATGGCGTACCGAGGCCGTGCGCGGTGCCGGCGGTTATAAAACCGATACCGTCGCCGAAGACGCCGATCTCACGATGGCCCTGCTGCAGGACGGCTACAAGGTTGAGTACGAAGATCGCGCGCTTGCCTACACCGAGGCTCCGACCACGGCGAATGGCTTGATGCGCCAGCGTTTCCGCTGGTCATTCGGAATTCTCCAGGCCGTCTGGAAACATCGTTCGGCTTTTGCTCGCAAGGGTGCTCTCGGCTTCCTGGCGCTCCCCAACATCGTAATCTTCCAGATCATGTTGCCCTTGGTGTCGCCGTTCATCGACATCATGTTCGTGGTCGGAAGCTTGAAGTACCTGATCTGGGACAAGCACTTCCATCCTGAGACGGCGGACCCTGCAAGCTTCCAGCAACTTGTGCTGTTCTTCTTGATGTTCCTGGTCATCGACTTCATCGCCTCTGTGATTGCGTTCTCGCTTGAGCGCCGCCATGGACGCGATCGCCGCGACTGGTGGCTGCTGGGACACGTGTGGCTGCAGCGCTTCGCCTATCGCCAGCTATTCTCCGTCGTCCTGATCAAGACTCTGCGGCGCGCCATTGATGGCAGACACTTCTCCTGGGACAAACTGGAGAGAACGGCCACCGTTACCGAGCCCGAGCGACGTCGAACACTTGAGACTCGACCGTGAACTGCAGGCGCTGGGGCGTAAGAGAGTGAATCTCCAACAGAGCATCCGCACGTCTTAATCGTGCGGCTGCTCTCAGTTCACTACTTGCATTCCGCTTCCTCGCGGTGAGAACCTTACAGCAACGTGTCCCGCCAAAAGCAAAACGAGACCAACCGTTCCGGAGAAGCGCTCTCTGCTTCCGCCCTCAAACTGCGTCTGCTGAAAAGCCTGAAGTGTACTACCAAATATGAGAAATTGGCCTGGGAGAGTGGCGCGCGATTGGTCGCGGGGGTTGACGAAGTAGGGCGTGGATCACTGTTCGGATGCGTAGTGGCTGGTGCCTGCATTCTCGATCCCGCAGATCGCATTCGCGGCCTTCGCGACTCCAAACTGCTGCCAGAGGAAGACCGCGAAAAGCTTGCCGAGCGTATTCGCCAGCGCGCCATCGCCTGGTCTGTAGCCGAGGTGGATGTGGGCAGGATCGAGCAGATCAACATCTATCACGCCAGCCTTCTTGCGATGAAGCTGGCGGTTGAGCGTTTGAACCCCCGGCCTGACTTTCTGCTGGTCGATGCGGTGAGAGTGGACTTCGACTGCGCGCAAAAAAAGATCATCCATGGCGATGCGCTGTCGGCTTCGATTGCCGCCGCGTCCATTCTCGCCAAGGTTCATCGCGACGCCATTCTCCGATCCTGGGACCCCATCTACCCCCAATACGGCCTTGCCAGCAACAAAGGATATTCCACGCCGCGTCATCAGCGTGCGTTGCGTGAGTTCGGGCCGTCGCCCATGCACCGGCAGGCCTATGCTCCCGTGGCCGACGCTGGCGAGGACTGGCGGCAGAGACTAGAGTTCGTGAACGAGGAAAGTGAATGTTAAAACTGCTCTGCGTGACCGCTCATCCGGATGATGAAGCGGGATGCTTTGGTGGAATCCTTGCAAAATATTCCGAAGCCGGAATCGAGTGCTCCGTGATCTGCCTTACCGCCGGAGAGCGGGCCGCAAACCGAGGAGGCATTATCCCGGATGAAGCATTGAAGGAGACGCGGCGCCTGGAGTTTGCCGACTCCTGCAGGCATCTCGGAGTGGCTCACTCCGAGGTGTTGAACTACGCCGACGGAGCCCTCGATCGTGCCGACTTCAACGAGGTCACCGGAGTGCTGGTGCGCTCCATTCGCCAATTCCGTCCGCACGTCGTTGTCAGCTTTGGTGGCGAAGGATTTGTCACCGCCCACCCTGACCACGGCATGGCGGGATTGTTTACCTCCGCCGCATTCCAGTGGGCCGCGCGCAAAACGCGCTATACCTCCCAACTCGAAAACGGTCTCACTCCCTGGCAGGCGAAAAAACTCTACTACGTCACCACCGAGTTCTCATTACCCGAACGCCCTGTTGTCTCCCTCGCTCCGGTCACCGCGCGCGTCGCGATCGCGCCGTACATCGATCGCAAGATTGAGGCTTTCGCTAAACACACCACGCAACTTCCGCTGCTGCCCATCTTTGATCACGCACAGCGCCAGGGCGGAGTCCACGAATTGTTCCACCTGGTCGCGACCGCCGAAGTCACCGCGATGAAGATGGAGACTGACCTTTTCGCCGGAATACGCGAGCTGTAGGCTGACCCATAGATGGCCGAACCAATTAATTTCCAAGAGCAGGTTGGGTGGATTCTGTTGAGATTTAGACAAATCGAACGTCTCTGGCGAACCTTTCAGGACCGCCTCGCCCGCGAACTGCGCCTCGCCCGCGCCGCCACCTGCGAGCAGGCCAATCTCGTCCTCGATCGCTTCGTCGAGGACTTCAATCGCCGTTTCGCTGTCCCGCCCAAACAGACCGAAAACCACTTCCGGCGCTTGCCACGAGGCTTCGACCTGCAACGCTGCCTCAGCTTCCGTTACCAGCGAACCGTCGCTCCCGATCACACCATCGCCTTCGGCAGCGAGCGAATCCAACTCCCGAAAGAACGCCTCGGCTACGCCGCTGCAATCGTTGAACTCTCGCATCAACTCGACGGAACTCTCAAAATCTATCGCGCCGAAAAACTCCTGCTCACCTTGAACAGGCCGATTCACGAACTCGCTCAACCCAAACCCGCCATCCGAAGCTCCGCCCAAAAGCGCAAACCAAAACCCTTGATCTACAGCTACAGCGGCCATCCCGCTATCGCCGCTACCCCATAAACCCTTAACCAGAAAGCGACATTTTATGATTGCAGTTAATACGACATTTTATGGTTGCAACTACACCCAGTTTCAATCCCGCACCCGAGCGACTCCTCGACTCTTTAGATTTTCGCGGCCTGTGACTTTAGTCGCAGCCGCCCTTTCCTGCTCCCGGTAATGTTGATTGTGTACCCAGTTCTCAGGAGCTCTTCTAATGTTCTGTTACCAGTGTGAACAAACTGCTAAAGGCCAGGGATGCTCGCAAATCGGCGTCTGCGGCAAAGACGACAACACCGCGACTCTGCAGGATCTTCTCGTACACGCCCTGAAGGGTGTATCCATGTTTGCCCACCGCGCCGCAAAACTCGGCGCGCACGACGCCGCCGTCGATGAGTTCGTCGTCGAAGCGCTCTTTGCCACGCTGACCAACGTGAACTTCGATCCCGTTTCGGTCGCCGCCCTCATCGGCGAAACAGCCAATACTCGCGACCGTGCCCGTGAGCTTTATTTCGGAGCCGTCGCCGCCCACGGCCTCCAGCCTGAAAAGTTCAACGGAGCCAGCAAATTCGCTCCCGCCGCCAGCCTTGATGCGCTCATATCCCAAGGCAAACTGCACGACATCCGCGAAGCCCGCGCCGCCAATGGCAGCGAAGTCGCCAACCTGCGGGAACTGATCCTTTACGGCATCAAAGGCGTCGCCGCCTACGCCGAACACGCTCGTCAGCTCGGCGGAAGCGATGCCACCATCCACGCCACCATCCATGAAGTGCTCGACTTCCTCACCCATCCCGCGCCTTCGCTTGATGACCTGCTCGCCTACGCGCTCAAGGTCGGCGAACTGAACCTGCGTGTCATGGAACTGCTCGACAAAGCCAACACCGACGCCTTCGGCCATCCCACGCCCACTCCGGTTCGCATCAATCCAATCGCCGGCAAAGCCATCCTCGTTAGCGGACACGATCTCGCCGATCTGGCCGCCCTGCTTGAGCAGACCAAGGACACCGGAATCCAGATCTACACTCACGGCGAAATGCTTCCCGCCCACGGCTACCCCAAGCTCAAGGCCTACAAACATCTCGCCGGAAACTACGGTGGCGCATGGCAGGATCAGGCCCAGGAATTTGCCGCCTTCCCTGGCGCAATACTTATGACCTCCAACTGCATCCAGCAGCCGAAAAACAGTTACGGCGCGCGAATCTTCACTGCTGGAGCGGTGGCCTGGCCTGGACTCAAGCATGTTTCCCGCAAAGACTTTTCTCTGGTCATCGAGGCCGCCCTCGCCGAGCCTGGCTTCACCGAAAACGGTCCTGACGACACCATCCTCACCGGCTTCGGACACAACGCCGTCCTCGGCGTCGCTGACCAGGTGATTGGTGCTGTGAAGGCAGGAAAAATCCGCCACTTCTTCCTCATTGGCGGATGCGATGGCGCGCGCAGTGGCCGCGACTACTACACGCAGCTCGCCGAATCCGTGCCTGACGATTGCGTCATCCTCACATTGGCCTGTGGCAAGTATCGTTTCAACAAGCTGCAGTTCGGCGATATCGGAGGCATCCCCCGTCTTCTCGATATCGGTCAGTGCAACGACACTTACTCCGCCATCAAAATCGCCGTTGCCCTGGCCGGAGCCTTTGATTGCGGCGTCAACGACCTTCCGCTCTCGCTCGTCCTCTCCTGGTACGAACAGAAGGCGGTAGCGATCCTGCTCACGCTGTTGCACCTCGGTATCAAGAACATTCGCATCGGACCGACACTTCCGGCCTTCATCACGCCCGCGGTTCTCGGCCTTTTGCAGAAGAACTACAACCTGATGGCGATCACGAATCCGGAGCAGGACCTCGCCGCTATCCTGAAGTAGAAGCACCCAAAGTACGACCGGCTCCTGTTGCAACTCTCAAAGCCCCGGCGCTTGTGCCTCCGGGGCTTTTTTCGCGTTCGATTACCAAACGCGGGTAGTCTATCCAAGGTCAGGCAACCCGCATGTTCTGGAAACAATCAAGTACACAGAATCCAACGGGGGAAATACATGAACGGTTCCGTGCCATCCATTGATCAAATTAAGCAATCGATGCGGACAGTATGGATGGCAGGTGATTTTGGCGTTGTCGCCAGGACCATCTCTGCGGACGCTGAGTCGTTTGTCACCGGTCTCGCCATTCCTGCTGGCGTGCATGTGCTTGACGTAGCCTGCGGCACCGGAAACCTCGCTATCCCCCTTGCCCGACAGGGCGCGCAAGTAACCGGAGTGGACATTGCCACCAACCTTCTCGCCCAGGCGCGCGAGCGAGCGAATGCCGAAAACCTGGGCGCAACCTTCGACGAAGGTGATGCCGAGCAGCTTCCCTATGCGGACGCCTCATTCGACATCGTAGTTTCCATGTTTGGTGCCATGTTCGCGCCGCGGCCCGAACTGGTAGCGGCGGAATTTGCGCGCGTACTCAAGCCGAAAGGCTTGCTTGCCATGGCCAACTGGAACCCTGCCAGCTTCTCTGGCCAGATGTTCAAAGTCACCAGCCGCCATATTCCGCCCCCTCCCGGCATTGCGGCGCCGGTCCTTTGGGGGGACGAAGTTACGGTTCGAAAGCGCCTCGCTCCCTACTTCGTTGATGTTCAGACTCAAATCATTCCTATCGATTTCGATCTTCCCACCAACCCCGCCGGAGCCGTAGCCTTTTTCCGCAAATACTTCGGCCCGGTGCAGGCAGCGTTTAACCGGCTTGACGAGGCGGGGCAGGAGGCGTTCGCCGCCGATCTGGAATCGCTCTGGAGTCGAGCCAATGTCGCTCCCGACCCCGACACCCACACCCTAATCCGCAATGAGTATTTGCAAGTCACCGCCACCCGCGCCTAGGCCCGTGCCCATATATGCCTTTTCTATCAGAGCGGTTCCCTGGTAAATGTGTCTGCCATGTTCTGAGAGGGTAGAGGGTCATCCTTGAGAGGTCGTGACCGTTTGCTCGTGCTCTTGAAGGGTCATCCTGAGCCGAAGGCGAAGGACCCCAGCAATGCCCAACTCTCCCGCACGGCCTCAAGCTTTTCAACCCGCCATCGATTCTTCTTTTCCTCGCGGGATGTCCCTTCCTTGAAGCCAATCCAATATAGGGATCGCCGTGCTCCGCTCATGAAAGAACACTCCACCCAACCACAAGCGCTGTTAAGGTTACGATGGAACAGTACGATTGCCTCTGAGGAGTGTTCGCATGCCGGAACTGGTCAGAACTGGTGTTTCGATTGAGCAGGACTTACTGGATAAATTCGACAAGCTGATTATGAAGCGCGGTTATGGAAACCGTTCCGAGGCATTGCGAGACCTGATTCGTGAAATGTTGGTTTCCGAAGAAGTGAACGACAACAAGCAGGTGGTAGCCACCCTCTCAATGATCTACGATCACCACCGTCCCGATCTCTCCACTAAACTCACCGAGGCCCAGCATCATCACCACGACAACGTGTTGGCGGCAACCCACGTTCATCTCGACGCCAAGAACTGCTTCGAGGTAGTGATCATGAAAGGCCCTGCGGGAGAAGTGAAGCACATGGCCGATCACATGCTCAGCCTCAAGGGCGTCAAGCACGGAAAACTGGTAATGACCTCCACCGGCAAAGGACTCTAGAGAGAGCGGTTCCAAAGTAGATGTGTCTGCCATCTGCTGATGTGCTTGAGAGGGTCATCCTGAGCCGAAGGCGAAGGACCCCAGCGATGCCCAAGTCTCTCGTGCGGCCTCAAGCTTTTCAGCCCGCCATCGATTCTTCTTTTCCTCGCTATCGCGGGATATACCTTCCTTGAAACTGTCCCAAGGCCGGCACTTCGCCTGCAATCATGTAAACTTACTTCGCATGGATAACACGATTTACTTATTCGTGTTATCCATGCGATGATTGTAAACATGAAGTTTTGCGGGCTACGGATCGCGAGCGGTATTGGCAACTGGTGCCACGCACGATTGATCCTGTCGATAGCGACGCTGGTCACTGCGCAGTTTGCGTGCGCACAGACTTCGCTTTCCACGCGGGTCGTTTCCGGAACCGTAGTGGACGAGCGCGCGCAACTCGTCCCCGGAGCCATGGTTACTGCCCGTTCCGCCAACAACGTTCGCAGCGCAACTACCGACGCGCAGGGTGCGTTCCATCTGCGCGTCCCCTCCGGAGCCGTGGCCCTGACGGTCACCGGAAAATACATTTCCCGATTCGAGCAGACAATCGCCGCCGAATCTCCCTCGTCTGATCTTCGGCTCCGTATCAAATACGCCATTCCCACCGCTCAGGAAACATTGGTCATCACCGCCCGTGCCGCCGATCCTTCCATCGACCGGCGCAATGGTGCGATCTACCAGGGCACGCTGTTCAATCGCGACGATCAACTGATGGAGACTCTCGACAGCGGCATTAACGCTGGCCAACACGAAGGCGGCGGCAAATCGCTCGAAGTCAGGCGCTTCGGATTCAACCTCGATCACGGTGGCGCCAACGGCGGCCTCAAAATACTGATCGATGACATTCCGCAAAACCAATCCACGCAAGCTCACGGCCAGGGTTATCTCGGATCGCTGAAGGCTCTAAGCCCGGAGCTGGTCGATGATGTCGATATCATCAACGGACCTTTCAACCCGGAGTACGGCGATTTCTCGGCGCTCGGCGTAGTGCATATCCGATTGAAGGAGCGCCTCGACAATGTTTGGACGCTGCGCGCGCAAGGCGGATCCTTCGGGGAATATCGCACCTTTGCCGCCTGGAGCCCGAAACTGGAGCACGCCGATAGCTTTCTCTCCTGGGAACACGCCTACACCGATGGGCCCTTTCAAAACCCACTGCATTACGTGCGCGATAACTTCACCGGCAATTTCACCTTGAAGATCGACGACACGCAGTCGCTCGGCTTCCGGTTCAGTGGCGGGCGCAATGACTTCGACTCCTCCGGACAGATTCCCCTGGACCAGGTGTTGCTCGGCAATCTCAATCGTTTTGGCTTCGTCGATCCCAGCCACGGCGGCAATGTTCGCAATGCGACGGGCAGCGTCTATTACAAGAAGAACCTGAGCGCGAGCGACACACTTCGCGTAGACGCTTATGTAACCCGCTCCCTCTTAGATCTCTACTCCAATTCCACCTTCTACCTCAACGATCCGTTAAACGGCGACGGCATCCAGCAGCATGATTCGCGTTTACAGGAAGGAAGCAGCGCGCAGTACGTGCGCGCAGGCAAACTCTTCGGTCATCCCGCACTCTTCATCGCCGGGGCGAATCTCGCCGACAGCCAGATCAACGTGGATCTCTTCCATGACCGGGCTCGCAAGCTCATCGCACCCGTGCCGGGCAAGCCGTGGACAGAAGACAACGTACACATCTCCAACGGAGCGTTCTACGCGCAGGAAGGCGTTGACTTTCCCCATCTGCACATCGATGCAGGGCTTCGATTCGATGGATACCGCTTCAACGTGCACGACCGCCTTGCAGCCCGCAACAGCGCGGTCGGTTATTCGAACAATCCGGAACCGAAGATGAATGTGGTGTACACGCCGTCCGTCCATTTTCCCGCGGCCATTCACTTCAACTTCGGACGTGCCGCCACCAGCGAAGATGCGCGCTCCATTGCCGTGGACCCGAAGGCTCCCAAGACGGCGGCAACCAACTTCTACATGCTTGGAACCTCGCACAACCTAAGAAGATTTTCGGCGAGCACCGACCTGTTCCTGATCGACCGTCAGCATGAAAGCGTCTACTCGCCTGACAGCGGAACCATTCAGTTCCAGGGGCCCAGCCGTTCCTATGGCTGGGAGGCGAAGACCTCGGTCCAGGTAAGCCGCTTCTTGAGCTGGAACGCTGGCTTCACCCAGGTCTCCAACGCGTTCTTCCTCGGCACTCACCCCCGCGAGTACGTGGACAGCGCGCCGCACACGGTGGCCAACTCCAGCCTCACCCTCAACGCCTGGCATGGCATCTTCAGCTCAGTGCGATATCGTCACATCAGCCGCTACTTGGTCGTCAACCCCGATGACACGTCGGTTGCTCCCGCCCTGCCCTACACAAACTCCATCTTCACCCACGCCAGCGGACTAGACGTTGTAGATTTCGCTGTGACGAAAAAGCTCGGACACGGTGTTGAGTGGAATCTCTCGGTGGACAACCTCAACAACAAACGCTACTACGAGACGCAGAACTTCTTCGATTCGCGTCTCACCCCAACTTCTCCGATCGAGGCTCGCATCCACGGTACCCCAGGTTACCCAGTCGGCTTTACCACCGGGCTAACGCTGCGTTTCGAATAAACCAGGCATTAGCTGAATGGTAAATGTTACCCTAGCCCGCATAACCATTGACTCACAAGTAACATAACGAATTTCAACGATTATCTTCGGAGTTATTCCTGCCGGGTAATTGGCGAAAATATGAGGGGGTAGGGTAGGAGCTATTCTTCCACCGGCGCTTGCAAGGTGGAGGCGTGAGTGTTTTCGGCCGCAACTCTTCGAGTCTTCGACCGCTTACGCTGCCACCAGCTATACCCGCCCATCAGGATTGAGCAGACCGCCACAAATCCGATGGACCATTTCGCCGAGCGCGCGAACACCTCCATCCAGTCGAAGGTGTGCAGAGATAAAACTCCTGCCAGCAGCATGATAAGAATCCACAGGATCGAGCCAACGCCGTTGTAGATGTGGAAGCGCAGACGCGGCAGTCGTGCCGCACCAGCCACCGGAGGCGCGAGGTGCGCGACGCCCGGAATCCACTTGGCATAGAGCAGTGAAAAGCCCTTGAAGCGATCCAGTCCGTTATAAGCTTTCTGTTCCAGCGAGTCCGGAACGAAGGAGATGCGGCACATCGCGGCTATCACTTTACGGCCCTTCCAGCGGCCCAGTTCGTACCACATCGCGTCTCCCAGCAAGCAGGGAACCGCAGTGGCGAACATAACCAGCCAGAACTGAAAAGGGTTCACGGCCACCATGGCTCCTGCGGCCAGCAGCAGTGGAGAGATAAACACCGGCAGCCCCAGGCGCTCGCCCAATGTCACCAGGAACATCCATAGAGCTCCGTGACGGGCAAGTAAGGTGGCTTCTGTCGGTAACAGCATTTGCTCGAATCTCCCCAGAGACGCTCAACACGCGGCAAGGGACGCTATCCGCCTCGCCGGAAGCTTTTCGCTCGGCGAAAGCCGCGTCCCTGCTCTAAACAGTGTATCTGGAAATTGGCGGAACCTCTTCAGGCTCTTTACCGCTTCCGGGAATTTTCCATACCTACGTTCAACTAATGTCGGAGCTTTTACTCACCCCGCCTGGACCATCACCAGCGGATGCCCGTCATCGCCAAAGTGTTTGTCCACTGGAAATCCAAGCCGCTCCCAGCCAGCCAATCCGCCCGCCAGAGGACGTACCCGGCTGATGCCGAGTTTGTGCAGTTCCTGAGCCACTTTCACCGCTGTCGCCTCGTTGGGACAGGTGCAATACACAACGATGTCGCGATCTGCCGGAAGCTCGGACAAGCGATTCGTCACCTCATCCGGATTCATCCTAACCGCATTGGGAAGCGTTCGCGGCGCGGCCAAAAAGTCCAACGGGTGACGCAGATCGACAATCACCGGCTGGCCGCCTGCCTCCACCTGATCATAGAGTTCCTCGGGAGAGATACGTGACGCGCGCAAGGTCTTCAGGAAGAGCCTGCGATTCCAATAACTCCGCAATGCCTGCACCACCGAGACCGCCAGCGCCAGCGAAATTGCCCACTGCGCCGAAATTACAAACAGCCCCAGCCAGTCCACGGTGCGCATCGAGAGATATCCTCCCGCCAGCAGCACCGCCAGCCAGACGATGGAACCCACCGCATTGTAGAAATGGAAACGCAGACGCGGTACTCGCGCGGCTCCCGCCAGCGGCAGCGCTAAGTGCCCAACGCCCGGAATCCATTTGGCCCACAGCAGCGAAAGTCCCGTGTGCTTCTCCAATGCCAGTTGCGAGCGCCGCACGCACGAGTCCGGTTGGAACGAGATGCGGCACAGGAACCCGAACAGCGCGCTACCCTTCCAGCGCCCCAACTCATACCAGACCGTGTCCCCCGCCACGCAGCCGATGGTGGTCACCAGCAACAGCACGCCAAGATGCAGTTTTCCCATTGCCGCCAACGAACCGGCGGCAATCAGGAGGGGTGTCACGAACAGAGGTAGGCCTAGCCGTTCGCCGAATGTTACGAGGAACATCCAGAGCGTGCCATGCGACGCCAGAAAATGAAGATTCGAGAGGTGGCCCATGAGTATTCCCTTCGACGCCGCTGCAAACCGCAAGACATGAAAATGAGTGAGCCGTTGAGTGGCTATTCGTAGAAGCAAATGATAGTAGGTAGATGATTCCGGACTTCCACAGGGTTCAATTCTGCGAGATGTAACGGGTGTTACCGAGAGCGGGCACCTCGGAGGCACCTCGGCTTCCCAGAAGGGTTTCTGCGGGATATCATGTAGTCTCGCTTGGGAAAGATACTGGAGGCTCACGAATGATCCCCTTGCTCGCATTCGTTGCCATCCTCGTTGTCATCGGCCTGATTGTGGCCGGGATGTATAACGGGTTGGTGCAGCTTAAGGTTCGCGCGGAGAATGCGTGGTCCGACATTGATATTCAACTGAAACGGCGCCACGACCTGATTCCAAATCTCGTTGAAACCGTGAAAGGCTATGCCTCTCACGAAAAAGGCACTTTCGAGAACGTAGCCCGCTATCGTTCCGCAGCCATGGCTGCTACTTCCACCGAGGATCGCGCACAGGCGGAAGGTCAGCTGACCCAGGCTCTTCGCGGGTTGCTCGCCGTCGCCGAAGCTTATCCCGAGTTGAAGGCCAACGCACAGTTCATGTCGCTGCAGCAGCAGCTCTCCGACCTGGAAGACGCGCTGCAGAACTCACGCCGCTACTACAATGCCGTGGTTCGCGATCTGAATACGAAGATTCAGTCATTCCCGACCAACCTCATTGCGGGCATGTTCAACTTCCAGCAGCGGCAGTTCTTTGAGATTTCCGATCCCACGGAACGCGCCGTGCCAACCGTGAAGTTCTAAAACGGACACGATGAACCGCATACCATATTCGATACTTCGAAACCCCAGCCGTATGCGCTGGGGTTTCTTGCTTGCCGCGCTGCTGTTGCTGGTGGCTCCATCGTTTGCACGCTCATGGAAGATTTCCCGCTTCGATGCCCGATACACCATAGCTGAAGATGGTACGGTGCTCATCGAGGAGGAGATTCATCCTTCGTTCGAAGGCTCATTCAACGGTCTCCTGCGTGACATTCCGGTTGAATATCCCGGTCCGAATGGAACCGCCTACAAGCTCTTTATAACGGTGGATTCGGTTACGGACGAGAACAATCAGAAGATCAGATTTCAGCAGAGCACCCGCGACGAGCGCACTTTTAATGGCGAGACCCATCGGTTTCTGGAACTCAAAATCTTTGCAGGAGGCACGGATACAGAGCGCACCATACACATCAACTATCGCGCTCCCAATGCCGTGCGATTCTTCAGGGATCATGACGAGTTCTACTGGAATGTGACCGGCAATGACTGGAAGGTGCCGATCGACTCCGCCTCGGCATTCGTGTCGCTCCCCAATGCTGCAGCAGGACAGTTGAAGGCGCAGGCCTTTACCGGCGGCTACGGATCGCGTGGTAAGGAGGCGGCCAGCATCATCGAAGGCAGCAACGTCACCTTTGAGAGCTCGAACCCGCTGCAGGCACGCAGCGGACTCACCATCGATGTTTACATTCCCAAGGGCATCCTGAAGGAACCCTCCTGGTTCACTCGCTACGTGGTCTGGTTCATTGGTGGAAACCCAGGGGTGCTGCTGCCTGTGTGGGCTTTCGCCGTCATGTTCGGACTTTGGTGGTGGAAGGGGCGCGACCCTGACCCTGGCATGTCGGTTGCTCCCATGTACGAGCCGCCTAAAGACCTGACACCCGCAGAGGCAGGCACTCTGCTGGCGGATGCAATTGAGGCCCGCGATATTACATCGACACTCATCGATCTTGCAGTAAAGGGATATCTGAAGATCGTCGAGATCGAGAACAAGGTATTGTTCATCACGCACAAAGACTACCTATTGCGCCTGATGAAGCCTCGCTCCGAGTGGCAGGGTCTTGCCGCACATGAACTCGAAGTGCTCAACAACATCTTTCCCGAGGTGACCGCCGAGGAGACCAGCCTTTCCAGCTTGAAGAACCGTTTCTACGTGGCCCTGCCCTCAATTCGCAAGGAGATCATGGGCTCGCTTACGGAAAAAGGAATGTACTCCACGGATCCCGAATCGGCCAAGGGACTTGCACTTGTCGGAGTACTGGTCATCGCATTGCCGTTCGTTTATCTGCAAATGACTGGCGCGGTCCGTCTCACGAACTCTCCCGCGGTTCTGGGATTGGGCGTGCTGATCACATTAGTGATCGTTTTCCTCTTTGCCCGGGTGCTGGCGTCCAAAACCATGCGAGGTGCTCGCACCCGGATTGCCTGTCTCGGCTTCAAGGAATTCATGACCCGCGTGGACGGCGACCGCCTCAAGCGCATGCCACCGGACACCTTCGAGAAATTCCTGCCCTACGCCATGGCATTCGGAGTCGAACAACACTGGGCAAAGGCTTTTCAGGGTCTGATCACCGAGCCCCCATCCTGGTATGTTGGCTCGGGCTACGGCACTCCAGGAATGATGTGGAATCCGCTGATGTTCACTAATTCCGTGAACACCTTCTCCCACTCTGCTTACCAATCCTTCTCAGCCGCACCACAGGCCAGTTCCAGCGGCTCTGGATTCGGAGAAGGTGGCAGCTTAGGCGGTGGAGGTGGCTTTTCCGGCGGCGGGTTCGGCGGCGGTGGCGGGGACGCCTTCTAAATCCGCCGGATCACATTGCCCCACGGTGGCTGAATTCAGGCTGCGGTGGGGCTTTTTGTTTGATTCCGGCCATCACTCACCCAGGTGTGCCAACGCAAGGGCGCGTCCGTACATCACATGATTACGTTCAAGTGCCGAGGTACACGATGTCCGAAGCTTTTCCTGATGGTATACGACGTCTGCCCGAGCCAGACGCGCGTCCGCCGGTAGCACCATCCGCCGCCCCGGCATTTCCCGATCCTTCCGAACAGCCGCTACCAATCAGTGGAATTGAAGCTGAAGAAACGGCACCACCTTTCACACTTGAAAGCGAAGGTCGTAAAGGAATGACTGGAACCGCTGAACGTATTGGCACTGCAGTAGGGACGGCACAGCGCCAGATGCGTCGTGGTCTCGAACTGGTGAGACGCCCGACCGGCACCCAGATTGCAGCGGTAACAATGGATGCCGAACAGCGCGCAACGCAACTTGCCCATATTGGAATGGATCGCGCGACGCAAATAATGGAGGACATTGGAGAAGAAGTCTCCGATGCTGGCCGTCAGGCAGCTCGCAGACTCGACAAATGGAGCAAAGAGGCTGGCGAGCGGTTCCAGCAATTCCGTCTGCGGGCACGACGGACACTAACTAACTCGCGCACGCGTGCCCAGGAACTAGGGGACGCTTATCCCCTCCATACCATAGCGGCCACCGCCGGATTCTGTTTTGCGCTGGGTGTGGCACTTCGAATGAGGAGGTCTCGCCGTGGCTAGTCGTCCCAATTACTATCCCCAGGAAAAATCGATTGCGCAGGTACTCAGCGAGTTCAAGGGCGAAGTGAAGGAGTTTGCCTCGACGCGCATTGAAATGCTGCGCTCGGAGATGAAGGAGAAAACCGATACTGCCCGTGCGGCGCTTCCGGCAATTGCCGTGGGAGCAGTGTTCGCTTTACTGGCTTTGTTCTTCCTGTGCGTGGGTACCGTGGCACTGGTAGCGATGGCATTGGGTGGCGGTGCGGGTGCATGGGCTGCGGCATTCGCCATCGTCGGCGGCGTGTTCCTCGTGATTGGGGGTGCGGCCATCGGTTTTGGTGTGAGCAAGTTGAAGGCACGCAGTCTCAAACCTGAGCGCACTCTCCGCATTTTGAAGCAGGACCAGATCTGGCTCAGAAGCGAAGCGAGGAATGAGCAATGACCAATTCGATCCCTTCAGATGAACTGGAGCAGCGCGCCGCGAATCAGAGATTGCGGCTCCACAATTCCGTAAGCGAGCTGAGAAGCAGTGTGCGTGAGAAGCTGGATGTTCAAAAAGCCGCACGAACTTACGTGTGGAAAGCCTCCGCCATCGGCGGGTTCCTCGCCCTGGTCCTGGGGTACGGCATCGGGGGCGCATTCACGGATTAGTTCTTCTGCGAGATAACGGACAATGGACTACAGACTTTGGTAACCTGCGCAAGTCCCTCGCTTGCTAATGAGAAGCTTGGTCACCCGTTAAGCTCTTGATTCCTCTGCAACTAAGGCAAATTCCGCACTATCCTCGCCCGGAGGATTCGTGGGATAATCCAAAGCAGTTGCTAGTTACCTAAGTCATATTGCAGCACTTGCGGAGGCAGATTTGGCCGACATCCGTACCAGCAGACGGTTCCCTGTGCAATTGCCGCTCAAGGTATTAGGGGACGAGAAAATTCCAATCGGAAGCACCTCGAACATCAGCGCTGCCGGGGCTTATCTCCTGGTGAATGGAGTAATGGAACTCGATTCCGCCATTGAATTTGAGATCACAATTCCCGGGGAAACGATCGGGACTCACGATGATGTGCGCCTGTACTGCCAAGGCCGAGTTGTGCGATGCGATAGGGACAAGGAATCAGGACGGAACGGCGTTGCATGTGTGATCGAAGGATACGAATTCTTACGCGACGCCGAAGTTGGGGGCAAATGAATGCTTAAAATAATTCTGGCTGACAATCAAGCGATCTTCCGCGCGGGAATTGCAAAAGTTCTGGCTGTCGAGGACGACGTTCGCATTGTTGCGCAGGCCCAGACCGTGGAACAGGCGATGATCGCAATCGAAAAATTTCGCGGGTCGGTCATGATCTATGCCTCGAACTTTCTTCCCGATACAGCTAGTTTGGCCGCTCAGGCTCGCGAGTCTGGGATTCAACTGGTGGTAATCGCCGAGAACAACGAATCGCCTGAACGTTATCTGAATGCAGGTGTGCTCGGATTGTTTTTTCGCTCCGTCGACAGCAACGAACTTTTGCGCTGCGTGCGGAAGGTGAGCGCAGGAGAAGTTTACGTCCAGGATCTGCGCACCGTCGCCAGTAACGCGGAGACTGATGATTTTGTCGGCGCCCGGGTTCGCGACCGACTTACTCCGAAAGAATTAAAGATTGTCGCGCTTATTGTTCAAGGCTTCAAGAACAAGGAAATCGCTAACCTTCTTGGGACAACAGAGCAGGTGGTTAAGAATTATCTGCGGAACGTCTATGACAAGATCGGCGTTTCCGATCGTCTGGAACTGGCACTGTTCACCATTCATCACCGCATCCTGGCTGAAGCTGCTGCGGCCAGCGCCGCGACCATGCGGGCGATCCCGCCGGCTGAAGCGAACTAGGATAATCATCACTAGGCAATTAGAAAAGCGCGGTCCTGAGCCGCGCTTTTCTAATGCAACAAGCTTTGTCTTGCAAGTGCTATTTAGTGACGCGAAGCTCGTTCGCTCGCTTTTAACAGCTCGTTAACGATGGTCACCAGTTCTTCTGGGTTCACTGGTTTCTCAAGGTAAAGATCCGCGAGCGGTTCCGCCGACTGATACGCTTCGGCGACGTAGCCAGAGACAACGACCACGGGCATTGTGGAATGGTTCTTGGCTGCTTGCACAACACCACGTCCATTTCCATCACCAAGACGCCAATCCGTCACGACCGCGTCATACTCGTTGGCTCTCATTAGTTCAATGGCGTCGTGGGCTGATGTTGCGGGCGTGACTTCGTGCCCGGCTTGCTCAAGAATCGCGCACTTCAGCTTCACAACGTGCGGCTCATCATCGATACAGAGAATTCGCGCCATGAAATCCTTCGGATACTGGAGTCGCTTCGATTGCATTACCCGGCCACTTTGGTGGCGCATGCGCAACCGACCCAAGTAATTGTCTGCAGGTGCTGCCTGCTTGTCAAATAAAAGCCTCACTTTCACAGCCCAGCGACAGCCTTGAAAGTGAGGCTTTTGATTTTACAGCTTGCGCGCGATGGATTTCGCTTGTGTAAACAGCAACAGGTAGTCTGGGCCACCCGCTTTGGAGTCAGTTCCTGACATATTGAAACCTCCAAACGGATGTGCTCCCACCATTGCTCCCGTACACTTGCGGTTTATGTAGAGATTGCCGACGTGGAACTCCTGCTTTGCCTGCGCGATTCGTTCTTCCGAACTGGTGTACACCGATCCGGTAAGCCCGAACTCGGTGTCGTTGGCAATACGTAGCCCATCGGTGAAATCCTTGCAGCGGATGACGGCCAGCACCGGTCCGAATACCTCTTGCTGCTCCAGAGTGTCGCCGGGCTTCACTTCGGAGATGACTGTGGGCTCGATGAAATATCCGTCTTTGCCCTCAACCGCCCGTCCGCCGGTTATCACGCGCCCACCTTCCGACACTGCCAGCTTGACGAAGTTCAGAATTGAATTTCTCGCCGCCTCGTTGACCACGGGCCCCAAGTTGGGATTTTCCTCTGCCGGGCCGACGGTTAGCTTTTCCGCCCTGTCCTTCAACCGCTCCACAAACTTGTCGTACACACGCTCATCAACGATTGCCCGCGAGCATGCCGAACACTTCTGCCCGCTGAAGCCGAAGGCAGAGGCCATCACTCCGGAAACCGCATCGTCCAGATCGGAATCCGCATCTACAACGATCGCGTCCTTGCCGCCCATTTCCAGAATCGTACGTTTAATCCAGATCTGGCCGGGCTGCGCTTTCGCCGCAACTTCGTGAATGTGCAGCCCTACTTCCTTCGAACCCGTAAACGCGATAAATCGTGTCTTGGGATGTTTCACGAGTTCGTTTCCAAAACTGCTGCCGCTGCCGGTGACAAAATTCACTACGCCGGCGGGAACACCGCATTGTTCCAGCACTTCGAAGAACTTTGCCGCGATCGCCATGGCATCGCCGCTCGGCTTAAGTACCACGGTGTTGCCGGTCACAATCGCGGCCATCGTCATTCCGGCCATGATCGCCGAAGGGAAGTTCCACGGCGGAATGACCGCGCCGACGCCCAACGGAATATAGCGCAGATCATCCTGTTCGCCTGGCAACTGAATAGGAGGTTGTGCGTTGTCCAGGCGCAGTGCTTCGCGCGCATAGAATTCTGCGAAATCAATCGTCTCCGCTACGTCCGCATCGGCTTCCGCCCAGTTCTTGCCTACTTCGTACACCAGCCATGCGGCCCACTCAAACTTGCGCTCGCGCAACGTATGGGCCACGCGGAACAGCAGTTCCGCGCGATCCTTCACCGGAGTGCGGCTCCAGGACTCGTAGGCTTTGAGCGCAGCATCAATCGCTACCGGAACCTCTTCAGCACCGGCTTTCTGGAAAATGCCCACTACCTGCTCAGGATGCGAAGGGTTGATCGACTTCGTCTTCGCTTCGGTACGCACGCGGTGCCCGCCAATCACGTTTTCGTACTCGCGCCCAAGCTGCCTGTGGACTTTGTCCAACGCCTCACGCATCGCTCGGACGTTTTCCATTCGAGTGAAATCTACGAAAGGTTCGTTTTTAAACTGCGTGAACCCCGAACTTTCAACGGTGGTAGCTGCAACACTGCTTTGTACTGTGGCCATAACTTCCTCTCAGAATTCTGTGCTGCGGACATGATGATACGGAAATGGATTGTGCAACAGGCGATTTTAGCATTTCAGGGCAAGGAAGGTATTGCCCGAGTAATCGAAGCAGGAGTAGGCGGCCGTCGAGTTTACGGTAAACGGAACTCCTCAGATTTCGGACTGCGCGGCAAAATTCAAGAAATTCTGGATATGGGTTAAAGCTTGGCGAGAAGAGGCCGATAACTGTTGTGTATGTCAGCAATGGCCTCAGCGGAAAGAACCGGCAATCTGGCCGGCGCCGCGTAAAGGCAAGAAGGAGACAATCCCATGTCACTAGGCGTCCTGAATAACGTAGCTTCACTCTCGGCCCAGAACCAGTTGTCGATGACCAATGCTTCCTTACAGAAAACTTTGTATCGGCTGTCCTCCGGCTCCAAATTGAACTCTGGTGCGGATGACGCAGCGGGGCTGTCGATTGCGAATGGGCTGTCCGCGAACATTTCCGCGCTGACTCAGTCGGCATCGAATGCGACGAATGGTGTGGGGAAACTGCAGGTGGCAGATGGTTCGCTGTCGCAGATCACCGCACTTTTGAATCGCGCGGTAACGCTGGCGACCGAATCGGCTAACGGTACGGTAACTGCAGGTCAACGCACAGCTCTGGACACCGAATTCAAGTCGATCAAAAACGAAATCGACAATATCGGTTCACAGACGACCTACAACGGTTCAGCAGTGTTTGCCGGCACCAGCACGAACTACGCACAGGTTAGCTTTACCCCGGATAATGCCTCCGGCCTTGCAACTGCGATTGCTTCCGGTCAGATTTTGCTGAAGTGGGGTGTCGGTGGCGCGAGCACCTTCGCTTCAAGCGCGACCGACAAGACCGTCGGCGACCTGATCAACGACGTCAATACCAATAGCAACGGCGCCCTGGTCGCTTCGCTCGATGGAAGTGGCAATCTTGTGATCACCAACACAGACGGTACTGCAGCCAGCGCCACCACCAATCTTCAAGACAACGTTAGTACCCTAAAGCTTGGGGCGGATGCTGGTGCCGAGACGGCCTCCCAGACATCCAATTCGAGCACCTTCGCCGTGTATCTGAGTGACGCGACGAGCACTGGCAGCGGCACCATTTCGGTGAACCTCAACACGCTGAGTTCAAGTGGTCTGAATGGTGCGAGCTTGGCTAGTAACGATCTGACGTCGGCGGCCAATGCTCAGGCGGCGTTGACGTCGATCAACACCGCGATTGCCCAGGTTGCTGCTCTGCGAGGCAACATCGGCGCGAGCATCAACCAACTGAGCGCAGCGGTAAACGTCGAGAACAACCAGATTCAGAACCTGACCTCCGCGCAGGACAACATCAGCTCCGCTGATATCTCGACCGAAGTCAGCAACATGACCAAGTACAACGTGCTGACGCAGACCGGTATCTCGGCGCTGTCGCAGTCCAACCAGATGCAGCAGGCATTGCTGAAACTGCTCCAGTAATTCAATCGCCAGAAACGGGGTGAGGCCGTATGCGGCTTCACCCCGTTCTTGCATCCGGCGACATGAGAGGCGGAGCGACGTGGCCATCGACGCAATACAACCCCTATTTCGTCAAATTCCGGCGGCAAGTGCGGTTTCTCAGATTTCTCTAACGAGAAGGGATCGGGAATTGCAAGTGGAGGAAGGGCAACCGCCGATGGAAGTCGCTTCGGCGGAGCAGGACGCGTTGCGCTGGCAGAAGAATCAAGACCTGCAAGAAAAGTGGACGAGAGGCGAGGCAAACGAAGGCGGCGGGCGCGAAGCTTCGTCGAATGAACAACAGGACGAAGCGCACGAAAGCTCTGAAGGACCCGATGTGGAGCAGCCCGAACCGTTGCCGGAGAGCACAGAATCCACGGAGCAGGACGATGCTGGAACTCTATTTGAAGATCGGTACTAAACGCCCATGACGACGACAAGTTCTACGAGCGGCACAGCACTAATCCAAGGCACCAGTTACACCAGCGGCGCGGGAATTGACGTTACATCCACGGTGGATGCGATTATCGCCCAGAAGCAGATACCAGAAACCGCGTGGAAGAACGACCAGGCGACCATCAGCGCTCAACAGACGGCACTTGGGACGCTGCGCACGGAAATCGGTTCACTGGAAACATCATTCCAGGACCTTCACGATTTTTTCGGCGTCTTCTCTGGGCTGAATGCAACCTCCTCCAATTCCTCGGTTGTGACCGCAACGACTACCACTGGTGCAAGTAGCGGAGCCCATAAGATCACGGTTGCAAATCTCGCTTCCACGGGCGTGAGCTATTCAAATGCGCAGACCTCCGCGACTTCCGCCATCACGGCTGGCGCCCTGGTATTCCAAATAGGCGATGGCGCTGCGCAAACAATCAATATTCCCGGAGACACCGTAACGGCATCCGATGGCACGACATCGATCTCGTCGACAACGACGCTGAAGGCTGAGGCCGCCTATATCAACCAACAATCCGACCTGGGAATCAAGGCCACGATTGTTACCGACTCGCTCGGAGCGCGACTGTCGTTGACTTCTACAGCATCAGGGGCGGCGGGTAGCGTTTCCGTGCTATCAGCGCCAGACGGACAGACCTTTAGCAACATAGCGGGCGTGGACGCGAAACTCACGGTGGACGGCGTACCGCTGGTTTCAAGCTCAAACAAACTGAGCACGGCGATCCCAGGAGTGACGCTGAACTTAACGGGGGTATCTACATCGGAAACCGAGCTGGATATTTCCCCCGACACCGAAAAAATCACGGCCGCGGTGAACAGCTTCATCACAAGTTACAACGCTGCCATCACGGATCTGCAAAATCAATTTCAGTACTCAGCGGGAGCGACGGCGGGCGTGCTGGAGACGGATCCGGCAGCGCGGCAGATTCAAGCTCAACTACTGTCTGCGATATCGGTGGTGACGGATGGGAACGCGACATTCAAGACACTTGGGTCGTTGGGAATCTCAATGGGAAACGACGGCACGTTGTCACTCGATAGCTCGAAGTTTGCAAGCGCACTGAATGACAACTTCAGCGATGTGCAAAGCTTCTTCCAATCAACGGACTCTTCGAGTTTTGCGCAGAGTTTCACGTCTCTGATGGATGAGATGACGGACTTGAGCAAGAGTCCGATTGTGCTGGATTTGAACAGTCTCAAAGCAATCTATGCGAATGATCAGAAAAACATTGACGATCTCGAAGCCAACCTCGTCATAACCAGAGCGGCGCTGGTGGCGAAGTACAGCAGTCTGGATGCATTGCTGAAGACGATTCCTTCACAGATGGATCAGATCAACACGCTACTCGGATACAAGACCACCAACAGTAGCAGTTAGGAAATCGAGAATGACACCTGCCGAAGTCAACAGGAATTATCGGGAAGCTGCGATTCGCGGAGCAAGTAGCGTTGAATGCACGATCATGCTCTATGACATCGTAATCTCCGATCTGCGCAAGGCAATGTCTCATCTTGGCGCCGGAGAAGTTGAGGCACGCTCGAATGCGCTTGTCCACTGTTTGCAGGCGCTGGAGCAGTTACAGGGGACACTGCAGATGGAAACAGGCGGTGAAGCGGCAAAGCATTTGTACCGGTTTTACTCGCTCGCTCGCGCCAAAATACTCGAAGGCCAGCTCACGTGTAAGGTTCAACTGTTTGAAGAAATCGTGCGATCGATGCAGGAGGTACGGGCGCTATGGCTACAGGTAAAAGACCAGTGCCAGAGTCTTGATGTTCCGGAGCCATGGGCGGTTCCCTGTGAGGGATCTACGTCAAACGGTGCGTGGAAAGCGTAATCCATCGGCGCGACTGCGCGGTTTCTTGATGGTAAAACGGAAGGCCGCACGGTGCGCGGCCTTCCGTTTTGCGTGAGAGTCACAGGTGTTACTTGAGATAGTCAAGAAGACTCACCTGGTTCATCTTCGCCGCTGCGGCGACGGTTGCATTGCGAGCGTACTCCGCCTGAGTGACGGCCGTTGTCGCTTCGGCTGGATCGCTGGACACCAGCGTGTTCTGATAGTCTGCAATGTTGATTTTGTCCTGACTCAGATAGGTTTCGTTCGACGTCAGCTCATTTACCGTGTTTCCGTAAAAGACCCGCGAAGTATTGATGGCATCGATCGCCGAACTGATCCTGGTTCCCGCTGCCTCAATTGCGGTAGCGTCACCCGATTGCAGCGCCGTAAACAGGGACTGGAGTGCGTCAAAGACATTGCCGCTTGTCTGGGAAAAGATGCTGCTGCCGGGGAGATTCGCGCTAACGGTTAGGCCAGTGCCGATCTGCACGCTGTTCTGCCGATCATTTCCGGCGTAGTCAATTTTACCTGGAACAGAGACGTCCGCAATGTAAGGTGCGCTTCCCGTTGCCGTACCTGCGAAGATGTACTTCCCGGCGTACGATGTATTCGCCAGCGAAAGCATTTGCCGGTTGATACCTGATACTTCAGCGGCAATGGAACTGAGATTGGTTTGATTCATGGTTCCATTGGCTCCCTCGATGGCGAGGGTTGAAGCGCGTTGGAGAATCGTGACGACAGAACTCAGAGTGCTATCCGCGGTGTTGAGTATCTGCTTGAGGGACTCCGAATTTGCGGTGTACTGATCGTCCGCCGCCAAGCGAGAGTTCTCGGAGACCATGGCCGCTTCAGCCGCGGCATCGTCCGAGGGTTTGTTGACGCGGCGTCCTGTGCTGAGAGCCTGAAGAGCATTTGTCTCGTCCTGCTGCGACTGGTTGAGCAGGGAGACCATGTTGGCAGTGTAGTTGGGATTGACGCGCATAATTTAATACCCCGGATTGTTGACGCCCATATCGAGTAAGTTGCCCATCAGTGTGTCTATGGTGGTGATGATTTTTGCCGCCGCCTGAAAGCTGCGCTGGTAAAGAAGAAGATTGGCGGATTCTTCATCGAGTGAAACGCCTGAGATGGAGCCCTGTTGGTTCTGCAGTTGCAACAGGATGTTTTCACTTGCAGTGGCATTGGTGTTGGCTTGTGAAATCGTATTGCCAATTGAAAACGTCATGTCGGAGTACGCCGTTGTCGGTGTGCTGCCGTTGACGATGGCTTGATTTTGCAGGTCGATCAATTTGGCGAGATTGGAATTGTCTCCCGAGGCTCCGCCAAGCGCGGCGGCTGCGATCTGCGAAGGACCCGATAGTGCAACTTTCATCGACGAAGCCGCGCCTGCAGCACTCCCCGCTGTAGTGTCCGGAGGATTGAACAGTGCAACGCCAAGCGTACCGTTGATATCTGAACCCGAGCTCTGAACGTTGTTAACGGCTTGCGCGAACTGAAAGGCAAACTGATCGAGCTGCGTCGCCATGGACGCAAGCGTCTGATCGCGGCTCTGAATATACCCACCGAGACTGCCGCCCTGAATAGTGCCGGTGATGTCGACACCTCCGGAATAGACATTGTTCAGCCCGCTGGCATTGAGTGAATTGGTGAGCGAGTAGGCTTTGCTGCCGACCACCAGCGCCGTGCCATTCGCAGTAGTGAGCATAAGACCGTCATCACTGTTCACGGTTCTGAAGTCGATGGTTCCTGAAAGCTGCGAGAGCAGGGCGGAGCGCTGGTCTTCGGCCGAGTTGGAGCTCTGTCCAAGCTTTTGGGCCGAGGTGATGGCGCTATTGGCAATCGCAATCTGCTGCAGTAGGGAATTGATGTCGCTGGTAGACTGAACGACGGACCGGTCCAACTGATGCTGCGAGTCGCTGATCACTGCCGCGGTGCCCCGGAATGCCGACGCCAGATTGCTGGCGGCGGTAAGCACGTTGGATCTCAGCGAAGTGTTGGCCGGAGTAACAGAAAGCGCCTGCAGCGAACTGAAGAAGTTGTCGAGGGTGGAACCGATGGACCCTGAGGCCGTATCGGAGAAACTGAGTTCGACTGCAGAAAGAGAGTTGTAAACGGTGCTGCTCAGGTTCTGCTGCGACATTGCGGAATTGATGCGAAGCTCAAGCACATTGTCGCGCAAACTCCGTATGGCTTTTACGTCGACCCCGGTGGTGGCTTCATCGTTGCCGGTAGGCGTCGACTCTTCGAGAATAACCTTACGACGAGCATAGCCGGGCGTGTTCATGTTGGCGATGTTGGTGGTCGTTACATCCATGGCTTGAGTAGAGGCAAGCAGGGATGCCACGGAAACTGAAAGATCAGTAGTGAGTCCGGACATATTTAACCTCTGAAGTGGACGGAAGCGCAGCTGCGAAAAGGATCGCCACCCGACTGCAGAATAAGATGATTGGTTTGCGCCCATGAAGCGGAGTGTTGCAATAGACGCTCATAAACGAGATTAAGCCTCTGAATGTTGCGCGCAACTGCGGCAGCATTTGGAAGCTCGCGGGCTCGCCTTTGGCTCCACTCGGGATGCAAGGCGAGCAAGTCGCTCAATTCGCGTTGCCGCTCGACAGCAGCATCAAAGGCCGGGATGTTCCAGGCCACCAAAGCGTCAATCGCCTTCGAGATCGCAGTGGACAACTTCGACAGCGACTCATCCAGAGACGTGTTGCGAGGTTCGCTGGCGGCTATCGCGGCTTGAGCGGTGAGCGCCTTCATCTTCAGCTCCGGAAGAGGTTCTGGAACATGGCCGTGGCAATGGCGTGCGAATCCAAGGTGTAGGTGCCGCCCTCCAGTTGAGACCGTAGTGCATCGACACGATCCTGACGAATGGCTGCGTCGCCCGAGAGTTGGACCGTAGCGCCGCTGATTGAGGCTGTGTCCTGGGCAGTATTGAGCGCGGCAAGAGAGTTATGTAAGCTCGTGCCATTGACAGAGCCCGCCTGCGCGCTTCCGCTTTTAAGATTGGAGGCAGGATCGATATCCGGTTGACCCTGGTTCTGAATTCGAAGATCCATAAGGCTCCCTTGCTTCTTTCTTGGGTATCTATCGGCAAACTGCAGCCGAGCTTCAGTCTTTAGTGGAAACTCAATTTACTTTGTCTTGGAACCTGTCGTGGGACTACCTCCCGAGATGGGAGAGCTTTCCGCCGTTTTCAATCCCAATGAATGTTCAATCATGCTCGCGATTCCCAGCACATGCCGCTGCGCCAGGCATTGAGAGATGGCGCGAACACCGAGTGCTCCCCATGTGTCATGCCCGGCATCGTCATTCTGCTCGTCCTCTATGGAGAGACTCTTCTCCATCTTTTCAAGCACAGAACTGAACAGCGTGGCTTCGAATTCCTGCGCTCCGCTGCTGGCGCGTTGGTCGCGCAGATGGGCCTGCAGTTGTTTTGGATCGCGCACAATCTCAGTAGAGACCGGGACAATCTGCGGTGTGATCACATGACCTCCAGATCAGCTTGCAATGCGCCTGCCGCCTTGAGTGCCTGCAGAATCGAGACGACGTCACGGGCGCTGGCTCCAATCGCCTGAAGTCCGTTCACCAATTGTTCGACCGTTGCGCCTTCGTTCAGCTCAATGCGTTTTGCTGGCGAATCCTTGCTGTTAACAGTGGTTTGCGGTACTACGGTGGTTTCACCATTCTTGCTGAACGGATTGGGTTGCGAAACCTGAAAGGTTGTGGCGATTTCAATCGAGAGCGAACCTTGCAGAATGGAAACGGCGCTCAAACGTGCGTCGTGTCCCATGACAATAGTTCCAGTCTTTTCGTTGATGGCGACGCGCGTGGGTGAGACAACCTCCACGGGTAATGACTGGATGCGCGCCAGCATGGTGGGGACGTCTTGTCCGGCGCTGGAAATATCGATACGGCGGCTATCGGCCACCGCGGCGATTGGCCGTCCGAACTCATCGTTGATGCGTTGCGCGATGATCTGCGCATTGGCGAAATCCGCTTCGCGCAGAAGCAGGGCGAGCGATGGAAGATTGCGAAGGTCGGGTGCAACATCGCGCTCGGCGGTCGCGCCATTCGCAATGCGTCCGACAGTCGGATGATTCAGTTGCTTGCTGGTGCCGCCACCGCCAGCGCTGTAACCCCCAATCGAAAGCGGGCCTTGCGCGGTGGCGTAGATCTGCCCGTCCGCGCCGTGCAATGGAGTCATCAGCAGCGTTCCACCTTCGAGCGACTTGGCGTCGCCAATGGATGAGACGATCACGTCCATCTGGGTTCCGGGACGTGCAAATGCAGGAAGGGAAGAAGTAACAAAGACGGCAGCGATATTCTTCACCGTAATGCCGTTCGAGCCGATCTGCATGCCCATACGCAGCATCACGTTGGCGAGCATTTGCGTGGTGAAGACCGTCTGCTTCTGATCTCCCGTGCCGCGAAGTCCCACGACAAGCCCATATCCCATCACCGAATTTTCACGCACGCCGTCAATGGTGGTGATCTCGCGAATGCGCACGCGGCGAGACGATGGAGCGTCAGACGCGGATGCAGGGATAGCCAATGCGGCGAGCAGCGACAGTGTGCAGAGTAGTTTCATTGTTATCGTTTCATCCCCATGCCTAAAAACCGATGAACCGTAGCAGGGTGCGCATGACGATATTCGGTTGACGGACAGAGTCGCTGATTATCCCTTTACCCTTCACTTCGAGCTGGAGGTTTGAGAGTTGATAGGAAAAGACGGAATTGTTTGGTGCGATATCAGCCGTGCGCACCACTCCGCGCAACACGACATTTTCGTGCTGCTGATTCGATAAAACCTGGCGGCGAGCTTCGACCACCAGCGAGCCGTTGGGCAGCACGGCAACTACTTGTGCAGTGAGTACGGTGTTCAGCGAACTTTTCGAATCCGTCGAGCCGGTGCCGGTCAGCTTGGTGTTGGAGTTCGCGGCAAGCAGTGGATTCAGAAACGATGAGGTCTGTCCGCCGGCTCCGGTCACCGCGCTGGAATGATTGAACGCACGCTGGCTGGCTACGCTTCCACTCTGCGAAATCGTTGTCGATTCGACAATGTGGACAGCGATAGTGTCCCCGACTGCGTGAGCTTTGAAGTCGGAGTAAGGTTCGGCGAGCAGTCCGCTGCTGGTGAACAGGCTGCCCCGAGCGTTGACTGGCGGAGTCGATGCCGGAGTGGCCAGCGCTTTCATGTACTGATCCAGCGAGTCCCGCTGCTTTTCCTCCTTCGATTTCTTCTCGGCCATGGAGGAAAGAGCAAGCACGAGTACCACAACAGAGATGGCGACGAGTTGGAATGACTTGTGGCTCATACGATCTCCAGGTCAGGCTCCCGCCGGAATGATGCTTACGGCATGCGCATTGAGGATTCGTGCTCGCATGACTCGATTGGTGTGTGATATCCGAACGCGGATTTCGGCACCGGTGTCTCCGGAATCCATCGCAATTACATCCAAAAGGGCGTGCATATTGTCAGTGCGCCAGTCGGCTCGCAGGGCGGATCCCGTGCGTACTATAGGCAAAACGGTTGGTCGAGCAATCCGTGCTCCTTCC
>Ga0255336_100399_pt1 | contig 74884 bp, 62 predicted proteins | sample MeOH1_35cm_T3_17_FD_189102 | JGI IMG/M metagenome (GOLD analysis project Ga0255336, IMG submission 189102) | Sandy soil microbial communities from University of British Columbia, Vancouver, Canada - MeOH1_35cm_T3_179 | ecosystem: Engineered > Artificial ecosystem > Sand microcosm > Unclassified ... | reverse complement strand
CGATCTCCGAGCCTTTTTCCAGTACGCACACGCCAATTTCAGCGCCTTGTTCCGCCGCCAGCTGCTTCAGGCGGATCGCCGCGGACAGCCCGGCCGGGCCGCCGCCGACGATCACGACGTCGTATTCGATTGCTTCGCGGGCGAGTTCATCGTCACCCAGGAATGTCGGGATTGACACAGCACCGATCTCCAATATTTTCTAATTGATGAAACAGCAGAATGCCGCGCTTGGGCGAATTGCTTGAACGCGTCGATCCGCGAAAGTCGCATCGAGTCGACCGGCCGTCAACCAGTCAACCCATAGATGCGATCCCACCTGTCGCCCCACGCAAATCCGGCATGTGCGCCACATTCATCGTCGGCCGCGTTGTCTGCGGGGGGAATACGGACCACGAACCATCGTCATGGCGGAAGAAGAAGATCGACAGTTCACCGGTCGCCCGCCTTGACTCCACACACACGTAACGCCACCGGCTCGCCCGGGAGTGACTGAAAAGCGTGACGCGTGCCCGCATCTGCGAATCTGGTCCGAACCACCTTTCCACAAGACGGCGCAACGACGTTTCCCGGGTATTCACTGCCTCTCCTCCCATACCAACTGACAAGGATGCGAGCCACGACCATCATCCGCCGGAGCCCCAGGATCGCCGACTGAACCACGATCCCGCCCAATGCTTCCAGGGACGACAGTAAGACAACGCTCTCCCAATGCCACCACCCCAGTGGAGTAGAACGCCCGCCTTCAGCGGCAATGCCGGCACTACCAACCGGACATTTCGCGATCCGCGGCAACAAGGTTTTCCCTAGCCTACCTGTTCCGGGTGGTTGCCCACTCACGCCCACCCTTTACCGTGGCGCTACAAAGTCCGCATTCCCGGCAGGAACAGCGATACCCGCCGGCAACAGGACTACAGGAGACAACCTATGACCGCATCCCCTGATTTCCAGGCAAAGTCCGCGTGGACAATGACCTTCCTGCTGACGGGGCTCGCCCTCATCAATTTCCTGGACAAGATCGTGCTCGGACTGGTGGCAGTGCCATTGACCGCTGAGCTGCATCTATCACCAGAGAAATTCGGGCTTGTCGCCGGCAGCTTCTTCTGGCTCTTTTCCATTTCCACCGTCCTGGTGGGATTTCTTTCGAACCGCTTCCAGACTCGCTGGTTATTGCTGGCAATGGGCCTGAGCTGGGCGGCACTCCAGTTGCCGCAAGCAATGGCGACGAGCGCACTAGGGCTTCTCATCTGCCGCGTGATCCTGGGCGCTGCCGAAGGCCCGGCGTTTCCGGTTTCCGTGCATGCGCTGTACAAGTGGTTCCCCGACCGGCAACGCAATCTGCCTGTCGCGATCATCAACCAGGGTGCGGCCTTCGGCATGCTACTCGCCGGTCTGCTGATTCCGCTCGTCACGAGACAGTGGGGATGGCGCATGAACTTTCTGCTGCTCGGCGCGATAGGCGCGGCGTGGAGCGTATTGTGGGCATGTTTCGGGCGAGAAGGAGGACTCGGCAGGCAGCAGGCCGCACCGATCGTGCGAATCCATGTGTCCCGATTGCCCTATCGGAGAATCCTCACGGACCGCTCTGTCCTCTCCGTGTTCGCACTCGGATTCACCGCCTACTGGACGTTGGGTCTGAGCCTGACCTGGATACCCACCTACCTCGAGAAAGGCCTCGGATTCAACGGCGTCGAAGCGGGTCGTTGCTTCGCCGTCGTGGTCGCGACTGCGACGCCGGTCAACGTGGGTCTGAGCTGGCTATCGCAGCGCATGCTCGGGCGCGGCGTATCCACGCGCAAGGCACGCGTCCATCTGATCTGTCTGTCGGCGGTTGCCGGGGCGTTGTTGTATATCACCCTCATGCTGCTTCACTTGCCGCCATTACAGAAAGTAGCGCTACTCGCGATCGCGGGCGCGCTGCCCACTCTGAGCTTTACGCTGGCCCCCGCGCTGCTCGCCGAAATGGTCCCGGACACCCAGCGCGGATCGCTCGTCGCCATCCACACGGCACTCGCAAGTCTTGGCGCCGCATTCGCTCCGGCCGTGATGGGACGGATCGTACAGGTCTATGGCGGCGGCAATAGTCACGCGTACGAACTCGGTTTCACGGTCAGCGCCGTACTGCTCATCGCGGCCTCCGTCGCCGCGCTGCGCTGGCTTCATCCCGATCGCTCGCACAGAACACTCAATCACTTTGCCACGCAAGCCGCAGCTTGATGCGCATCTGGCCAAGTCGGCGCAGATAAGGGCAACAGCCGCTGCGCATGCGCAAATTCCTTCCAATCAACAGAGGCGCCATGATCAGACCTGGTAACAACGCTCAGAGCACAATGATCGCAGCAGAGTACGATTACGTCGTCGTAGGCGCAGGCTCTGCGGGCTGCGCCGTAGCCGCCAGACTGGCGGAAGACCTGTCGGTCACGGTCGCTCTGCTCGAGGCGGGTCCGCATGACCACCACCTGAGCGTATGGGTGCCGATAGGTCTGGCATCTACCGTGCAAAAAGCCGGTCCGCGCAACTATGCGTACTACACGGAACGCCAGCCCGGCCTTGACGGACGCCCTTCATTTCAGCCGCGCGGACGCGGCCTGGGCGGCAGTTCGTCGATCAATGGCATGGTCTACGTTCGCGGACATCGCAACGACTACGACGAATGGGCGGCCCTGGGTTGTACGGGTTGGGGCTATGACGACGTGCTGCCCTACTTCCGCCGCAGCGAATGCAACCAGCGCCACGCCGGACGCACCGACGATCCGTGGCACGGTGGCCACGGCCCGCTGCATGTCAGCGACCTGCGTTCGCCCAACCCGTTCTCTCATCGTTTCGTGAACGCCGCCCTGCAAGCGGGATTGCCGCTTAACTCGGACTTCAACGGCGCGGAGCAGGAAGGCGCCGGCCTTTATCAGGTCACGCAATTCAACGGCGAACGCTGGAATGCCGCGCGTGCCTACCTGCACAACGGCAATGCGAAAGATCCAGACCTGAACGGCGGCCGCCTGAACCTCGATGTTCTTCCGGACGCCCAGGTACTTCGCCTCGTCGTCGAGGACAAATGCGCGCGCGGCGTGCGCGTGGTGCGTGCCGGCATCGAGCAGACGGTGCGGGCCCGGCGCGAAGTCGTGCTCAGTTGCGGCGCCTTCAATTCGCCGCAACTGCTGATGGCTTCGGGCATCGGACCGGCCGGGCATCTGCGCAGCCACGGTATCGATGTCATACAGGATCTGCCCGGGGTCGGCGAAAATCTGCAGGATCACCTCGATGTGATCGTCAACAAACAGGTCAAGTCTAACGACCTCTACGGCTACTCAGCGGGCGGCCTTCTGCGGCTCGCATCCGGCATGTGGCGTTATCGGCGCGACCGCAGCGGCATGGTCAGTTCCAATTTCGCGGAGGCAGGCGCCTTTGTGAAGACCCGCCCCAACCTAGCCGTCCCGGACCTGCAGCTAGCCTTCGTTCTCGCTCTGCTCGGTAATCGCACTGTGGCGAAACGTAGCAAGCTCGGACATGGCTACTCCTGCCATGCTTATATCTTGCGTCCGCAGAGCCGCGGTCATGTGCGTCTGCGTAGCGCGGACATGCGCGACGCACCGTCGATCGATCCGCGCTTTCTGTCAGCAGAGGCCGACATGGACGCGCTGGTCGCCGGCGTCAGAATCGTTCGCCGTATCTTTGCGCAGCCTGCGCTGGCCGAAGCGGGCGGAAAGGAACTGCTGACGGACGATTTCGGACCGGACGATTCGAACGAAGAGGCGATCCGGGCGTTCGTGCGCAGCCACGCCGACAGCGTCTTTCACCCGGTCGGCACGTGCAAGATGGGCATCGACGCAATGGCCGTGGTCGACCCGGGCCTGCGTGTGCACGGCATCGAAGGGCTGCGCGTAGCCGACGCGTCGATCATGCCGACGCTGATCGGCGGCAACACGAATGCGCCCGCCATCATGATCGGCGAAAAAGCCGCCGATCTGATCCGCGCCGACAACCGCGCCGACAACCGATAGCGTGCCGTTCCGTTCGTTAAACCCGCCAGTGACAACAACGCACGAAAAGGATCCGGCATACGCGAATCGCGTCCGCCTGTGAAACCGCCCCCACCGCCGCGAGCCCTATATTCCCCGGCATATGCGGGCCCAGACAAATGGAGACATGACATGCAAGCAACAGAGAGCGCACCCGATTCGACAGTGGTGCGCGCCGATTCCGACGACACCTGGCCGTTCGCCGTCGAACGCTACACGCCGACCATCGGTGCGGAGATTCGCGGCGTCGATCTGCGCGATCCGCTCGACGACGAAACCTACGCCGCACTGCGCCGCGCACTATTGAAGTTCAAGGTGCTGTTCTTCCGCGACCAGGACATCACGCCGGCGCAGCACGTCGCGATGGCGAAGCGATTCGGTGAACTGGAGATCCATCCCGCGTTTCCCCATCATCCCGAGCACCCGGAACTGGTGATACTCGGCCGTAACGATACAAAGCGCGGCCGCGAAAACCTGTACCACTCTGACGTATCGTGGCGCGAGATTCCGTCGATGGGCTCCATGTTGCGATGCGTGCAATGCCCGGAGGTCGGCGGCGACACCATGTGGATCAACATGGTAGCGGCCTATGACAATCTGCCCGACGACGTGAAGACAAGAATCGCCGGCCTCAATGCGGTCCACGACGTCCTCCCGCTATTCGGTATTGCGGTGCCCAAGGAGCAGCACGCGGCAATGCGCGCGAAGTTTCCGCCCGTCGAGCATCCGGTTGTGCGAGTCCACCCCGAAACCGGCGAGAAGATCCTCTACGTCAACGAGGCGTTCACCACTCATCTGTCGAACTACGGCCAGTTGACCGCCAGGGAATATCGCGTCGGCTTCGACTACAAGCTCGCCGAAATAGATCTGCTGCAGTATCTGTTCCGCCAGGCCCAGGCGCCGGAATATCAGGTGCGTCTCAAGTGGCGTCCGAACACGATCGCCTTCTGGGACAACCGCTCGTGTCAGCACTACGCGGTCCAGGACTATTTCCCGGCACCGCGTCACATGATGCGTGCGACGGTGATCGGCGATCATCCGGTCGCAGCGTGAGTTCGATGCGCCCCGAAGAACCTGAGGAAACGCAATGAAAACGTTGAACACCTTCTACATCGGCGGCCAATGGGTCGAGCCGTCTGCCGGCGGCACGCAGACGGATATCGTCAATCCGGCCACCGAAACGCTGACCGGACACCTCGCAATGGGAACGGCGCAAGATGCGGATCGTGCCGTCGCCGCGGCGCGATCCGCCTTTCCGGCCTGGTCGGAATCGAGCCGCGCCGAACGGGTCGCGCTGCTCGAGCGGATCGTCGAATGCTATCGCGCACGGCTCGACGACATCGCCGAGGCGGTCCGCATCGAGATCGGTGCGCCCATCACGCTGTGCAGGCATCTGCAGGCCGCAATCGGCCTCTCGCAACTCGAAGCCGCACTGGAAACGCTGCGCCATTTCGAGTTCGAGACTCATCACGAAAAGAGCTATGTGCGCCGCGAAGCGGTGGGCGTCGCGGCACTGATCACGCCGTGGAACTGGCCGTTGAATCAGATCGCCGCCAAAGTCGCGCCGGCCATCGCCGCCGGTTGCACCGTCGTGCTGAAGCCTTCCGAAATCGCTCCGCTGGACGCTGTCATCTTCGCGGAAATCATGCACGCAGCGGGAACGCCGCCCGGCGTATTCAACATGATCTTCGGTGAGGGACGTGTGGTCGGCGCGCGGCTGTCGTCGCATGCCGACGTCGATATGGTATCGATTACCGGCTCGACACGCGCCGGCGTCGAAGTGGCCGTGAGCGCCGCGCTCACGGTCAAGCGCGTAGCCCAGGAACTCGGCGGCAAGTCACCCCTGCTGATTCTCGACGACGCCGATTTGCAACAGGCAGTGACAAGCGGCGTGATGCAGTGCATGGTCAATTCCGGACAGACCTGTGTCGCACCGACCCGCATGCTGGTGCCGCGCGAACGATACGACAACGCCATTGCGATTGCTGCGGAGGTGGCCAATGGGATCGTCGTCGGCGATCCAGCGGACCCGGCCACCAGGATGGGCCCGATCTCGAACCGCGCGCAATACGAGAAAGTCCAGCACATGATCCGGACCGGTATCGAGGAAGGCGCTCGCGTGATTGCCGGCGGTCCCGGCAAGCCGGAAGGATTTGCACAGGGCTTTTACGCGCGCCCAACCGTCTTCGCGGATGTCAGCAACGGCATGAAGATCGCCCGCGAGGAAATTTTCGGACCGGTGCTCGTGATGATTCCGTACGACGGCGAGGAACACGCCATTGCGATCGCCAACGACACGGAATACGGTCTTGCGGGCTATATCGCCACCAGTAATCCCGACCGGGCGCGCCGCGTGGCTGCGCGCCTGCGCGTGGGATCGGTGCGAATCAATGGCGCGATGCTCGACATTACGGTTCCCTTCGGCGGCTACAAGACATCCGGGAACGGGCGGGAGTATGGCCGGGAAGGGTTGGCCGAATTTCTCGAGTGCAAATCGGTGACGGGCTAGGAATCTGTGCAAAGGGCCTGCTCATCATCATGAGCAGGCCCCGGGGTCATTGCGGGAAAGCTTGAGATGCTTTTACAACGTGGATAACGTCACGGCGTTCGTCACCGACTTTACGCCTTCCACGCCTTCAGCGGCCTGAGTCGCCAGAGCGACCTGCGCCTGTTCTGGCACGGTTCCTTCCAGTATCACCACGCCGTTGTGCGCTCGCACCGTAATCGTGGCGGCCCTCAGCCCTTTCGTTTTGCTCAGCGCGCGAACCACGCTCTTCTGAAGCGCATGATCAGCGGCCTTGATGGCTTTCACGTCCGATGCATACGAGCGGCCTGATGCAGGGACCGCATCGCTGCCCTGCGCCTGCGCGTTAACCGACGCCAGAACGAGCAGCACCCCACCCACCCGTGTGAATACCTTGTTTTGATTCATCGATGTTTTCCTGTTGTTGTATCGGACCGTCGAAAACAGATACGACAGCGCTCCCGAACGACGCCGCCAGGCGGCGTCTGTCCCGAACGCGTACCGTAGTTAGAAACGATGCGTCATGCCGAGCACCGCAAGAATCTGCTTCGAACCGGTGGCCACGCCCGTGACGCCAGGCCAGCTCATGTTCGCCGTGCCGTTGTTCTTCAGGTAGCCCGCGCGCATGTAAAGACTCGTACGCTTGGAGAGGCTGTGGTCGACGCCGACTTCGATACCCGGCGTATTGTCGTGGACCCCACGCACGTCCCGTTCAATGGCGGCGATTTCGATCACGTCCGCTGGCGTGGCCTGGATCGTCGCACCCAGTTCGATAATGCTGTACGAGTGAACCAGCGAAGCAAGCGGCAACCTGACGGCCGGCGTGACGGTGACCATCGCACCTGCCGGCGCATCCTTTGGCCGGTTATACGAATAGTTGAACTGGAAGTTCACGATGCCCACCCGGTATGCCAGCGCGCCGGTGAAGTGCTCCGTGCCCATCAGGTCGAATGTGGTGAGCAGCGTCGGGGCACTGGGCACCAGCGGCGCGCTCTCCTGCGATCCGTGTTGATATTGATAACCGACACCGGCGTAAAAACCATAGCCGGAATAACTCGCAGCCAGGTCGACCATCGCGCCGGACCGAACCGGCACGGGTTGCGTCACCGTGGTCGGCATCCCGTACATGGCGTAGACATGCACGCCTCTCATGTCGGGCGACGTGTAGAAGATCGAATTGCTGGTGCGTCCGGACACGTACTGCGTTGCGAGCGTGGAGCGATCGGTTGCGCTGGCGAGGTCGGCCGCTGCCAGCGGCGACATCACCTCGTTGCCGCGGAACGGATCGGTGAAGTAGACGGCCCAGAAGCTCGGCTGATACTGACGGCCGAAGCTCAACTGGCCATAGGAATCGTGCTTGAGTCCCACCCACGACTGCCGGTAGAACATCGCCGAGCTGTCGGCAAAAAACGCTCCGTTGTTGATGTTGAAGCCGGTTTCGACGTCGAACACAGCCTTCAGCCCGTTACCGAGGTCTTCGCTCCCCTTCAGGCCGAACAGGGAACCGGTTGAGCCGCCGCTTCGTTCGGAATACGAATGTTTTCCGCCATTATCCAGGTACTGGACGAACACGTCCGCTACCCCATACAGCGTCACGCTCGATTGAGCCGCCGCTCCTCCGGCGGCGAGAATCAATGTTGCCCCGCAAATACTCTGACTCATGAAACGCATGCATGTCTCCTCTTTGTGTTTGCCGTGTCCGACGGACACAGGTAAATCAACTCATGCATATGTCCGCCGGGACGACGGCCGGCAATAGTCCGGTCGGTCGTTGCGAGCCCATATTGCAGGGACGTCCGGGCAGATCACCTACCCAAACGGAGGGGGGACGGGAATACCCCGAGCGATGAAAGGAGGTAGCGATACACATCGAACCTTCCCCCCCGACGCAGGGGGCGGCTGGGATTCGGCGTTCAAATAGGCTCTGTGATATCGATCACCCAGGGCCGACACGAGCCTCGCGCAGACACATGCAATGCCCTGTTTCAACGAGAGCCCGGCCTGATCCGTCTTCCATCAATCAAATGATTGCTTCAGCAAGCGAGATATCCATGTCTGCCATCCCATCGGATCGTTCAACGCGGCGGGTCGTGCATACCCGGCGTATCGAGTGCATCGGCTTCGAACGAAGCGACGGCCTGTTCGACATCGAAGGCCACATCCGCGATACGAAGGCCGAAGATTCAGACCTGCTCTTCAAGACCGTGCCGGCCGGCTCGCCGATTCACGACATGCGCATCGTGGTCACGATCGATTCAAACCTCCTGATCCATCGCATCGAGGCTCATACGGACTCCTCGCCGAGCCGCTTTTGCACGGAAATCAACGAGGCGTATGCCCGTCTCGAAGGCGTGACCATCGGCGCGGGGTTCATGAAAGAGGTCAAGAGCCGCCTTTCCGGTCCGAAAGGCTGCACGCATCTGACCGAACTGCTCGGCCCCATTGCCACGACGGCGATCCAGACATTGATGGGGTGGCGCAAGGCAGCGCCCGCCACGAGCGAGTCCGCAGACGCGGCAGGCAGCGCTCAGGCTCATCCAATGGTCGACACCTGTTACGCATGGCGCGCGGGCGGCGACGTCGTGCAATTCGTGTCGCGGCGCAAACAGGAACCGGCGCGAGGCGACGCGCTCGCTGCCGAGGCGACGCGGCCGCCAGACCGTTGATGATCCGGGAAGACACTCCCCCGCTGAACGTGAAAACGCTACCTGCGCTGCGCTACAATATGCCGGTTATCATTTCGTCCTTTGGCCCACGCCGACCAGGCGCGAAGCCGGGGCGCGCAAGGCGCAGGTCACGATGCCGCAGAATTCCCCTCCCGTGGACCCACGCCGCTCCCAACGCGGCGCCGCGGAATCCCGAGCCGATCCCCGATTGATTCCGCCGCGCGATACCGCCCGCGTCGTCGCACGAGAACGTCTGCTGACCCAGCTACTCGACTCCCGGCGCAACCGTTGCGTCGTCCTCCAGGGCCCCGCCGGCTGCGGCAAGACGAGCCTGCTGATCGCGTGGCGCGAGGCCTTGCTTTCGCTCGGTTTCGATATCGCCTGGCTGACACTCGCGCCGGAAGACAACGAACTCGCGCACTTTCTCGACTACCTCGTCGCCAGCCTCGCCCAGGTCGACCCGGCGATGTGCCATGAAGCGGCCTTGCTAGGCGGCCGCGGCATGGACGACGAAGCGGTCGAACGCACGATCATCGCCCTTGTACGCGGCATTGCTACCCATTCGAACGATGTCGTGCTGGTGCTGGACGACCTGCATCACGTTGCCAATGCCCGCAATCACGAAGCATTGCAATGGCTGCTCGACTACGCGCCGGCGAATCTCCATCTCGTGCTCGTCTCGCGTGGCACGGTGCCCCTGTCGCTCGGACGTCCACGCGACCAGGGCCTCGTGCTGGAACTGGACATACGCGACCTGCGTTTCACGGCCGCCGAATCCGACGCCTTCCTCAGGGCGCAGTTGGGCGAGATCGGCCAGCGCGAAGCACGTCACATGCACGAGCTGACTGACGGCTGGGTGGCGGGACTGCAACTCTTCGCGATGCGTCTGAAAAGAAAGAGGCAAGGCACAACGGACCTCGCGCAGTCCGACCCGCTCGCGAACGCCCAACTTCTGGACGCTCGCGGGTTTGCGGCGTATTTCGAACGCGAAGTGTTGTCGCGCCTCGCGCCTTCCGAGGTGGAAATGCTGGTCAGGATGGCGAGCTGCGCGCGGGTATGCGCGCCGCTGTGCATCGCGTTGATCGGCGACGGGCAATCGCCTGCCGAAGTACGCGCGCTGCTCACAAGACTGGAAAACGACAATCTGTTCATCGCGCCGATCGAGAGTTCCGGTAGCGAGACGTGGTATCGGTTGAACCCGCTCTTTCGCGAGACGCTGCTCGAGCGTTTTCGGGCACGCAGCGAACTGCATCAGCGCGAGGTGCATCTGGCGGCGTGGCTCTGGTTTCGCGACCACCGCCAGCACGACGACGCCGTGCGGCACGCCTTACTCGCGGGCGAGCCTGCGGCAGCCGCCGATCTAGTGCTGCGCGTTGCCCGGACCATGCAGATCGAGGGCGATCTGCGCAAGCTGGTCGGGCTGATACGTCTGCTCCCGCTCGCCGAAGTGCAAGCCCGCATCGGACTGCGCTTGTGGATGTTGCATCTGCAACTGTATGCGCGCGAATTCGACGCCTGCGCCGCGGCTATCGCGCGCCTGCACGCCGACATCCCCGAAGGCGATACGCATTCGCGCTATCGGCTCATCCTGTTGCAGGCGGCCCTCGCCGTCCAGCGCGACGATACGGACGAAGCGATATCGGTGTTGCCGCACCTGCGGCAAATCCCCGCGCACGCCGACAGCCTCGCCGTGGGCGGGCGCAACAACCTGCTGTCATGGATTCACATGCGCCGCGGTGAATACGATGAAGCGCGGCGCGTTCAGAGCGAGGCGCCGCAACTTCTCGTGGATGGCGTACCGCTCATGGGCACTTCGGCCGGCATGCTGAACGGCCGCTGCATTGCAGGTTTCAGCTATGCATTGGAGGGCAAGTTCATTCAGGTGGAGCGCATCAGCCGCGACGTTCTGTTCGAGGCGGATCAACGCGGCAGCGCCGCCGCCGAAGCCGCATGTTTCGCGGCGGCACTCCTCGGCGAAGTGCTGTACGAATTCAACGAACTGGAGGCGGCCCGCAAACTTCTGGAGGATCGCGTCGACGTGCTCGAACGCGTGTCCATTCCGGACTCCGTATTGCGTGTCCTGACTGTGCTGTCAGCGGTCCATTGGGCAGAGGGACACCACCTCGATGCGTTCGCCTATCTCGAACGCCTCGAAGAATACGCGACGCAATACGGTTTGCCTCGGCTCATCGCCCATAGCGTGACCGAGCAGATTCATCGGCATCTGCTGAGCGGTCAGTTCGATGCGGCGGAGGCCGGCCTCGCCCGGCTCGACATGATCGCGGCGCGTGCGGCGGGCACCGTGACGGACGCTGCGACCGGCACCTCGGCGGAAATCCACGCCATGACGGAGAGCTCGCACATCAACTGGAGCATCGCCCACGAAGATTTCGAGGGCGCCGCAGGCCGTCTTCAGGCGCTGATCCCATTCTGCGAGGCGCGCGGCTGGCAACGGCACATCGCGCACTTCCAGATGCAAGCTGCCGTGGTCGATGCGCGCCGCGGCCGGGCCGACGCCGCGCGCGAAGCCGTGCTCGCCGCGTTGCGCCGAGGTCACCGGCTGGGCCTCGTGCGCAGCCTGCTCGACGCCGATCCCGGCGCGCTGGATCTTATTACCGCAGTGGTGCAAGGCGAAGCGCACGATCCGGTTTTGTCCTTCTATGTGAGCCGGCTGAACGCGGCGCAGAAGGCCGCTTCGTCCAGCGGAGCGGAGCCGGCCGTCAAACCCGCCAACCGAAGCGCGCCGCCCGCTGCCGCCGAAACGTTGAGCGAGCGCGAGGCCCGGGTCGTCGGCCTGCTTGCGCAAGCGTTGCCGAACAAGAAGATTGCACGCACGCTCGGCATTTCGCCTGAGACCGTCAAGTGGCATCTGAAGAACATCTACGGCAAGCTCAGCGTGACGAGCCGCGACGAGGCGGTGGCACGCGTACGCGATCTCGAACTGGGCTCGGCCTCCGTTGCCGGCGAAGAGACGGACTGACGCACCCCACGTCTTCGCGTGCTCGGCACGGGTGGTTCCTCACCGTTCTGCTCCATCCCTCCTCGCTACCCACCTCGGGTGGTTCGCTCCTGGCCACGAGCCACTATCCTATAAGTCAAGGGGTCGCGCAGCCGTTCACGGCAGGCGCGCCTCACACAACCAACGCCGGTGCGCGCCGTCGCGCGCGCTGAAGCTCAGGAGACAAGCGTAATGACTACGCTCATGGCTAGTGAATACACCGCAGCCCCTTACCGTCCCGTACGCTTTCCGGAACGGCGCCCGCTCGTCGAACGCCGCCCCGACGGCACGTTGATGCTGAGCTCCGCCAGTCCGCCGCCCGACATCGCGCAGAACAGCTTCGCGGCGTTCGTCCCCGAATGGGCCGAGCGCCGCGGCGATAGTCCGGCATTCTGCGAACGCGACAGCAGCGGTGCCTGGCGCACGATCAGCTGGCGCGAACTGTGGCATCAGTTGCAAACGGTGGCTGCCTGCTTGCTGGAGATGGGCCTCGGCCAGCAGCGCCCGCTAGTCCTGCTCTCGGGCAATTCGATCGAACAGGCGGTACTTCTGCTCGCAGCCGAGTATGTAGGGATTCCTGCCGCACCGGTTTCGCCGGCCTACTCCACGCTCAGCAAAAATTTCGCACGCCTGAAAGGCGTGCTCGAACTGGTGCCGCCTGCGGCCGTGTTCGTGCAGGATGCGGCAGCATTCGAACGCGCGCTCGCAATCGACGAATTGGCGGCAACGCCTGTCATCGCCGCACGCAACGTCCAACTCTCCCAACACGCATGGGCCGACCTGCTTGCCGCCGACATGACCCCAGCGCGCGCCGCCGCCGTTGCCGCGGCGCATGCCGCCATCCGCAAGAGCGATACCGTCCGCGTCCTCTTCACGTCGGGCTCGACCGGAACGCCGAAAGGCGTGCCGCTTGCTTATAGCAACCTCAGGGCAGTCGCCGCCTATTACGCCGACAATCTCGGCTGGCTGCGGGAATCGCAGCCGGTGTTTCTCGACTGGCTGCCGTGGCATCACGGCCTCGGCGGCGTCCTGAACATCGGGCGCTCCGTACAATTCGGCGCGACTCACTATATCGATGACGGCCGCCCGCTGCCCGGTCTGATCGAGCGCACCGTTCGCAACCTGCGTGAAGTGTCGCCTACGGTTTTCACCAGCGTTCCGTCCGCATGGGCCGTGCTGGCAGGCGAACTCGAACGCGACCCCGTGCTCGCCCGCAGCCTGTTCGCCAATGTGCAGTATTTCGGCTACGGCGGCGCAAGTTTGCCGACAGACGTGTGGCACCGTATCCAGCGTGTGGCGGTGGAGACGATCGGCAAACGCATCGTCTTCTCGACGGGCCTCGCCTGCACCGAGACGAGCGGCATGGGCACCTATTGCGGCTGGCCCGCAACGGATCTCGGCAACATCGGCGGCCCGGTGCCGGGCTCCGAAGTGAAGCTCCTGCCGCTCGAAGGCGGCGACGGCCGCTACGAAATCCGCATGCGCGGCGCGAATGTGTTTGCCGGCTACATCGGCAATGCAGTGCTCACCGCCGCCGCTTTCGACGAGGAAGGCTACTTCCGCCTGGGCGATGCCGTGCGCCTCGCGAATCCGGAAAACCCGGCCGAGGGCCTGCTCTTCGCCGGGCGGGTGGTCGAAGACTTCAAGCTGACGAACGGCACCTGGGTGCGAACCGGCGCGGTCCGGCTCGGCTTGCTCGACCTGTGCGCCCCGCTCATCTCAGACGCGGTGATCTGCGGCCACGACCACGAATTTCTCGCGGCGCTCGCCTGGCCGAACGTGGCTGCCTGCCGGCGCCTCGCACCCGAACTCGCCGAGCTCGAAGCGGCGGCGCTGGTCGAGCATCCGGTCGTGGTCGCCGCGCTGCGCGAACGTCTCGCCGGCCACCAGGGCGGCGGCGCCAGCCGGACGATCGAACGCGTGATGCTGATGGCCGAGCCTCCTTCGATCGACGCCAATGAAATCGCCGAAAAAGGCTACGTGAATCAGGCCGTGACCCGCGCGCGCCGCGCCCATCTGATCGAACAGCTCTACCATCCAGAACCTGCGGTGCATATCGCCCGCGCGCGATAACACCGTCCGCCGACCTTATGCCGATCTCATTCTCAGGAATTTAGTGATGCAAATTACCCGTACCGTTTTTCGTGACGATCATGAAATGCTGCGCACCACGGTGCGTCGCTTCCTGGAGCGGGAGTGCGCTCCCAGACAGGTCGAATGGGACAAGGCCGGCCGCGTCGACCGCGATACATGGTTAAAGGCGGGCCGCGAGGGTTTGCTGTGCCTCACGTTGCCGACGGAATACGGCGGTGGCGGCGGCGACTTCGGCCACGCGGCGATTCTCAACGAGGAAGTGAATCGCGCCGGCCTGAGCGGTCTCGGCTTCGGCGTGCACTCGGACATCATCGCCCCATACATCGCTCGCATCGGCAATGAGGAGCAGAAGCAGAAGTGGCTGCCGAAGACGTGTACCGGCGAAGCAATCCTCGCGATCGGCATGACCGAGCCCGGCACCGGCAGCGATCTGAAGGCGATACGCACCACCGCCTTGCGCGACGGCGACGAGTACGTGATCAACGGCAGCAAGACCTTCATCAGCAACGGCCTGAACGCCGATCTGATCATCCTGGTCTGCAAGACCGATCCCAGCGCAGGCTCCAGGGGCGTCAGCCTGATCGTCGTCGAGGCGACCCGCGAGGGGTTCCGCCGTGGCCGCAAGCTCGACAAGGTCGGCATGCACTCGCAGGACACTGCCGAGCTGTTCTTCGACAACGTGCGCGTTCCCGTGAGCAATCGTCTCGGCGAAGAGGGCAAGGGCTTCGCTTACCTGATGGGCGAACTGCCGCAGGAGCGGCTCTCGATTGCGATCGGCGCCGCCGCAAAACTCGAAGCCTGCCTCGAGCACACGATCAACTACGTCAAGGACCGCAGAGCCTTCAATCAGACCGTGTGGGACTTCCAGAACACGAAGTTCAAGCTGGCCGACATCAAGGCGCAGGCAACCGCCGTGCGCGTGCTGGTCGACCACTACCTCGCCGAGCACGTGCGCCGGCGTCTCACTCTGGAAGAAGCGGCGATCGCCAAGCTGTTCGCGACCGAATCGCTCGGCAAGGCACTCGACGACATGGTGCAACTGCACGGCGGCTACGGCTACATGCTGGAGTACCCGGTGGCCCGAGCGTTCGCCGACGCACGCGTCAACCGTATATATGGCGGCACGAGCGAGGTCATGCGCGACCTCATCTCCCGCAAGCTGTAATTCGAACATTCCATTTCCAAGGAGCAGTGATATGACTCGTAACGTGTTCGTCGCCGGCGTCGGCATGATTCCGTTCAAAAAGCCCGGAACCAGCGACCCCTACGACGTGATGGGCGCGGGCGCCGTGCGCGAAGCACTGGCCGATGCCGGAATCGATTACGCGGACGTGCAGCAGGCCTACGCCGGCTATGTGTATGGCGATTCGACCTGTGGTCAGAAAGCGCTCTATCACGTCGGCATGACCGGCATTCCTGTCATCAACGTGAACAACAACTGCGCGACGGGTTCGTCGGCCTTGTTCCTTGCGCGTCAGGCCGTGCAAAGCGGCGCGGTCGATTGCGCGCTCGCGGTGGGTTTCGAATTCATGCAGCCGGGCGCGCTGTCGTCGAAGTGGAGCGATCGTGCGCCAGCGCTCGAACGCGCGCTGAATCTGGTCAACGAACTGGTGGACCGCACCGACCTGCCGGGCGCGATTCGCCAGTTCAGCGGCGCTGGCCGCGCCCACATGGAAAAGTACGGCACGAAGCTCGAAACGTTCGCGAAGATTCGCGCGAAGGCCAGCCAGCATGCCGCGCGCAATCCCCTCGCCGTGTTCCGCACTGTCGTGACGCCGGAAGAGGTGCTGGCGTCGCCAATGATCTGGGAAGGCGTGCTCACGCGTCTGATGGCCTGCCCGCCGACCTGCGGCGCAGCCGCGGCAATCGTGGTGTCGGAGGAATTCGCCCGCAAGCGCGGCTTGCGCACGGATGTGCTGATCGCCGGCCAGTCGTTGACCACCGACCAGCCCAGCACCTACGACACGCGCGACATGATCCGCGTGGTCGGCTTCGACATGACGCGGGCGGGCGCGAAGCTCGCTTACGAGCAGGCCGGCGTCGGACCGGAAGACATCGACGTGATCGAGCTGCACGACTGCTTCGCGCAGAACGAACTCCTGACCTACGAAGGTCTGGGTCTGTGCGCGGAAGGCGAAGCTGAAAAGCTCGTCAACGACGGCGACAACACGTATGGCGGCAAATGGGTCGTCAACCCGTCGGGCGGCTTGCTGTCGAAGGGGCATCCGTTGGGCGCCACCGGTCTCGCGCAGTGCTACGAACTGACGCATCAATTGCGCGGCACTGCCGAGCAACGCCAGGTGGAAGGCGCGAAGGTCGCGCTTGCTCACAATCTGGGACTCGGCGGAGCGTGCGTCACGACCGTCTACAAGGCCGCCTGATGCGCCGCTTCCCACGGAGTGCCCGACATGATCGATAAAAAACACATCGGCAAAGTGATTCCCGCGTTTCGCACCGTGGCCGAAGCGGGTCGGTTGCGATTCTTCGCCAAGGCAACCGGCGAAACCAACCCGGTCTACTTCGACGAATCCGCGGCCCGCGACGCGGGCCACCCGAATCTGCCCTTGCCGCCCACCTTTCTGTTCTCACTCGAACTGGAGCAGCCGGACAAAAGCTGGCGCGACGAGATCGGCATTCAGGTCGCGCGCATTCTGCACGGTGAACAGTCATTCACCTATCACCGGATGGCCTACGCCGGCGACGTGCTGCTGTTCGAATGCCGCATCGCCGACATTTACGACAAGAAAGGCGGCGCACTCGATTTCGTGGTGCGCGAGACACGCGTGACCAACCAGAAAGGCGAGCATGTGGCCGACATGCGCAGCGTGCTGGTACACCGCAACGGCTGAGAGGAGACACGAATGAGCACATCGAGCTTCAACGAGGTCAAGGTCGGCGACACGCTGCCGCCGCTGACGCTCGCGCCCATCGACCGCACGACGCTAGCGCTCTTTGCCGGCGCTTCGGGCGATCACAACGCGGTCCACATCGACCTCGACTTCGCGCGCCGCAGCGGCATGCCGGACGTATTCGCTCACGGCATGCTGTCGATGGCGTACCTCGGCCGTTTGCTGAACGCCTGGGTCGATCAGCGGCAACTGCGGCAATTCGGCGTGCGCTTTGTCGGCATCACGCATCTCGGACACCGGATCACGTGCAGTGGCCGGGTCGTCGAGAAGTTCGAGGCCGAAGGCGAGCGCCGCGTGAAAGTGGAGATTCAAACGGCCAATCAATATGGCGAACCGCGCGTCCTCGGCGACGCTGTGATCGCCTTGTAATCCGTATCAATCAAGGAGACAGGAAATGGGAAAGCTTGACGGCAAAGTGGCGCTCGTCACCGGTTCGGGTCGCGGCATCGGCCGTGCGATCGCCGAGAAACTGGCGAGCGAAGGCGCACGCCTCGTCATTAACGACCTCGACGCCGACCCGGCGCACCAAACGGTCGAAGCATTGAGGAAAATGGGCACGGAAGCCGTGGCCTGCGTCGGCAACGTGGGCGCGCCGGACTTCGCCGATCGCTTCATCAATACGGCGATGAGCACGTACAAGGGCATCGACATCATCGTCAACAATGCGGGTTACACGTGGGACGACGTGATCCAGAAGATGACCGACGAACAGTGGTACGCAATCATCGACTGCCACATGACCGCGCCGTTCCGCATCCTGCGCGCCGCCTATCCGCATGTGAAAGCCCTTCACGCCGCCGACAAGGAGGCCGGCCGCGACGTGTACCGCAAGATCGTCAACATCTCGTCGACCTCCGCACTCAACGGCAACGCCGGACAGATGAACTACTCGTCGGCCAAGGCCGGCGTGATCGGCATGACGCGCGCACTGAGCCGTGAGTGGGGGCGCTTCAACGTCAACGTCAACTGCGTCGCGTTCGGCCTGATCCATACCCGCATGACGACCGCCGATGCGCATGCGGGCGCGACCGTGAAGATCGAAGGACGCGACATTCGAGTGGGCGTCAATCCCGAGGCCCTCAAGATGCACGCGCAGCGCAATCCGCTCGGTCGCGGCGGCACGCCCGAAGAAGCAGCGGGCGGCGTCTACCTGTTCTGCTCGCCCGAATCGAACTACATCACCGGTCAAACCATCGCGGTCGCGGGTAATCTGCAGTAGTTCACGTGGTCCCGGCGTTCCACCGGGATCCTGTCTTCGCCGGCATGCGTCGAACCGCATGCCGGCGTTTGCACTTTTCGACTACCGGGCGCGCAGGCTTCGCGCCGCCGCCCACTCGCCTCGTCAGTTGGCCGATGCCTTCCGGAGCCAAACCAACCATGACCGATCACACCCTCGTCACGCAAGCCGGCAATGCGCCGCCTTCCGTGAGCTATCCCTTCGATCCGCCTCCAACCTGCGGAAACGCGCTGGAGGTGGCGCCAGGCGTGCGCTGGATTCGCATGCCGCTGCCCTACTCGCTCGACCACATCAACGTGTGGACGATCGCGGACGGCGAAGGCTGCGCTATCGTCGACACAGGCGCGCGCACGGATGCGGCAACAGCCTTATGGCGCCGCTTTTGCAGCGAGTCTTCGCTGACGCGCCCTGTCACGCGCGTTTTCGTCACGCATATGCACCCCGATCACGTGGGCATGGCGGGCGGGCTCACGCGGACTTTCGACTGTCGGCTGTGGATGACGCGCCTCGAATACCTCAATTGCCGTGTTGCCGCGTCGGACACCGGTCGCGAGGCGCCCGCCGACGGCGTGGACTTCTACCGTCGCGCAGGCTGGAGCACGGCGGCAATCGAGGTCTATCGCGCACGCTTCGGCCGCTTCGGGCAGCATATTCACGCACTGCCGGACAGCTTCCGGCGCCTGCATGACGCGGAGGAAATCGCGATTGGCCGGCACGCGTGGCGTGTGATCGTCGGCACCGGCCATTCGCCTGAGCACGCGTGTCTGTATTGTCCCGAACTGAAGTTGTTCATTTCCGGCGACCAGGTACTGCCGCGAATCTCATCGAATGTATCGGTGTATCCGCTCGAACCGGACGCCAATCCGATGGCGGGCTGGTATGCGTCGATTGCAAAGCTGAAGGAGCAGGTTCCGGACGACGTGCTCGTGCTGCCGGCCCATAACGACTGCTTCCACGGCCTGCACGCGCGGCTGGATCATCTGCGACGCAGCCAGGATCGCAGCCTCGACCGGTTGCGGCAAGCGCTCGGCGAACCTCGGCGCGCCGTCGACGTGTTCGGGGCGCTATTTGCGCGCAAGGTCGGCGAAGAGGATATGTCGCAAATGAGCCTCGCGACGGGTGAAAGCCTGGCATGCCTGAACTATCTGATCGGACGTGGCGAAGTTCAACGCGAACTTCGCGATGATGGGACGAACTGGTATTCGCTGGTGTCGTAACAATGCAAAGGGGCATCGCTGCGCGCCGCGGCGATGCCCCGTTTTCTCCAATGTGCTCTGTCAGTACAGCTCAGATCGCGTCGACCAGTTGCGGCACCGCATCGAACAGATCGGCTTCCAGCCCGTAGTCGGCAATGCTGAAAATCGGTGCCTCCGGATCCTTGTTGATCGCGACAATAACCTTCGAATCCTTCATTCCCGCCAGATGCTGGATAGCGCCCGAGATACCGCACGCTACATACAGTTGCGGCGCGACGATCTTGCCCGTCTGACCGACTTGCCAGTCGTTCGGCGCGAACCCCGCATCGACCGCCGCGCGGCTCGCGCCGAGCGCGGCACCGAGCTTGTCGGCAAGCGGCGTGAGGACTTCGGTGAATTTCTCGTTGCTGCCGAGCGCACGGCCACCGCTCACGACGATCTGCGCATCACCGAGTTCGGGCCGGTCGCTTTTCGCGACCACGCGTTCGACGAAGGTGGACAGACCACTGTCCGCTACCGCTACACGTGTTTCAATCTGAGCCGCACCGCCTACGGCCGCTACGGCATCGAACCCCGTCGCGCGCACGGTCAGCACCTTCACCGGATCGCGGCTTTGCACCGTCACCAGCGCATTGCCGGCGTAGACAGGACGCTGGAACGTGTCCGGGCTCATGACCCGAACGATATCCGAGACTTGCGCCACGTCGAGCAGCGCCGCGACACGCGGAGCGACGTTCTTGCCTGCGCTGGTGGCCGGAAACAGGATGTGGCTGTAACCGGCGGCCAACGCGACAACCTGAGCCGCGATGTTTTCGGCGAGACCGTTAGCGAGTTGCGGCGCGTCCGCATGCAGGACGCGCGCGACGCCCCCGATCGCGCCGGCGGCTTTCGCCGCGCCGACCGCGTCATGTCCAGCCACGAGCACATGAACCTCGGCGCCGCATTGAAGCGCGGCCGCAACCGTGTTCAGCGTGGCCGTTCTGATCGAAACCTGGTCGTGTTCGGCCACGACCAGCACTTGATTGGATGCAGTCATATCGATTCCCTCAGATGACTTTCGCTTCGTTCTTCAGCTTCGCGACCAGCGCCGCGACGTCGGGCACCTTCACGCCTGCGCTGCGCCCGGCCGGTTCCGTCGTGCTGAGCGCGGTCAGACGCGGCGCGACATCCACGCCCAGTTGTTCCGGTGTGACGACATCCAGCGGCTTTTTCTTCGCCTTCATGATGTTGGGCAGCGTCGCATAGCGCGGCTCGTTCAGGCGCAGATCGCTCGTGACCACCGCCGGCAGCTTGAGCCGCAAGGTCTCGAGTCCGCCATCGATTTCACGTGTGACGGTCACGCAGTCGTTCGACAGTTCCACCCGGCTCGCAAACGTGGCCTGTGCAAAACCCGCTAGCGCCGCCAGCATCTGGCCGGTCTGGTTGCAGTCGTTGTCGATGGCTTGCTTGCCGAGAATCACCAGTTGCGGCTGCTCCTTGTCGACCAGCACCTTCAGCAGCTTGGCCACTGCGAGCGGCTGCAGCTGCGCGTCTGTTTCGACCAGAATGCCGCGATCCGCGCCGATCGCCATTGCCGTGCGCAAGGTTTCCTGCGAGGCGTTCGTGCCGCACGACACTGCGATCACTTCGCTGACCACGCCCTTTTCCCTCAAGCGGACCGCTTCCTCGACGGCGATTTCATCGAACGGATTGATGCTCATCTTGACGTTCGACAACTCGACGCCCGAGCCGTCGGATTTGACCCGAACCTTGACGTTGAAGTCCACCACGCGTTTCACCGCGACCAATACTTTCATCTGTTGTCTCCTATGTCGCCCAACTTTCCTTTCTGACGACGCTTACGCTTCAGGCCGATAACCCAAGCCGTGTTCGCGCATGCGTTCGACAGCGGCCTCGTCGAATCCCCAATCGCGCAAGGCGGCAAGCCCATGTTCGCCGCGCTGCGGCGCGGGCTTCGCGATCGCCGAGGGTGTCGCGGAAAAACGCGGCGCGGGTGCCGGCTGAACCACGCCCGCCACTTCGACGAAGCTGCCGCGCGCACGGTGCTGCGGATGCGCGGGCGCTTCCGAGAAACTCAGCACCGGCGCGACGCACGCGTCGCTGCCTTCGAACACCGCACACCATTCGTCGCGCGTGCACGTGAGGAACGCCGCGGCAAATCGTTCACGCAATACCGGCCAGCCGCTGCGATCGTGCTGTGCCGGCAGGCCCGCCTCCGCGAGGCCGAGCTTCGACAGCAGTTCCGCGTAGAAGCGCGATTCGACCGCGCCGACCGCCATGTAGCCGCCGTCTTTCGTGCGGTAACTGTCGTACCAGGGGGTGCCGCCATCCAGCAGATTGCTGGCGCGCTCTTCCCGCCAGTTGCCCGAGGCGAGCAGCCCCCAGATCACCGAACCCAATTGCGCCGCACCTTCGATCATCGCAGCGTCGACCACCTGCCCCTCGCCGCCGCGCTGCACATTGAACAATGCCGCCACCACGCCCAACGCCAGCAGCATGCCGCCGCCGCCGTAGTCGCCCACGAGGTTCAACGGCGGCACGGGCGGCTCACCGGCGCGGCCGATGCCCGACAGCACACCGGACAACGCAATGTAGTTGAGATCGTGGCCGGCCCGCTCAGCGAGTGGACCCGTTTGGCCCCAACCCGTCATGCGCCCGTACACGAGCCGAGGATTGCGAGCCAGAGCGGCTTGCGGTCCAAGCCCGAGACGCTCCATCGTGCCGGGGCGAAAACCTTCGATCACGACATCGGCGCGCGAAATCAGATCCAATGCGGCCTCGACCGCCTGCGGCTGCTTCAGATCGAGCGTGACCGAGCGACGGCCGCGCCCCGTGACATCGGCACGCTTGCCGTTGGTCTTCGGCCCCAGGTCCTGGGGAGGAAGCGGCCGGTCGATGCGCAAAACGTCCGCCCCCATATCGGCCAGCAACATGGCGCCGAAAGGGCCCGGGCCGATAGCCTCGAATTCCAGCACGCGAATACCGCTCAAAACACCCATTGTCCCTCCACTCTCCGTTTTTGCATGACGGCGTATCCTGCACACCGCTAATGGCCGGCAACGATCTTTGGATCGGCACGGCCTGAGTACAAGTAAGCCAGAGTGCGCGGGAAACCGGACCACCCCGGCCGGGTAGCGCGGCGTCCTAGTTGACGGCTCGCGCCCTGCCGGCCCAATACGGCGCGCGGATTGCGCGCTTCAGCACCTTACCCGCGCCCGACAACGGCAGTTGCTCACGGAACTCGACCGACTTCGGGCACTTGTAGCCGGCAATGACCTGGCGGCAATGCTCGCGAATCTCTTCTTCCGCGAGTGTCGCGCCGGGCTTGCATACCACCACGGCGTGCACGGCTTCGCCCCACGTGTCGTGCGGAATGCCGATGACGGCGCACGCGGCAACCGCGGGATGCCGCGCGATCACACTCTCCACTTCGGCGGAGTAAACGTTCTCGCCGCCGCTGACGATCATGTCCTTGATGCGGTCCACGATGTAGAGATAACCCTGAGCGTCCATGTAAGCGCCGTCGCCGGTATGCAGCCAGCCTTCGCGAACGGCCTGCGCGGTTTCCTCGGGCTTCCTCCAGTAGCCGGCCATGACGTTCGGCCCGCGTACGACAATCTCGCCGACCGTGCCGCGCGGCACCTCCTCGCCGTCGCTGCCGACCACCTTCACCATCAGGCCCGGCAAGCCGCGACCGATCGAGCGGTACAGGCCGCTCTTGCGGCCCGCTTCGTCGTGATTGGAAGGCGAGTTCGCCGAAATGCTCGGACACGCCTCGGTCATTCCGTATGAATGCGCGAGCTGGATGCCGGGCAGCGCTTCGATCAGCCGGTCCAGCAGCGTTTCCGGGATCGGCGACGCGCCGTAGGTGAGGCGCTTCAGGCTGCTCAGGTCGGTGCGGGCAAAGTCGGGATGATTGAGCACCGCCTGGATCATGGTAGGCACGAGCAGCGTATCGCTCACGCGCTCTTCGCCGATCGCCCTGAGCACGTCGCCCGCATCGAAAGCCGGAATGACGACGTGCGCCTCGCCGGCAATGAACTGCACGAGCGCGCGCCCGAGTCCCGCCACATGGAAGAACGGCGCCGCATGCAGCACCGCGCTGCCGGGCAATGGCGCGGACTCGGCAATCCGCATGAGGCACGACGACCAGATGTTCAGATGCGTCTGCATCACGCCTTTCGGAAAGCCGGTCGTGCCGCCGGTGTACATGATGCACGCGAGATCCGCACCACCACGGCCGGCGTCCGGCATCGGCGCCGCAGTTGCGATCAAAGCGTCGAACGAGAGCATGCCGGGCGGCGCCGCGCCGTCGCCGGCGTGAATCAGGATCGGTGGGGTGCGGGCAAGCGCACACACCTCGCGTGTAATATCGGCGAAGCGGTCGTCGACGATCAGGATGCGCGTGTCGCAATCGTTCAGCGAATAAGCGATCTCCGCCGCGCTCCAGCGGATGTTGACCGGGTTCAGCACGCCACCGCCCCACCACACGCCCATTACGTATTCGAGGTAGCGGTCCGAATTGAGCGCGAGCATGCCGACCCGGTCATCCGCCGTCATGCCGATCCCACGCAGCGCGGCGGCCAGACGCGCGACCCGGTCCGCGAATTCGCGAAAAGTTCGCCGGCGCTCCTTGAACGAAATCGCCACCCGGTCCGGGTTCTGCTGCAGCGAGCGATGCAGGCCCTGTGTCAGATACATGCTGGTCTCCCCGGCTGTGTATGAGCGTTAAAAGCAGCCGCGCCGCGGACCTCGCGGGATCCTTGCGCACGCGGGCATGGCATGGGTTCAGGCCGTGGACCTGGACGATCCGGCCGCTCTATCCATTGAACGACGGCGACCGTTTCTCGATGAACGCGGACACAGCTTCGCGATGATCCGCCGTTTGATGCGAGAGCGCCTGATAAGCTGCCGACATTTCCAGCAGCGTATCCAGCCGGCAATGCATGCCTTCGCGCAACAACCGCTTGGCCAGCCGCACTGCGTGAGGCGGATTGGCGGCGATCGACCGCGCGAGACCTTGCGCGATCATGAGCAGATCGTCGTGCCGCACGACGCGGGAAACCAGATTCCATTCGAGCGCCTGTTGCGCATCGATCATCTGGCCCGTGAAGGTCATCTCCGCGGCGCGCGACAGACCAACGATGCGCGGCAGCAGCCACGCGCCGCCATCGCCGGGAATGATGCCCAGCTTGACGAAACTCTCGGCGAATCTGGCGAGTTCGGACGCGATGCGGATATCGCACATGCAGGCGAGATCGAGTCCCGCGCCGATCGCCGCGCCGTTCACGGCAGCGATGACCGGCACCTCCAGATTGAACAGCGCCAGCGGCAGTTGCTGAATGCCGCGCCGGTAGTCCTGGCGAATCTCCATGCCAGGCATGCTGCCCGACGCATGCCGCTCCATATCGTGGATATTGCCGCCCGACGAGAACGCCGTGCCGGCGCCCGTCAGGATCACGGCCCGCACGGAACGATCGGCTTCGATCCGTGCGATCGCCGCCAGAAACTCCTCCACCGCCGTGTTGCCGGTGAGCGGATTGCGCCGTTCCGGTTCGTTCATCGTCAGCGTGACGATGTGTTCGTCCTGTTCGTAGTTCAGAAATTGGCTCATAGGATGTCTAATCGTTTCCGCTGCTGTATAGGTTGCTTCGCCACCGAAGGGGGAGCGGCGCGCGAACAGATGGATTGGGTGCCGTTCGCCTGCTCACGCGGCCGTTGCGTACGGCGCGGTTCGCGTGAAATCCGCGATCGTGCCGTGCTCGTGCGTGAGCGCTGCGTTCCCCACCATACGATTCCAGAATGCCTCCGAACCGTCCGCCATGCGCCATTCATGCAGCCTGCGCGTATAGAGCTGGAGATCGTATTCGGCGGTGACGCCGATCGCGCCGTGCAACGCATGCGCCGTCGACGCCACCAGCGGCACCGCCATGCTCGTGCGCGCTTTGGCGATCGCGGTGGCAAGCCGTTCAGGTACGGCGCCCGTGCCGGAGAACGCCAGTTCGGACGCCATTCCGACTGATGCCACATGCTGCGCCATCACGCTCAACTGATGCTGCACCGCCTGGAACTTGCCAATCGACTTGCCGAATTGCCAGCGATCGTTGCAGTACTGCAAGGTCATGGCGAATACGCGATCCATCGCTCCGGCGATAGCGGCCGCGTGGATTGCCGCGCTGAACAGCAGCACCTCGTCTCCGTTCGATCCAAGCGGCGCCGGGACCGCGTCGCCCCCCCAGCCAAGCGTGCCGCTAAAACTGCCGTGCACACCGCACGGCTTGCGTTCGGCTCGCGCTGCGTCGAGCAGCAAGAGGTCACCGTCGACATTGGCCAGCACGTGATCGCAGGTCATCCCGAACGGCACTTGCGGCGCTTCCAGCGAGCCGTTCTCGCGGCGGCGGCACGCGCCGGCGAGCGTCGTCATGCCGGCAGGCGCCGCAACGCCGGTCTCGCGCAGGAGCGCGCGCGCCGCGATGCTCTGCGCAAGCGGCACGGGCACCGCGTAGCGTCCAAACGCCGTGAAAACCGGCACGATCGCCGGCAGTGACAATCCGGCGCCGCCGGCGCTTTCCGGCGTCAGCAACTCCAGAAATCCGGCCTCCTCCACTGCGTTCCAGATCGACGCGGGCGCGCCGCCGGTCTCGATCGCGCGGATCGCTTCGGGTGTGGCGCGGTCGCGCAGAATTGCTTCAATGGCTTCGGTGAACATACGGGTCTCTTCCTCGTCCGGATGGGTTAGCGCAAACCAAGACCGCGCGCGATCATGCCGCGCAGTACTTCGCGCGTGCCGCCGCGCAGCGAGAAGGTCGGCGAGATCTGGCTGAGGTAGGCCACCGTGCGATAGAGCTCGGGGTCGATGGTCTGTGCCGGGTCCGCGCTGATCGCGGCTTCCAGCTGCGCGGGAATGGCCTGTTCGAACTCGGTGCCGATGTCCTTGACGAGCGCCGCCTCGACCACCGGGCTTTCGCCGTGCGCGAGCCGCGCGGTGACCGCGATCGACAGACAGCGCAGCGTGGCCAGTTGCGTCGCGAAGCTGCCGAGCAAGGCGAGGTCGGCGTCGCTGGCGCCGTGGCGGCGCAGTTGCGCATGCCAGCAATCGAGCAGCACGACGCTCGAATAGAGCCGCTCGGGGCCGCTGCGCTCGAAGGCCAGTTCGGCCGTCACCTGCTGCCAGCCTGCGCCCTCGTCGCCGATCAACGCGTCGTTGGCGAGGAATACGTTGTCGAAGGTCACTTCGGAGAAGTGGGCGTCGCCGGTGAGATCCACGATCGGCCGCACCTCGACGCCGGGCAGCGACAGATCGACGATGAACTGCGACAGTCCCTTCTGCCGGTCTTCCGGCACGCCCGACGATCGCACGAGCGCGATCATGTATTGGCAATGCTGCGCGTTGGTCGTCCAGATCTTGCGCCCGGTCAGACGCCAGCCGCCGTCGCAGCGCACCGCACGCGTGCGCACGCTGGCGAGGTCGGAACCCGAGTCGGGCTCGCTCATGCCGATGCAGAAAAACGCGCTCGCGGCACAGATGCGCGGCAGATAGAAGTCTTTCTGTGCCTCGGTGCCGTAGCGCAGAATCAGCGGGCCGCTCTGACGGTCGGCGATCCAGTGCGCGGCGACCGGCGCTCCCGCGGCCAGCAGTTCCTCGACCAGCACGAAGCGACGGAACGCGTCCATGCCCGCGCCGCCGTAACTGGCCGGCAGGGTCAGTCCGATCCAGCCGCGCGCCGCGAGGCGCCGGCTGAAGTCCGCGTCGAAGCCCATCCAGGAACGGGCACGCACGTCGGCCGGCGCCGGCGGTAAGTGTTCGTCAAGAAAGTGCTTCACTTCCGCCCGGAAGGCTTCGGCCGCGGCGGGCAGCGCCGTCAGGTGGAAAGCATCCAACAGGTTGTTCACGTCTCACTCCAGTTTTTTTGTAGTCGGCTCGGCGTTGCGGGCTATGAATCCGCACGCTCCGCTCGCGCGCCATAGCGCTCGCGCAGTGCCTGCTTGTACAGCTTGCCGGTAGGCAGCCGCGGCATCGCGTCGATGAAGTCGATGGAGCGCGGCACCATGTAGCGCGCCACCCGCGTGCGCAGGTAAGCCAATAGTCGTTCCGCGAGCGCATCCGACGGCGCCACACCGGGCGCCGGCTCGACAATCGCTTTGACCTGCTCGCCCATCTCGGCATCGGGCACACCGATCACCGCCGCATCCTGCACATCGGGATGCACCGCCAGCGCGTCCTCGATCGCTTGCGGATAGATGTTGACTCCTCCCGAAATGATCATGAACGCCTTGCGGTCGGTCAGATACAGGTAGCCGTCGCCATCCACATGCCCTATGTCGCCGACGGCCGTCCAGACCGGATGGCGCGGATGCTGTGCGGCACGGGTCTTGTCAGGATCGTTGTGGTAGTGGAACGGCAACTGGTCGCGCTCGAAATAGACGGTTCCGGTTTCGCCCACCGGCAATTCGTTGCCGTCGTCGTCGCAGATATGAATGACGCCCAGCAGCGCGCGGCCAACGGAGCCCGGGTGCGCAAGCCACTCCTCGGTGTTGAGCGTGGTCACGCCGTTGCCTTCGGTCGACGAGTAATACTCCTCGATGATCGTCCCCCACCAGTCGATCATCTGCCGCTTGACCTCCTGCGGACACGGCGCCGCCGCATGGATCGCCACGCGATGGCTCGACAGGTCGAACGCGTTGCGCACAGCGGGGCCGAGCTTGAGCAGGCGGATCAGCATGGTCGGCACCCACTGGCTGTGCGTGACGCGATAGCGCTCGATCGCCTGCAACGCCTCGAGCGGATCGAACTTCTCCATGAAGACCACGGTGCCGCCGCCGAACTGCGTTTCGATTCCGTAGCCGAGCGGCGCGGTGTGATAGAGCGGCGCCGGCGACAGATACACCGTTTGCGCGTCGAAGCCATAGCGCTCGAACTGCGGACGGCGCGCGGAACCGGAACCTTCGGTCACCCGGCCTTGCGGCTGCGCGCGAACGATGCCCTTTGGACGGCCGGTCGTACCCGAGCTATAGATCATCATGGCGCCCAGCCATTCGTCGGCAAGACGCGTTGCGGGATACCGGCCGGTGAGCGCTTCGTAGCTGTCCCAGCCGGAAATGGTGCCGTCGACCATCAGCCGCAGGCGGCACGTCGGCATCATGCCGGTCAGTCCGGCCGCGAGTTCGCGCATTGCAAATGAACTGACCACCACTTGCGCATGGCTGTCCTCGATAATGCCGGCTGCTTCCGCCGCGGTCAGATACCGGTTGACCGGCGTGATCATCAGACCCGAACGCAGCGCCGCCCAACACACCTCGAAGCAGCGCATGTTGTTTTCGAGCACCATCGCGATATGGTCGCCGCGCCGCAATCCCGCCGCGTACAGACATTGTGCGAAGCGATTGGAACGCTCGTCGAGTTCGCGATAGGTTAGTATCTCGCCGCTCGTGCTGTTGATCGCGGCGGCTTTGTCCGGCGTCAATCCGGCATGATCGCCGAGATACTTCGGGGTTCCGCTCATGCACACTCTCCTGCGACGCAAGACGGTTTCGGGTGCTTACGCCACCAGCGCCGGAATCTCGCCGGAGGTCAGCGCATTCGGCGCGGCCTGTTCCACCAGTTGCGGTATCAGCGCGCCGAGTTCCGCCACGTCCCAACGCCCGTCCTTTTCGATGCGCGGGCCCGCATGCCAGCCTTCAGCCACGGTAATACGACCGCCGCGCACGCCGAATACACGCCCGGTGATACCGCTCGACGCACTGCTGCCAAGCCATGCCACCAGGGGCGCGACGTTGCCCGCGTCCAGCGGATCGAAGCCGGGTGCGGCGCCAGCGGTGAATTCGTCGCGCCGCTTCGCGAAGATGTCTTCGGTCAGACGGCTCATCGCGGTCGGATAGATCGCATTCACCGTCACACCATAGCGCTCCAGCTCACGAGCGGCAATCACCGACATGGCCGCGATGCCCGCCTTCGCCGCGCCGTAGTTGGCTTGGCCCGGGTTGCAGTAGAGACCCGACGACGAACTGGTGTTGATAAGCCGTGCCACCCGCTCGCGCCCCGCCTTGGCCTCATCGCGCCAGTATGCGGCGGCGTGGTGCGACGGTGCAAAGGTGCCGCGCATGTGCACGCGAATCACCGAGTCCCAGTCTTCCTCGCTCATGTTGGCGAGCGTGCGGTCGCGCAGAATGCCGGCGTTGTTGACCAGCACGTCGAGTCCGCCGAACACGGAAATGGCCGTGTCGATCATGTTCTTTGCGCCATTCCAGTCGGCCACGTCGTCGAAATTGGCGACAGCCTCGCCGCCGAGCCCTTCGATTTCCGCGACCACGTCGAGCGCAGGACCGCTCGCCGCGCCTGACCCATCACCCTTGCCGCCGAGGTCGTTGACGACGATTTTCGCGCCCTGGCGGGCGAACTCCAGCGCATATTCGCGCCCCAGACCCCGTCCAGCGCCGGTGATGACAACAACGCGATTTTTGCAAAGCTGCTGCATGGGAAATCCTCAATACCGTTTGCTATCCAGGGTTGCGCAAGACACGGCGTCCCGCCGGTCAGCGCAAACGAATTCAGTACTTGCCGTATAACGTCACCACGCACGCGCCACCGAGGCCGAGATTGTGTTGAAGCGCCAGCTTTGCGCCTTGCACCTGACGCTGGTCGGCGGTGCCGCGCAGCTGGTGGGTCAGTTCATAGCACTGTGCAAGGCCGGTCGCACCCAGCGGATGCCCCTTGGAAAGCAGACCGCCCGACGGATTGACCACCACCTTGCCACCGTACGTGTTGTCGCCGTCGCTGACGAACTTCTCGGCGCCGCCTTCCGGACAGAAGCCGAGCGATTCGTAACAGATGACTTCGTTGTGCGCGAAACAGTCGTGCAGCTCGCATACGTCGACGTCTTCCGGTCCGATACCGGCTTTTTCGTAGACCTTGTTCGCGGCCGAACGCGTCATGTGCGTGCCGACGTAGTTGAGCATCGAGGGTGGATCGAACGAAGCCGGCGGATCGGTGGTGAGCGACTGCGCAACGATCTGCACATCCGTGCGCAAGCCGTGTTTCTTCGCGAACTTCTCGGAAACGAGGATCGCCGCCGCGCCGCCGCAAGTGGGCGGACACGCCATCAGACGCGTCATCACGCCGGGCATCAGCACCGTGTCGTTCATCACGTCTTCGGTCGTGACCTGTTTGCGGAACAGCGCCAGCGGGTTGTTCGCCGCGTGTCGGCTCGCCTTGGCCCGCACCGCGGCGAAAGTTTCCATGCGCGTGCCGTAACGCTGCATGTGTTCGCGCCCCGCGCCGCCGAACGTGCGTAGCGCCTGCGGCAGATGCGCGAGGTCGGCGGTCAGGCCGTGCATGATCGGCACGAAACGCGCACGCGTTACCGGCCGGTCGTCCCAGTGCGATTTCAATGCGCCGGACTGCATCTGCTCGAAGCCGAGCGCGAGCACGCAGTCGGCGTCGCCGGTCGCAATCGCCTGGCGGGCGAGATAGAGCGCGGTCGAACCCGTCGAACAATTGTTATTGACGTTGACGATCGGAATGCCCGTCATGCCCACTTCGTACAGCGCGGTCTGGCCGCACGTGGAGTCGCCGTACACATAGCCGGCGAAGGCCTGCTGCACGAGGTCGTACGCGATGCCCGCATCGGCCAGTGCGCGGCGGGTCGCTTCAGCGCCCATTTCGGTGTAGCTCTGGCTCGCGCCGGGCTTGGCGAACTGGATCATGCCGACGCCCGCCACCAGTACTTTTTCGCTCATGATGCTGCCTCAAAAGGTAAGGAGACTTAAAGCTTGCGCGAGATGAGATCCCGCAAGACTTCGCTGGTCCCGCCGAAAATGCGCGTAACGCGCATGTCGGCAAAAGCACGGGCAATCGGATATTCCAGCATGTAGCCGTAACCGCCATGCAGCTGAACCATTTCGTCGATGCACTTCCACATTGCTTCGGTCGCGAACAGCTTGGCAATGGCCGCTTCCTGCAGCGTGAGCTTGCGCTCCATATGCTCGCGAATGTAGTAGTCCACCAGCGTGCGGACCGCAACGGCTTGCGCCTTCACATCGGCGAGCTTGAATTTGGTGTTCTGGAAGTCCCACACGGTTTGATTGAACGCGCGGCGGTCCTTAACGTATTGCAGCGTCAGTTCGAGTTGCCGCTCCAGCTTCGCCGCGCAATACACCGCGATGATCAGGCGCTCTTGCGGCAGTTCTTCCATCAGGTGAATGAAGCCGCCGTTCTCGTTGCCGATCAGGTTGCCGGCCGGCACACGCACGTTGTCGAAGAACAGTTCGGCGGTATCCGCGGCGGCCTGCCCCACTTTTTCGAGCTTGCGGCCACGGCGAAAACCCGCACGGTCGGTTTCGACCATGATGAGACTTACGCCCTTCGCGCCCGCCGACGGATCGGTCTTGCAGACCACCACCACCATGTCGCAGTTCAGGCCGTTGGAGATGAAAGTCTTGCTGCCGTTGATGACGTAGTCGTCGCCGTCACGCACCGCGGTGGTACGGATCGACTTCAGATCGGAGCCCGTACCGGGTTCGGTCATCGCGATCGCGAGGATCTTTTCGCCGCGGCAAATGGGCGGTAGCCAGTTGCGTTTCTGCTCTTCGGTGCCGAGACGAACGATGTACGGCGCGGTGATATCGGAGTGCACGGAATAGCTGAAACCCGACACACCCGCACGGTGCAACTCTTCCGCGACGATCGCCGAATGACCGAAATCGCCGCCGCCACCGCCGTATTCTTCCGGCACGGTCACGCACAGCAGACCTTCCCGCCCGGCCTTTAGCCAGGTCTCGCGATCGACGCAGCCGGCCTCGTCCCACTGCGCCTGCCGCGGCAGGCACTCCCGTTCGAAGAAACGCCGCGCGGTTTCACGCAGCATCTCGTGATCCTCGCGATAGACATTACGTTTGACTTCCACCGCACGCTCCTCATCGATTGAATGCGTTGGCAGCGCGGACCGGGTTGTCGGCCGGCTGCTTCCATGAACGCATTGTGCGTGGCGAGGGTGGCGAGCAAGCCTACCCCCGTAGAGTGGGGGTGGCTGAATGGATGACTGCGAGGGAGAAAAGCGTTATCGCGCACTCGCGTCGCGCATCTTCGCGACGGCGCCGTCGCGGCCCGACACTTCCAGCTTTCTGTAGATGTTCTTCAGATGCCACTTCACCGTATCGAGCGAAACGTCCATGACACGCGCAATCTTCTTGTTGGGCAGCGCAAGTGCAAGCAGACCCAGAACCTCGTTTTCACGCTCGCTAAGCGACTGGATCGGAACGTGCACCGCAGCCGCCGGCGGCGCGGCAGGCGCGGATGCCTGCCCAGCGTCGATCAGCCGCTGTGCATAGAAAGCGAGCACGGGATCGAAGTCCTGTTCGAGCGGCAGGGCGTCGAGAATCTGCCGACATGATCCGAGTTCGTCCAGCAGGCTGCGCATCAACCCGAGCCGGTGGCCCAGGCGCAAAGCCTCCACCAGATGCTCGCGCGCCGCTCTATCGTTGTGGCGCCCCTTCTCGGCAATCGACATCTGCAAACGCAGCCCGGCTACGCGGCACCATCTCCCTCCCGCTTCGGACAGCGCGCTGAGAGGCTTGAGCCGGCTCATCGCGCCGTCGAAGTCATTCAGATGCAGGCACATGCGAATGCGCGCGAGATCGGCGCAAACGCTGATTTCCCAAGCCGTGCTGCGCACCGCGCCGGTATAGCGCGCCGCCAGCGCCTCGCAGCGCAGCAATGCCGCCTCGGCTTCATCGAGACTTCCTTCTTCGAGCAACCAGCGTGAGCGCAGACACAGTGCGTTCGCGAGAAGACGATCCACACCATGACGCTTCGCGTAGTCTTCAAGTCGTTCGAGATAGTCGTGGGCCTCGAGCCGTCGGCCCGCGAACCGGTGCGCGCGGGCGAGCACCGTCAGCGCCCGCAACACAGTGTCCGGAATCGACACCCGCTCGAGGACGTCGATGCGTTCGTCCAGCAGTCCGAGCGAAGCATCGACGTCGTTCAGTTCGTAAAGCGCTTCGCCAAGCAGCGCAGCGGCCATGCACGCAATGCCCACATAAGCGGGGCCCTGTTTCTCCGCTTCCGCCAGCACGTCGCAAAACACCCGCTCGGCGAGCAGCACTTGCCCCTCGGCGGCGTGCGTCATGCCGCTCATGCAACGGCCAAGCAGGATGCCGCGCGGCGCGCCGCCATGCGGCGCCCCCTCTTCCAGCACCTTGCGCGCCTGTTGATAGTCGCCACGATGGATGAACATCCACGAGAGAATGTTGCCGCGACCCGCGCGGGTGAAATCGTCAGCGTCCGCGGGGACGCGCTGCAGTTCCGGCAATAGCGCCACGACCGAATCCGTGTCGTCGCGCTGTAGCGCGAGGCCGCCGCGAAGCAGCGCAAGCGCGTACCGCTGACGCGGGTCGGGCCGCTCGCTACGCGACGCTATCTGCTGAATGCTCTGCATGAGCGCGTCGGTTTCGCCGGCATACATTTGCAGATAGGCGGTGATCACGCGCAGATCGAAACGCTCTGCGATCTGCGCCGGCGGCAGGCGGCGCACCAGGCCCGCAAGCTGACGGAGTTCGCCGCGCGCGAGCAGATCGTGCGCGCACCCTTCCACGAGATCTGCGGCGGCCTGCGCGTTGTCTGCGAGTACGGCGTGATGCACGGCCTCGTCGACGTAACCTTGCACACTAAGCCACTGCCAGGCCGCCGCATGCAGTTCACGCAATTCGGCAGCCGGCAGCCCCACGACCCGGCGCTGCAAAACCTCGCGCAGCAGAGGATGCAGGCGATACCAGGTTTCGCCGTCCTGAGCCACGCCAGTCTGCGTGATGAACAGATTGTCGCCCTCCAGGCGGCTGAGCCGGGCGGCGACGTCTCCGACGGCGCCCGCATGCTGCATCAAGCTTGCACAGAGGCGCGCACAGAATCGTTCGCATAGCGCCGCGCGAGTGAGCAGAAGAAGATCTTCGGGAGCGAGTCGCACCAGCACTTCGCGTTCGAAGTAGTGCGCGAAGGTTTCGGCATCGCGCACGGTTGCAGGCGTAAAAGCTGCGCCTTTGCGGGTCTTCAGGTCGATCGCGAACAACTGCAGGCCCGCTGCCCAGCCGTCGGTCAGTTCATGCACGACCTGCGCGTCCCGTTTTGCGACGTCGCCGAGTTGCTCGCGCAAAAATCGCTCTGATTCTTCGGCCGAAAAGCGCAGGTCGTGTCGGTCGAGCTCTGTCGCCAGACCTTGGGAGCGCAGGCGCGCCAGCGAGACGGGCAACGCCCGCCGCGAAGCCAGCACGACATGAAGCTGAGGGGGCGCATAGTCGAGCAGCCAGCGCATTGCCTCGAGAATCCGTGCGTTCCGAAGGTAATGGACGTCGTCGAGCATCAGAACCAGTTCACGTTTGCGGCGAGCAATACCGCGAACGAGCGTGATCACCCAATGCTCAACCGCGGTTTCCTCGCTCTCGCGGCCGACCAGTAATTCCGCTTCGCGCGCGATCGCCGGATCCACGCTGGCGAGGCTCGCGAGCAGACCGTGAAAGAACGCGGTGAGGTCGTCGTCTTCGGGTGCCAGCGAAAGCCAGGCCACGTCGAAATCCAGCGTCAACATGGCCTGCCTGAGAGCCAGCATCGTGCTGGTCTTGGCGCTGCCGGCCGGTCCCTGAATCACCACGCAACGCTGCCGCCGCGCTTCGAGCAGTCGTGCCATCAAGGCTTCGCGAGGCATGAGTTGGCGTGCCGCGCGAGGCGGAATCAATCTCGCGCCGGTTACGGGCTCGATCGTCAGTCTGGGGAAGACGCGTGCGTCTAATGAGTGTTCAATGGATTCGGACATACGGGGGAAACTGATAGACAGATAAACGTGAGAAAGGTCTCGCGACACCTGTCGACACCTCGGAACGCGTTCGTCGGAGTATAGAAGTGCGACACCGTCGGTCGGGCAATTTAGCGGTTACCTACCCGATTCGGGTGGGTAGCCCGGCACCGTCGGTCCCGTTTTCGATCGGACATAGACCAAGTGCACTGCGGTTAGTGAGGGAAATTACCAACAACCCCGCCCGCGGCAACGCATGCTTCTTGCTTGAGAAGAGTGCTTGTCGGGAAGGCGGCGCGCGCTAATTCCGCAACGCGGTCGCATCTCCCCGCCAGGTTAAGGGAGAGTCGCCATGCAAGGAATTAATGACACGGTACGCACTGCAATTTTTGCCGTGGCGATCTCACTGCTTTCGGCATGCGGCGGGAACGGAGGCGACTCGGGTAATGCCGGCGCAACCGCACCGGCAGGCGGCGTCAATCTGCAAATCGTGTCGTTCGGCGACAGCCTTTCGGACGTCGGCACCTATGCACCGATCGCCAGCGCCGTGGGTGGCGGGCGTTTCACGACCAATCCCGGACAGGTGTGGACTCAGGATATCGCGCAATACTACGGCGACACGCTGAACGTTGCGTACACCATCGACCTCACGCATAAACTCAGCGCGCAGGGCGGCCTAGGCTATGCGGAAGGCGGCGCCACGGTGGCGACGCCGGCCAACCAGTCCGCTTTTCTGACCGACGTGATCGGCAATGTCGAAATGCCCGTCAATCAGCAGGTTTCGAGCTATCTGGCTGCGCATACAAGCTTCAACTCCAATCAACTGGTGCTCGTCTGGGCCGGCGCAAACGATGTGCTGCGCGCCGGAGCGCTGCCGGCCGCGGCGCAGACCGTGGAGACGGCGGCTACCACGCTTGCTCAGGTTGTCGGGCAGATCGTCCAGAACGGCGCCGCTCATGTGGTGGTGGTCAATGTGCCGGACATCGGACTATCACCGAATGGCATCGCCTCGTCCGATGGCGGAGCGAATCTGACCCAGTTATCGCAGCTGTTCAACAGCAGCCTGAACGCTGCGCTGCAAACCGATGGCTTGCAGGGCAAGGTTATCCAGATCGATTCCTATACGTGGTTGAACCAGATCACGGCGAACTTTCAGGCCAATGGCTTCGCCGTGTCGAACACCGGTGTCGCCTGTGACCCCAGGAAGACGCCCGATGAGACGGCGTTGTTGTGCTCGCCAGCAACTTACGTGAGCGCCAACGCGGACCAGACGTACATGTTCGCCGACGACCTTCACCCGACGACGCACCTGCACGCGCTGTTCGCCCAGTACGTCGAGAACCAGATCGCCAGCAGCGGTCTCGGCCACTGAAGCGGGATCATCCGGAAGCGGTTGATGCGATGCGCGGTGCAGGACGACCGCAGAGAAAGACGCGTGCCAGGAGGAACCGTTCCAGGCCGACGTACGCCGAAGTCATTTCTTCGAATCGTTACAATGGCCCCCATCACTTCCCCTCGACAGCACCGAATGCCGGACACCCTGACTTCCTATTTCTGGAGTGGCGACGCCATTCGCAGCCGGCGCGTGAGCGACATCGTGCTATCAGGCTCACTCGATGTGCCTGTCCCTCCTGTGCGTCTGCTCGCGGATTGGGAAAGGGAAATCTCGTCGCGCATGGTGCTGGAAGCCGGTGACGTCGAACCAATGCCCTTGGCGCGAGCACGGGTGCGCTGGCCGGACTATTCGCGCTGCGTACAGGCCGTGTCCGACTGGACGTGCGCGCTCGGGCTGCCCGGCGTGCTTGCCTCCAGTGATGTAGCCCTCATGGCCTGCCGTGGCGCGAGATACCACCATGACGCCGCACAATACGGCAGTGCGGCCTTTTGCAATCTGTTCATGAGCGAGGACAAGGGACTGGATCTGCATTTTCCCTCGCTGGGTCAGCGCATTCCGCTGAACCGGGGAACGGTTGTGATATTCGACACCGCGCAGCCTCACGGCGTAATTCAGCGCCGCAGCAGCGGTTTTGATGCGGCCGGCTTCGCACCCGTTCAGGATTGCGTCCAGATATTCCTGACTTGGGAGCTTCCCATAGAAGACGCCCATGTTGCGTATGCACTCAAGGTCGTGTTCGACACCGCCCCTTCGGTCTCGTCGCAACTCGACGCGGAACAGGTCCAGATGAACGGCGAACAGGCTGGTGTGTGCCCCGCTTCCGGCCGCTGGCAGCGGATCGACTGATCGTCGGGGCAGCCTTCACCGGTTTCGCGGCGAATTACCCGATGGACCTGCGTGGGGCAGCATCCGTTGCAGCACGTGGTCTTTCAGAACAAAGCGATGGAACACCGCCGCTGCCACATGCAGCGCGATCAGCGCGAAGAGCACCCACGCGAGGACGCCGTGCACGTCACCCATCTCGTGGCCGAAATCCGAGCCCGTCTCGCTCAACGCCGGATACGGCACGAGGCCCAGCAAGCGGACCGTCCAGCCGCGTGAGGACGCATTGACCCAGCCGAGCAGCGGCACCACCACCAGCGCAGCGTAAAGCAGAAAATGCGTGATGCGCGAAACGACGCTCAATAGCGGCGGCAGTTCGTCCGGCGCGGGCCAGTGAGTCAATCGCCAGATCACCCTGATCACCATGACGGCAATCAGCGCCGAGCCAACGCCGAGATGCCAGGCGATCAGGCCGACGGGCTGCGTGCCCTTGTGAATATCGGGCATCGTCCAGCCGATCACGAACTGCATTGCGATCAACAGGACAGTTAGCCAGTGGAGCGTGCGCGCGACTGCGTCATAGGCCGGACGCGTATTTTGCTGGACTTTAGCCACTCCCTCTCCCCTTTAGCACTCTTCGGATTGGTAAAACGTGCTGCCAATAACTCCCGGATCGACTCCCGGGAAAAACCGCGTGGCTTAACCAAACGATACTAACCACCTTATCTTAAGGAAACCTGATGCTCTGCGCGCAACCGGCCGGCTGTGCAACGTCCCTATCCGGTCAATTGACAGGCAGGCTTTTTGCTGAAGTCCTGACTCCGCATCATTGATCAACGCCTATCACCGAGAACAAATATGCGCCTGCTCAATTGTCTGGTAGTTTCAATGGGTTTGCCGCTCGCCGCGTGCGCAATCGGCCCATCAAGTATAGGCGATGGCGGTTTCGGTGCTTCGCCCGCCATGCCCGCGCCACAATCGACGTTGATTCCAATGGTCAACATCGCGCCCGTTCAGCCGCAACCGGCCGGTTTCATGCCTACTGTTCCCAGCGGCTTTTCCGTCACCCGGTTCGCCGGCGACATGTCGCACCCACGCTGGCTTTACACGTTGCCTAATGGTGACGTGCTGGTGGCGGAAAGCGACGCTCCCGAACAACACGACGAAGGAAGTGGCCTGTCCGGCTGGGCCAGACGGCAAGTGATGAAGCGCGCGGGCGCCGGCGTAGCCAGTCCCGATCGCATCGTGCTGTTACGCGATGCGAACAACACCGGCGTCGCCCAGATGCAAACCGTGTTTCTCGGCGGCCTGCATTCGCCGTTCGGCATGGCGCTCATTGGCAATGAACTGTACGTTGCCGATACGGACGCTCTGCTGCGTTTCGATTACGTCAAAAACGCCACGCAGATCGCCGGTCCCGGGATCAAGGTTGCCGATCTTCCGGCCGGTCCGATCAACCATCATTGGACAAAAAATATCCTCGCGGACCGCTCCGGCAAGCATCTCTACATCACCGTGGGATCGAATAGCAACGCGGGAGAAAATGGTGTCGACGCCGAAGAGGGCCGCGCGCGGATACTCGAATTCGACATCGGCACCGGCCGCTTGCGGCCTTATGCGACAGGATTGCGCAATGCCAATGGCCTCTCGTGGCAACCCGACAGCGGCGCATTATGGACTGCCGTCAACGAGCGGGACGATCTGGGCAACAACCTTGTGCCGGACTACATGACCCCAGTGAAAGAGGGAGCGTTCTATGGTTTTCCGTACAGCTATTACGGCCAGCACGTCGACTCGCGAGTCAAACCTCAACGCCCCGATCTGGTCGCCGCGGCCATCGCGCCGGACTATGCGCTTGGAAATCATACGGCTTCATTGGGGCTTGTCTTTTACGACCGGACGCTATTCCCGGCGCACTATCGGGGCGGCGCCTTTATCGGCCAGCACGGATCATGGAACCGCAAGCCGCGCTCCGGTTACAAGGTTGTGTTCGTGCCTTTTGTCGATGGAAAGCCCGCCGGCGCCCCGCAGGATTTTCTGAGCGGCTTTCTGACCACGGATGGCCACGCCGTGGGACGGCCCGTTGGCGTCGCACTGGACGCACACGGCGCGTTGCTCGTGGCGGACGACGTAGGCAACACGGTGTGGCGGGTCACGCCGCATAGCAGCATGTAACGGGCCGCGCAAAGGCGGATATCGCAGCCAGAGGTTCTTCGTCACGACGCGCGCGGCATGCCCATGAAGCAGCCTGCCGCACGCGCCGCCATGACACGGCAAAGACGTCAGAACCGATGCCGCAACGACAGCTTCACAGCCACTTGCGTAGGAGTCGACGATTGCCCTAGCGTGGTAATCGCCGCAACCGCCGGCCGCCCTGTGGAATCGACACCCGATGCGTGCTGCCATACACCGACGAGATTCAGATCGGTGCGCTTGGAGAGCGAATAGTTCGGACCGAAATCGATCTGCTCGTACTTTGCATCGCGTGCTGTCGTGTAGTCGAACGATGCACCGATCAGCAGTGCCGGCGTAATCGAATATCGGCCATTGATCTCATAGCTGTTAAATGCCGCCGTGCCCGTGTTCGGCGTGGACGCGGTTCTTCGAATGTCCTGAAAGCGTGCGTTCGTATAAACGATTCCGACCATGCCCTTGCCGATTCTGTATGAAGCGGCCGCGCCGAATATTTGCCACACGTTGGCCGAAACGTAGCCGCTGGTCACGGGGCTTCGGCCCGGCGTCACATACCCGGCCTGACCGGGAGAAAGCGCGCTATCGAGCACCGAGACGGATGGATTGTTGATGTTGTCGTACGCCAGCGCGGCGCTCAGCGGACCATTCTCGTACTTCAGTCCAAGCGTGTAGATCCGGCTCGACGCAAAGTTGCCTGCCACGCCGCCGGGTGCGAACATGCCGCTCGCTTGCAGACCATAGAAAGTCGGCGACAGATATTTCACCGCGTTATTCACGCGAAAGGTCGAGTTCAGATCGTCGAAATCGCCCGGATGAGTGCCGAGCCACGCCCACATCGAAGTCGCGGCAATCCCGCCTATGAGCTCCGTCATCGGATCATACTGGCGGCCCAGCGTCACCGCGCCCCACGTGTCGCTGCTCAGTCCGACAAAGGCTTGCCGCCCGAACTCGCGGCCGTTTTGCAGCAGCTTGCCGTTCGACGGATCGAAGCCGTTTTCAAGCGTAAAAATCGCCTTCAGGCCACCGCCGAGATCCTCGCTGCCACGCAGCCCCCAGCGGCTGCCGTTCGTTTGTCCCGTGACCATCTGTACGTTCGAATGCCCGGACTGGTTGTTGACATACACGAGTCCGGCATCAACGAAGCCGTATAGCGTGACGGAACTCTGCGCATGGGCCGCGCTCGCGAGAAGCGGCAGAGTCAACAGGGCAAGGGTGGTCTTTTTCATAAAGTCTCCGGCATGACGAGGCCATGCGTTCTCGTACTAGCGCGAGAACGCAGCAGGCTTCGCAGGTTTTTTAAGTAGTGGGTACTACGGTGGTACTACGGTGGCGTGGCGGGAAGGCGACCGCCTCCCGCGCCAGATGCCCGCGATTCGTGTGAAGCTCCGGGCCGACCCGGCGTGCACGCGCGTTAGTGGGGAGTGCTCACCTCGACGGCTACCGGCCGTGAGCCGTAGATGCGCCCCATCACGAATACGGCGAGCCCGGCAATCAGCACGGGCCACGCGGAGAAACGGAAAATCTCCGCTGGGGTCCAATGCGCCGAATACAGCATGCCCGCGCTCAACGGTCCCGCAATGCCGCCCAGGCGGCCAATGCCGAGCGCCCAGCCCACACCCGTCGAACGCAGGTTGAGCGGGTAGTACACGGCCGCCAGCGCGATAACGCTTTTCTGTCCGCCGCTAATGCAGAACCCGGCGCAGAAAACCGTCACCATCAACCACGCGACGCTGCCCGAGAACGCGCCGCCCACCAGCCACATGAAGACGCAGCCCGCGAGATACATCACGGTCAGCGTGACGTACGGCCCGACGCGGTCCATCGCAAGGCCGAGCGGCACGGCGGAGAGCACACCTGCGATAGTCGGCAGCGCTGTCACCCAGACGACCGTCGCCGACGAATACTGCAGGCCTGTCAACATGGTCGGCAGCCAGCTCTGCATGAAATAGAACTCGGCCAGGTTCAGGAAAAAGATCAGCCAGAGCAACAGCGTGCCCGCCGAAGTGCGTCCCCTGACAAGCGCCGTGACGCTCGCACGCGCCTCGCCCTGGTCTTCGAGACGGAACCTGCTGCCAACCGGCACGTCGAGACGCGGGAAAAACCCCAGCAAGACGGCGCGCATGCGCTCGTCGCCGTTTGGGCGCCGCTGCAGAACCACCAGCGATTCGGGCAACAACCAGGCAAGCGGCGCGGTCAGCGCGATCGGCGCAAGCGCTCCCACCAGCATCAGCGACTTCCAGCCGAACGCCGGCATCAGTGCACCGGCTGTGAGGCCCGCCACCACGAAGCCGAGCGAGAACCCGCAATACACGAGCAGCACGAAGGTGGCGCGCAGCCGCTTCGGCGCGAATTCGCAGGTTAGTGCTACCGCGCTCGGCGCGGCGGCGCCGAGCCCGATACCGGTCAGAAAGCGCAAACCGATCAGCTCGGTGACGTTGGTCGCGAAAAGCGTCAGCAGCGTGAACAGTGCGAACAGCACACTGCTTGCCAGCATCATGCGTTTATGACCGAAGCGCGCGGACAACGGCGCGATCGCAAGGTAGCCGACCATCAGCCCGACGAGCGCGGCGGAAAAGATCGAGCCGAGAACCTCGCGCGGCAGATGCCAGTCCTTTGAAAGCGCCGGCACGATGTAGCTGATGGCCTGCGTGTCGAAGCCGTCGAGAAACATCAGTAGCGCGCATAACAGCACCACGAGGCACTGGCCTGCGCCGACCTTCTGGCGTTCGATGACCTCGACTACGTCGATGAGGGGGGATGCCACGGTGTTTGTCTCCTGTGATTGTTTTATGAAGGCGTGCTACGTCATTGCTGGCGCAGTGTCGGTGTGCACAAAGGCGTCGCTGAAGAAATCGTCGTCGGGCAGGCCGGCTTTCAGGAATGACTCGTGTGCCGCCGTCGTCATGGCCGGGTTGCCGCACGCGTAGACCTGATAGCCGCCGAGCGAGCCGAGATCTTCGAGCACCGTCTCGTGAACGAACCCGCGCCGGCCGTGCCAGTCCGCGTTCGGCTCGGAGAGCACCGGCACGAACTTCAGCTTGCCGCCGTCGTGCCACTTCTGCGCCAGTTCGGCGAGATACAGGTCTTCAACGCGACGCGCGCCCCAGTACAAAGTCAGCGGACGGTCGAGCCTGCGTTTGATTGCGTCTTCAACGATCGACTTGACGGGCGCGAAGCCCGTACCGGTAGCAAGCAGAATGACGGGTTTCGTCGAATCGTCCTGCAGCGAGAATTCTCCGAACGGCAACTCCACTCGCAGCTTGTGGCCTTTGTCCAGGCGCCGCAGCATGCCTTCGGAGAACCTGCCGCCCGGCACATGGCGCACATGAAGCTGGATGCTGTCGCTTTCGTGAGGCGGATTCGCCATCGAATAGTTACGACGACTGCCGTCTTCCAGCTCGATCTGCAAATACTGGCCAGCGCGAAACTTCGCGCGCACGCCGGTGGGTAGACGCAGTTGCACGATGCTCACGTCGGCCGCCGGCTGCGTGACGCGGTAGACGGACATGTCGAGCGTCTTGCGCACCACCGGCTCGCGCTTGTCGATCTTGCGCGGCGCGATCGTCATGTCCGAAGACGGCCGCAAGCAGCACAGCAGCACATGCGCCGCCGGCCCCTGCACATCGCCCTGCACCGAAGAGCGCCCCGCGCCGGCCACTACGCCGCCTTCACAGGTCGAACACACGCCCTTGCGGCACGAATACGGCACGCTGTAGCCCGAGCGCTCGGCGGCGTCGAGCACCGTTTCGCCCGCCTCGCAATGGAAAGCGATATCGCTGTCCGCGACGGAAATCTGGTAGTCCAAAATATGACCTCGAAAAGCGTTGGAACGTGTCACTCAGCCAGGGGGGCGAGCACGGTTCCGGTTGTGACCAGACGGATCGCGCCGAGCAGCGGTGCAGGGTCCGCGAGCAAGGTGCCGGCAATGTCGAAACCGCTGCCGTGCCCGACGCTCGAGAACAGCACGCCCGCGCCGATCGACAGCGCGGCGCTATGGCGGCCGGCGCGCAGCTTGACGGGAATGTGGCCCTGGTCGTGATACATCGCGACAAACACGTCGATGTCGGGATTGGTGAGCAATAGATCGGCGCCTTGCGGGCCGATGATTGTCATACCGTCATCACGCAACTTGCGCGCGACCGGCTCGGTAATGTCGATGTCCTCGCGGCCGAAAAGACCGCCCTCGCCCGCGTGCGGATTGATGCCCATCAGTCCGACCACGGGATGCGCGACGCCCATCAATTGCAGCGCCTGTACCGCCGCCCGCGCGGCGCGTTCGACGTGGCGCTGATCGAGCCGCGCGAGTGCCGAGGCAATACCTTCGTGCAACGTCGCATGAACGATGCGCAGGCCGCCGCCGATCAACAGCAGATAGACGTCCTCGGCCGGCATGCCCATTTCGCGCGCCACGAAGCCGGGATAACCGGCGAAGCGCACGCCCGACGTATTGATCGCGGTCTCCGAATGCGGACAGGCGATCACGGCGTCCACCTGGCCCGCGCGCGCGGCACGAAGCGCGGCGCTGACGTAGGCGAGCGTCGCCGCGCCCGCGGCGGCCGCGACCTCGCCTGGCACGAACGCTTCGGCAGGCAGCGACGCGACGTCGACCATGTCGATTGCGTTGAGCTCGGCAGCAGGCAGATCGTCCGGTTGCACGAGGCGAAGCATGAGTTCGGGACAACACTGGCGTGCGTACCGCCGGATCACAAACGCGTCGCCAAACAGGACGATGCGCGGCTGCGAATGCGCAGCGTGCCCGCCATGCTCGCCGCCTTCGCGCACCATCTGGGCGGCGGCCTTGACCGCGATTTCAGGACCGATACCGTTGGGGTCGCCGATCGCCAGCGCGACTGTCATCGCGCCGTCACGGATGCGGCTCATAGCGGCAACGCCAGCAGCGTGTCGATGCATGAGCTGTCGCACACCACAATCCGTTCACGCAACCTCACGCCGCTCTCCTCCACGGCGTACACGTCGCAATAGCGGCCGGTGGCGAACAGGCTCGTCGAGCCGTCGCGCATGATCCGCGCCACCATGAACGAAGTCTCGCTGCGCGCCTCACGTTCGTTCGCGCTGATAACGCTGGGTTGTCCAAGCAGATGCCGATAACTGTGGCGCTCGTAAATGTTGGCGCCGCGCAGCGAAGCAATCCGGTCGATCAGCATGCCGCGCGAAGCCGCGTAGATCATGCTGCCCGTGAGGCCGCGCTTGTAATTGTCGGCGGTCGTCACCCTGTAGACGCAGGCATCGGTGAAGAAGTCCGGCCATTGCGCGAGATCGCCGTCGTCGATGCAGCGCACGTAGTCGGCCTGCGCGCGAGCAATCAGTTGATAGATGTCTTGCGCCATTCTCAGTATCCCATTGCGTTGCGGTAGGCTTTCCAGAAGCCGCGAATCGACGCTTCCGTCACCCGGCTCGCGCTGCTTTCGGCGCTATCGCCGCCCATTTCGATCACCGAGCGGCCGTCGCCCGCGCCTTCGATGCCGCGTTGCACGAAGCCGCCGACGCATCCGTCTTCCATCGACACGTAACCTGCCGGCCCGACCAGATTCGACTGGCGCAGGCGCATTTCGCGCAATTCGGGCGTGTCGTCTTCGAAGCCGAGGTAGGTCCAGTTCAATTCGGTTTGCTGCGTGCCGCGCGGCAGAATCTGGCGGACCGCGATCGCGTTCTGGATCTGCTGGAGCACGAAGCCGGGAAATACCGAAAGAATCTGCAGCGTGACGCCGTCGCCGAACTCGTCCACGCCGGCGAGCACCGAAGTGTCTTCGAGGCGATGCTCGCTTTCCGAACGGATTTTCTGATCCGCGTAGTCGCTGGTGGCTTTCCGTTGCTCCGCGGCTTCGGCGGCATGGTCGACAGCCGAGTAGCTGACGTGGTGACCGCCGCTCGGATCGACGATGATGCCGCCGCGCTGCGACAGGCGGTTGAGCTGAAACGTCGTGAAGAACAGATGCAGAATGCTCGCGTGGTAGGAGTCCTTGACGTTCTCGAAGTAGAGTTTCCAGTTGTTCGGCAGCATTTGTGTGAATCGCCCGAGCACGACCGGCTTGCGGTTCTCCAGCACGCGCGCGATGCGCTCGACGATCTCTTCGCCGAGGTACTCGTCGAGCGGCGGGACGTCGTCGGAAAAGCTGCCGAACACGAGGCCATGCAGCGTTGCGACACGCAGCTTGCGCAAGCCGTGATCGCCGGTGCAGAAATCCGGCTTCATGCCGCCTTTGCCGTCAATGCCGTCCTTGAATGCCACCCCTACCAGATCGCCTTGCAGGCTGTAGGTCCATGCGTGATAGACGCAACTGAAATCTCTGGCATTGCCCTGGTCTTCAAGGCAAACCATTGCGCCGCGATGCGCGCAGCGATTCTCGAACGCATAGATTTCGCCGTCGGTGTCGCGCGTGACGACCACCGGGGCGTCGCCTACGAATGTGCTGCGAAAGTCGCCCTGATTCGGCACTTCCGCTTCGAGGCACAGGTAGCTCCAGTTCGGACCGCGGAAGATCGCGTCCTGTTCGTCGGCGTACACGCCTTCATCCTGGAACAGCGCGTAAGGCACGCGCGTCAGTCCTTCGGACGGCCAGGTGATGCTGGCGCGCCGCGCCGGCATGATGGGAATGATGTTCAAGTTGCTCGCTCCATGTATTGCGGGGACCGTTCCAACGCCGCCTGGATCCGCTGGGGACGGCACTTCGCGTGCCGTGCCAGGTTGACAGACGGGTTCGAATGTGTTCGAATAACGTACATTGTTCGATATTTGAATCCAATATGACATCGGTCAAAGAACCTGTCAACGGGCAGGAAGGCGAATTGACGCCTGAAGAAAGTGCTGATCCGAGCGGTAAGGCACGTGCGAAAGAAGGGATGGCGGGCCTCGCCAAGGGATTGGCGATCATCGAGGCATTCGGTGCGTCGACTGCGCGCATGACCGTTTCGGACGCCGCGCATCTTGCGGACCTCAGCCGGCCGGCCGCGCGCCGCTGCCTGCTCACGCTTGTCGATCTCGGCTATCTCGCGCACGACGGCAAGTTCTTCACGCCACTGCCGCGCATGCTCAGACTGGGCAGCGCATACCTCAGCACGTCGTCGCTGACGCAGATCGCGCAACCGCTTCTCACGAGTGCGCGCGACGAATTGCACGAATCGGTATCGCTGGCGGTGCTGGACGAGGGCTACTCGGTATTCATTGCGCGCGCGGAGGCGGTGAGAATCGTGTCCACAGGCGTGAAGCTCGGCGGCAGACTGCCGGCCTATTGCTCGGCGACCGGCCGCGTTCTGCTGTCGGGTCTGTCAGAAGAGGAGATTCGCCACCATCTCGACGCGACGCCCATGAAGCATCTGACAACACGCACGCTCGCAACCACAAACACCGTGTTGCGGGCCATCGCACTCGCTGCACAAAACGGTTATGCGATCAGCAATGAGGAACTAGAAATTGGCATGTCCGCAATGGCGGTGCCGGTGAGAAATCGCAGCGGTGCGATCGAGGCCGCGGTCAGCGTGAGTGTGTTTTCCGGACGGGTCAGCGTGGAAACCCTGGAGGAGAAGTTCCTGCCTGTTTTGAAGGCTGTTGCCGCACGTCTGCAACGGGCACTTTAGCGAACGCGTTTCAGGACCGGTTAGGGTCAACGCAATCGTTCAGATGCGACCGACTCACGGTCGGTCGCACTACCCATCTCAAACCAGTTGATCCTGGTCAACTGCCTCCAGTGCTCAAAGCGCCAAATAGACAGTCATGACGTCATTCGACTGTCTGCATGCCGTTGTTCGCAGATCGGGGCCGCCGTCAGCCGGCAATGACGGTCGATCCGCGTCGCAACGCATGGATTTCTTTGACACCTTGACCTTCTGGAGGTAACAAGCATGAAAAGGATTTTCCCAGCCCTTCTGATTGCGCTGGCAACTGTCGGCACGACGCAGGCTTGGGCCCAGAATACCGCGCCGTCCGGCGCAGACAGCGCTCAACCCGACGACAACATTGTGCAGATGCGAAGCGAGATCCGCGCCGCGAACGAGGCTTACCGCGCGAGGGTACGCGCAGCAAACAAGGCTCGCGACCGCGAGGTTGCCAAAGCGCAGGCCGATCGGGTCAAGGCCATCCAGGCGGCACAATCGGGTGGAAGCGGCAGTTGAGGCGCTCGCAGCTGGCTCTGGCGTAGGTCGCAGTCAGCTGTTTATTTCGCGCCCTTCTCGTCCAGGCTAAACGGAGTTCATGTGGAAGAACGGATAAAACATCTCTTGAGCCAGATCAGCGTGCTTGAGTCGGAACTGCAAACGGAACTTCATCAACGGGAAGTCAAACTGTTCTATCGAATCACCGGCAAACATGTCGAATTCGACGAAGCGGTTGGCAAGGTTCATCGGGAATTGAAAGTGGGTATCGTTCGCTGGATTCTCTCCAGCCGGCCGCAAAATTTCCTCGCGGCGCCGTTCGTCTACGGGCTGGTTTTCCCTTTGGCATTTCTGGATCTTTGCATCTCCATCTACCAGGCAATCTGTTTCCCGATCTACGGCATCGTAAAAGTCAAACGTGCGGACTATATCGTGATGGACCGCTGGCAATTGCGCTATCTGAACTTCATGGAGCGATTCCATTGCGCGTACTGTGAATATGCAAATGGCCTCATCGCTTACGCCTCAGAAATCGCCGCGCGCACGGAGCAGTACTGGTGCCCCATCAAACACGCCCGCAAGGTGTTGGGCACGCATGCAAGGTATGAACGATTTTTGACTTATGGCGAAGCGGAGCAGTATCAGGAACATCTCGCGCAGTTTCGCGACGCACTGCGCAAGCAGGAATAGCGATGCAGTGGATTGGGGCCTTGAATTGCACCGTTAGCATAACTTCGCGCCGCTCCGTGAATGGTTTAGGGTGCTTCGCGGCTGTCATCCTCAAAGAGGCTATGGTGCACCGCGTATCGCACAAGCGCCGCGTCATTGGCGAGGCTCGACTTTTCCAGAATTCTCGTCCTGTGGGTACTGACAGTCTTGGCGCTCAACCCTAGCTTTTCGGCGATACCGGCCACCGATTCGCCAGCCGCAATCAGTAGAAACACCTCGAATTCACGGGCCGACAAGCGCTGGTGAGGCAATGCGGAACCCATATCGGCCAAGCCGTGGGCGAACTCATCGGCCATTGCAACACTCACATACACGCCTCCCGCACCAACCTTTCTCGCCGCGTCGAGGAATTCCGTGGCCGAGCAGTTTTTAGTGATATACCCGGATGCTCCGGCTTTGAATGCACGCGCCGCAAAGGATTCCTCCGCCCGCATCGTTACGACGAGAACACGCAGCGCGGGATTTTCGTTCTTGATCAGCGAAATGAGATCAAGACCGTGGATGCCAGGCATCAGAAGACCCAGCGTCAGAAGAGCCGCATCCGTGGTTCTCGCGAGCTCAAGCGTGCTTGCACCATCCACGGCCTCCCCGACGACACTGAAGTCCCCAGAGCATCGAAGAATCGCGTGCAAACCCTCACGCACGACGCCGTGCGCATCGGATATAGCGACCTTGATCACGGACCACTCTCATGGAAAGGAAGCGAGATTGCCCTTTCCATCATGGGCCATTGATTGAGCATGTCGAACGCTATTTTGTAACTGCGCGGACGTTCCGGTTTGTTTCTTGCAGCGAGCTAATTCCACCCGTGCATGCTTCGAAGTGGGTAGTTACGGTTTGCAGGGCGGCATCCTCGCCGCAAATGCGTCTAAAACACGTCCCGGACGAGTTTTGTCGCGGGCTGGTTTCCCGTTGCGCGGACCGTCTGAAACTTTCGGGATCGTTGAAGGAGAAAGATCTGCCGAAGGCATTGAAGCCGACCGGCAGACATTGCTTTGGCGCTTTCTGTCAATCTTGTAATCAACCGGTGGGCGTCACGTCACCTTGAATGTCGCAATATAGATTCCAGACGCTCACGCAAGAAAGCCGAGAGCGCCTTTCTCCGGTGACTGTTCGACATTCAGCCGCATGTATTTACGCTAAATCTTCGCCATCAAACTTCACATTTATTTAGGAGTATCAAATCATGAAAAAAACTCTTGTCTATCTCGCCCTCGCCGCAAGCGCCTTGTCCGCTCCGGTATTCGCGTTCGCGCAATCAAATGCTCCGGTGACACGCGCGGAAGTCCGCGGCGATCTGGTCAAGCTCGAACAGGCCGGCTACAACCCGGCCCAAGGCGACGACGCCAACTATCCGACCGATATCCTGGCTGCGGAGGCAAAGGTAGCGGCACAAACCAGTCAACAACAGGCTACGCAGGGCTATGGCGGTGTGGCGCATGACGGCAGTTCGTCGTCAGGTGGACCGGCGCACGCAGCGATGCATTCGACCTGCGTGGGTCCGGTCAGCTTCTGCACGCCGTACTTCGGCAACTGAACGGTGCGCTTTCAGGTCTCGTGTCGTCACTGGATGCACGGGATCTGACTTAATCCTGAAGTCCTGCTTCACTCCGGGACGAAACCACGCTGACGTATCGCCAACGACCACCACAAGATCAACAATCCTGATCGCGAGCGCTGGATTTGCATACGGCTAATACGCCGCGCTCCTTACAGTGAAGGTGTTGGGACGGCATGTCCACATGATCGACGGCACGCGTCCCTATACGGAACGCGTGCATGCGACACATCGCATCTACACGCCTGCCAGCGCCGGCAGTTGTATGTCGTACGAAACGCGCTCGCGTTGACTACTCGTCCCCGACTGACGTACCGCATGTGTCGAAGGTGGCGCACTTTCGATACGTCGTGGCAAAGCCGCTGGATAGCGCGCGCTTTTCTTGTCGAGAATGGCCCGGCTCAGAAACTCAGCGCTATAGGCGTTCAGCAAATGCCGATGGTGCGATTCGATATACGCGGCGATCTGTGCCTGTTCGCCGTGGATCATTGCCAGCGACGCCAGCGTGTGCGTATCCCAGCGGAAGCGCAGGCCTAGTTCGTCGAACGCGGCGTTATAAGCGCACAGTTGCGCGTCGATCTCAGCATCATGCGCGCTGTCGCCAGCGTTGGGTTGAGCGTGATTCATGGTTATCTCCTTCAGGCAGGTGGCACGACCAAGAATAGAAGCGCGCATAGATAAACAACAGTTAAAGTTTTTTCAAAAAACAATAGCTCATTGTTTATATATTGGTTTACCCCAACCTCCGGAACAGCAACGAAATCTGCGCCGCGACAGAGCAGGTTACGCCTCTGAGCGCCCTCTGGACAAGGCTCGGGCCTCATCCATTAGGAATGCCTAATGCGAACCATAAAATGTTTTAACTTTCCCTTATTGCTGTTCTCGCGCAGCATCCCCTCAGACGTGCTGCACCTCTGGCTAAGGGTTTTCCGTTAGTGCAGCGCCTTCTGGCCGACCATTGGCGCTTCGTTGCCAGCACAACAAACCGGCGACGAAGCGATTCGATCATGTAAGTCCAGCGTGCCGCTCGAGCGCGACGGAAGAGACAGGAGACGCAGACATGGGACATTCCGATGTATCGGAAACAGGCCGTACCGCGTTCACACATCACCGCTGGATCCAACTCGCGATCGGTATCGTCTGCATGGGGCTCGTCGCAAATCTGCAATATGCGTGGACGCTGTTCGTCGTCCCGATGGACAACGCCCACCATTGGGGACAAGCGGCGATCCAGAGCGCGTTCACGATCTTCATCGTTACCGAAACCTGGCTCGTGCCCGTGGAAGGCTGGCTCGTCGACAAGTTCGGGCCGCGCCCCGTCGTGATTGGCGGTTCACTGTGCGCGGCACTCGGCTGGATCATCGACGCGCATGCCAGCAGTCTGGCCACGCTGTACGTTGCGGCGGTCATCGCCGGTATCGGCGCGGGCTGCGTGTATGGCACGTGCGTGGGCACGGCGCTCAAATGGTTTCCGGACAAGCGCGGTCTCGCGGCGGGCTTGACTGCGGCAGGTTTCGGCGCCGGCGCGGCCGTCACCGTGGTTCCCATCGCCGACATGATCCAGCGTTCCGGCTATCAGCATACGTTCATGTTCTTCGGCATTTTCCAGGGCGTCTGCATCCTGTTGCTCGCCACCATGCTGATACGGCCGAAACCGCCCGCCACCGCAGTCGTCGCTAAACGCGTGGTTGCAAGCAAGATCGACTACACACCTGGCGAGATGATCCGTTCGCCGCTCTTCTGGGTGCTGTATCTGATGTTCGTATTCGTCGCGGCCGGCGGCATCATTGCAACCGCGCAGCTCGGGCCGATTGCGAAGGAATACGGCTTTGCCAAACTGCCGGTGAATCTCATGGGCATCACGTTGCCGCTGCTCACCATGACGCTGTCGATCGACAACCTCTGCAACGGCTTCACCCGTCCCTTGTGCGGTTTTCTGTCGGACCGCATAGGCCGCGAGAACACGATGTTCATGATCTTTCTCGGCGAAGGCGTCGCATTGCTGGGATTGATGCAGTTCGGCCACAACCCGTACGCATTCATGTTCTTCGCGGCTGCTGTCTTCCTGTGCTGGGGCGAGATCTTCTCGATCTTTCCCGCCACCTGCGCTGATACGTTCGGCAGCAAATACGCGGCAGCTAATGCCGGCACGCTTTATACCGCGAAGGGCACCGCTTCGATGCTGGTGCCGCTCGCATCGGTACTGTCGGCGAATGGCGGGTGGAGCACGGTGTTTATCGCGGCTGCCGTGGTGTCGATCGCGGCGGCCGTGTCCGCGAAGTTCATCCTCGCCCCCATGAGAAAGCGCTGGATCGAAAACTCGGGCGCGCCAGCCGGCGTGGTGATCGCTGAAGCGCGACTGCAGCCGTCCTCCGGCGGCTCGCCCGAATGACTGACAACGCGAGCGCCCCACTCGCGACATACCCCATCACGCCCCGTCAATAAGGAGAGATGTCATGGCAGAAGCCGACCAGCCCACAACAGACGACACGTTGAAACAACAGGCGACCGAAACGACCGACGGATTCCACCTCGTCATCGACGCGCTGAAACTGAACGACATCGACACCATTTTCGGACTGGTCGGCATTCCGATCACCGACCTGGCGCGGCTTGCACAAGCGCAAGGGATGCGTTTCATCGGCTTTCGTCATGAACAGCACGCGGGCAACGCGGCGGCCATTTCCGGTTACATGACGCAGAAGCCGGGGATCTGCCTGACGGTGTCGGCACCAGGCTTTCTGAACGGCCTGACCGCCCTCGCCAACGCGACCACCAACTGCTTCCCGATGATCCTGATCAGCGGTTCCAGCGAGCGCGAGATCGTCGATTTGCAACAGGGCGACTACGAAGAGATGGACCAGTTGAATGCGGCCAAGCCTTACGCCAAGGCCGCGTATCGCGTGCTGCATGCCGAAGACATCGGTATCGGCGTGGCGCGCGCGATTCGTGCCGCCGTGTCGGGGCGTCCTGGCGGCGTGTATCTGGACTTGCCCGCGAAACTCCTCGCACAAACGCTGGATGCCGTGAAAGCGCAGCAGTCGCTGGTACGGGTGATCGACGCGGCACCTCGCCAGTTGCCGGCGCCGGAATCGGTGAAGCGGGCAATCGATGTGCTGAAGAGCGCCAAACGGCCGCTGATTCTGCTCGGCAAGGGCGCCGCGTACGCGCAGGCCGACGCGGAGATTCGCGCGTTCGTCGAACAGAGCGGCATTCCGTATCTGCCGATGTCGATGGCCAAAGGCCTGCTGCCCGATACGCACGCGCAATCAGCCTCGGCGGCGCGTTCGTTCGTGCTGCAGGAAGCCGACGTTGTCGTGCTGATCGGCGCACGCCTGAACTGGCTGCTCTCGCACGGCAAGGGCAAAACGTGGGGCGCGGAGCCGAAGAAGTTCGTCCAGGTCGACATTTCGCCAACCGAAATCGACAGCAACGTGGCGATTGCCGCGCCGGTGATCGGCGATATCGGCTCGTGCGTGGCGGCGCTTCGTGCCGGTATCGAGGCAGGCTTCACGAAGCCGGACGCCGAGTGGACCGGTGCGATCGCCGAACGTAAGAACAGGAATCTCGCGAAGATGGCCGCAACGCTCGACAAGAACCCGTCGCCGATGAACTTCCACAGCGCGCTGCGCGCGATCCGCGACGTGCTGAAAACGCGCCCGGATATCAATGTCGTCAATGAAGGCGCGAACACGCTCGACTACGCGCGCAGCATCATCGACATGTATGAACCGCGCAAACGCTTCGATTCGGGCACGTGGGGAATCATGGGCATCGGCATGGGCTTCGCGATCGGCGCGGCGGTGACGAGCGGCAAACCGGTCGTCGCGATCGAAGGGGACAGCGCATTCGGCTTCAGCGGCATGGAACTCGAAACCATCTGCCGTTACGACTTGCCGATTTGCACGATCGTCTTCAACAACAACGGCGTGTATCGCGGCACCGACGTGAACCCGACCGGCGGCAAGGACGTCGCGCCGACCGTGTTCGTGAAAGGCGCACGCTACGACAGGATGATCGAGGCATTCGGCGGAATCGGCTATCACGCGAGCACGCCGGAAGAACTGACGCAGGCGCTGCTCGAAGCGATCGCGTCGGGCAAGCCGAGCCTGATCAACGCGGTGATCGACGAAGCGGCGGGCACCGAAAGCGGCCGACTGACCAATCTGAATCCGCAAAGCGCGGCGATGAAAAAGTAATCAGTGCAACCACGGAGTTACCAACATGACCAAACCTCTCGAAGGCATCCGGATCATCGACTTCACCCATGTTCAAGCCGGCCCTGCATGCACCCAGTTGCTCGCCTGGTTCGGCGCGGACGTCATCAAGGTTGAACGGCCGGGTTCGGGCGACGTGACGCGCAATCAGTTGCGCGATATTCCCGACGCCGACGCGTTGTACTTCACGATGCTCAACAGCAATAAGAAGTCGCTGACGTTGGACACAAAAAAACCCGAAGGCAAGGAAGTACTCGAAAAACTGATTCGCGAGTCCGACGTGCTAGTGGAGAACTTCGGCCCGGGCGCGTTGGACCGCATGGGCTTTTCGTGGGAACGGCTGAATGAACTCAATCCGAAGATGATCGTCGCCTCGGTGAAAGGCTTCAGCGACGGTCACCACTATGACGACCTGAAGGTCTACGAAAACGTGGCGCAATGCGCAGGCGGCGCGGCCTCCACCACCGGCTTCTGGGACGGTCCGCCCACCATCAGCGCCGCCGCGCTCGGCGACAGCAATACCGGTATGCATCTGGCCATCGGCATTCTGACCGCGCTGCTGGGCCGCGACAAAACCGGCAAGGGCCAGAAGGTCGCGGTGTCCATGCAGGACAGCGTGCTGAATCTGTGCCGCGTGAAGCTTCGTGACCAGCAGCGGCTGGAACGCGTTGGCTATCTCGAGGAATATCCGCAATATCCGCACGGCGAATTCAGTGACGTAGTACCGCGCGGCGGCAATGCGGGCGGCGGCGGCCAGCCGGGTTGGGTGCTCAAATGCAAAGGCTGGGAAACGGATCCGAACGCCTACATCTACTTCACGATTCAGGGTCATGCGTGGGAGCCGATCTGCAAGGCGCTCGGCAAGCCCGAGTGGATCGACGACCCGGCCTACAAGACTGCGGAAGCACGTCAACCGCATATCTTCGATATCTTCCAGACCATCGAAACCTGGCTCGCCGACAAAACCAAGTTCGAAGCGGTCGACATCTTGCGCAAGTTCGACATTCCGTGCGCGCCAGTGCTGACCATGAAGGAACTGGCCAACGATCCGTCGTTGCGCGCGAGCGGCACGATCGTCGAAGTACCGCACAAGAAACGCGGCACGTATCTGACCGTCGGCAGCCCGATCAAGTTTTCGGATCTGAAGCCGGAAGTCACCGCGTCGCCGCTGCTCGGCGAACACACCGACGAGGTGCTGGCGAGCCTTGGCTACAGCCAGCAGCAAATCTTCAACCTGCGCGAAGTCAAGGCGGTTTAATGGTGCGAGGCAAGCCCGGCCATCGGCTCGGGCCTGGCGGATACGGCGCCGCTGGCGGAGTCGTATCCTGTTCATGCATCCGTGTTTTCACATCCGGGGAGCGCCATGCAAAATGCGATCGACTTCCAGCAACTTGCCAACGCAATCGGCGACGCGGTCATCATTTCGGATTCCCAGGGCAGCATCACATTCTGGAACCCCGCGGCCGAGCGCATGTTCGGCTTTACGCAAGACGAGGCGCTCGGCAATTCGCTGGACCTGATCATTCCGGAACGGCTGCGCGGCCGCCATTGGGACGGCTATCACAAGACCATGACAACAGGCGCAACTCGCTACGGCAACGACGTGTTGCGTGTTCCCGCCATGCACAAGGACGGGCGATCCATGTCGATTGCCTTCACGGTGGCGTTGCTGCATTCGCCGCAAAATGAACTCACCGGTATCGTCGCCGTGATCCGCGACGAAACCAGCCGCTTTCAGGAAGATCGCCTGCTGCGCAAGCGGCTTGCGGAACTGGAGGCGTCCGCTGGCGCTTGAGCGGGCGCACCCCGCCCGTATTCAGCTACCCGCAGAAGGCTGGGGGGAGTCAGCGCATACTCGTCACCGCGCAATGCTTTGAGCGGTGAAAGACCTGAACTCATTCGCCGGCGATTGCCTTACCCGACGGATTCTTCACCCGCGCATGCAACTGCGTGCGAATTTCGCTCACCACCGGCGGCGGCAGCGGTACATAGTCCAGATCCTCCGCGGCCTGGCCGCCATTGGTCAGCGCCCACTCCAGAAATTTCAGTGTCGCCTCGCTGCGCTCCGGTTTATTCGGCGTGCTGTGAAGCAATACATATGTCGCGCCGACCACAGGCCACGCGTTCGCGCCCGGCTCATTGGCCAGGATTGGGAAGAGAGATCTGGACCAGTCCGCGCTCGCGGCGGCCGCCTTGAATGTCTCCGGTCCAGGCTGAACCACGGCACCCGAGGCATTTTCCATGGCCGTATACGACATATGATTCTGCTTCGTGAAATCCCACGCAACATAGCCGATTGCGCCGGGCAGATGTTGTACGAAGGTAGCCACCCCTTCATTACCTCTTCCGCCTATGCCGCGCGGCCAGCGCACTGAAGTCCCTTCGCCGATCCGGCTCTTCCACTCAGGATTGACCTGCGCCAGATAGTGCGTCCAGATCAGCGTGGTACCTGAACCGTCAAGGCGGCGGACAACGGCGATAGGCGTATCGGGCAGCTTGATCCTGGGATTGATGGCGGCAATGGCCGGGGCATCCCAGTTGATGATTTTGCCAAGATAGATATCCGCGAGCACACGCCCGGAGAGAATCAACTCCCCCGGCTTGATACCGGGCAAATTGACGACCGGCACGACGCCGCCAATCACCATTGGAAACTGGAGCAGGCCGTTCCTGGCAAGTTCGTCGTCGCTCAGCGGGGCATCCGATCCGGCGAAATCAACCTGGCTCTCCATGATTTCCTTCACCCCTTCAGTCGACCCGACACCGCGATAGCTCACCGTGCCGCCGCCCGCCTGCTGGTATGCGCCGGCCCATTTCGTATAAATCGGCGCGGCAAAGGTGCTGCCGGCGCCGGTAATGTCGGCGCTGTGCGCCGTGACCGCCAATAGAGCGCCGACCACACCGGTCAACAGTGTTTGTGTATAGCTCACGAAAGACCTCACTTTAACTTTTGTTGTTGAAGCTCATGAAGTGAAGCTCGCCGAGTAACGACGCGTGGCGTGAAGAAACTATTTGCTGGCGGACTTTATTGAATTTTCTCTTTCCACCGGTTTGCCGTCGCGCTGCAACATGCCAATTGGAAACGCGGGCAAGCACAGCGCTGAAAAACCAACTCTCCCCATTACAGGACGCTGTGCGTCAGGAGGCAAATTGAATCGCTCTATCATGGCCGCATTGCTTCCCGCCCAGTGCCGGCATGGTCGTGAAAATTGATACGTTGTAGGATTGATATCGCAATTTGCGAGGCGCGCCTGCCACGCGCCACCTTACGTTCACCTCACTTCCGTCCGCTTTGGGACTCACGCGACTCGAGCCGATGAACTCCACACCACCCATGCGTGACGTCGCTTCTGCACAAGAACGGACTTCGGAGAATGCCGACAGACGCACCGGCACGGTTTCGGCAGACATGTCGCCAGCCGCGGCCTTCTCGACGCTGGTCGCGCCAATGGTCGCGCAGGTGGCGCTACGCGTCGGCAACTTGTGCAGGAGCGCCGATCCGGAAAGTCCTCACAAACTTCGTGTCGTGCTGCGTCGTCTGCGCTCGCTGTGGTGGGCTTACGATCCGCTTATCGACGGGTCGCAGGCAAGACGGCAGCGACGCGAATTCAAGGCCCTGGCTGACTCCGCCGGTCAGACACGTGACTGGGATATCCTGAAGCACTTACTGGCAGATGACATGCAGATGCCGCAACCTTTTGCGGCGCTCGTTGAACGTGTCGATCTGCTGCGCGGCGATGCGCTTCTGCACAGTCGCGCAACGATAGCCGCCGCGAACGTCGAAGCCATATTGGCGCAGGGAATCGCGGGCTTAATATTGCAACTCGACGCTCGCGCGTTTGACGAACCGCTTGCGGAATTCGCTGCGGACCGTATCGCAACGGCGAAAAAGGCGCTGCGAAAACGGATGAAGCGTCTGCTTATGGATCAGCACCACGGATACGCCGGGTTTCACGAAGTCCGGATCGCAGCGAAGAAAGTGCGTTATCTGCTGGAGTTTTTCGCGCCTCTGATCGATGGCGGGAGTGGGATCGGCATCGTCGAACTCACGCAAATGCAGGATGAACTAGGACAACTCAACGACATCGTTTCGAGCGAATCGCTACTTCTGGCGCACAGGGATCGGCTCGGCGAGTGCGGCGTAGTAGACGATGCGATCGCGTATCTGAGGTACCTCAGAGGCCATCACATGCAAAGCGCCGACGCCTCGTTGCGCGCTGTCGGCGACATGCTGGCCAGCGAGCATTCCGGCTCCGACATGAGCTAACGGCGCCTGCGTGCAGGCGCCGCGAATGCCGAAACCGGACGCACTGCCACGCAGTTGGCTTGCCCTACCGTTCCTTGCGCCGGCGAAATGCCCACCATCCGGCCAGTCCTGTGAATCCGGCCACGAGCAACACCATCACCCAGAAACCGTGCCGGTTTTCAGCGAGCGGAATACCGCCCACATTCATGCCAAAAAAGCCTGCGACGATATTGATCGGCATAGCCAGAACCGTGACCAGTGTCAGCGTGAAGAGCGTGCGATTGTTCTGCTCTTCCAGCCGGGAAATGATTTCCTCCTGCAGCAGCCTGACCCGTTCGATTAGCCCGGCGACATCCGAGAGAACCACCGAAAACTCTTCCGTCGACTCGCGTAGATCCTGCACGTCCTCTGAGTGAAGCCAGCGCGGCGGCCTCGCCAGCAGCCGGAAGATCGCGCCGGGTTCAGGTGCGAGCATGCGTTGCAAGCGCGTCAGCATACGACGCATGGCGCCCAGATCGATCCGGTTCTGCGTCGGCCGCTGCGACAGGAATCGATCCTCTATCCGGTCGACGTCGGCGCTGGTGCGCCGGACGATCTGCACGAGCAGGTCGGCCTGATCGCGCATCAGGTGAACCAGCAATTCCGCGGGAGACCTGAATACCTCCCCTTCCCGAACGGATGCGCGCAATCGGTCTACCGAACGCAGTGGCTTGAGTCGCGCGGTCACGATGATCCGCTGATTCGCGTAAATCCACAGGGTCGCGATTTCTGAGGGAATAAACTCGAGATTGAACATGACGTCGTTCACGACCGCGCGCAACGCGCCATCAGCATGTTCGATACGCGTGGAGTGCGAGCCCTCGCGCAAGGCGTCGAAGAAAGTCTCCGGCAAATCGAGTTGCGTCCTCATCCAACGTTCGCTCGCACTGTGCGCCAGATTGAAGTGAAGCCAGAGGAACTCGCTGCCTTCTCTCGCTGGGCCATTCGCGTCGTGCGCCTGCAGCCATTCGACGACTTCATCCGCATCGACAGACCGCCCGGCGCGCGTCGACGAAAAGAGAAAGCCACAGACGATCCCGGACGAGTCCGCACCGTAGGTTTGCAGTAGCAGGTCAGATTTCATAGGTCATTCAGCGTTTGCTTCCCGTGCGGGAATTGGCATATCAGGCAATTTGCGGCCGACATTGGAACTGCGGCGATCGCCACGGCACGCCTGCGCCAGGCGTCGCCCGAATTGAACCGCAATCAAAGGCCTGAGCATATCGCGACCGATCGGAAGATGGTTAATCAGGCAGGGCTCGCCACGTCGATCCGGCTGATCCTCAACGTTCAGCAGTCGAATCATTTAATTCGAGCGGTCACGAGAACGTCATATTTCACCCTTAAGTTGCAGGCCATCTAAGGCGACCCTATCGCCACAAGGAGTCTCGACATGAATCTCAAGCAACTTACGCTGATTCTATGTGCGTTGTGTGCCAGCGCCGCGCACGCCGCGGACATCACCGGCGCGGGCAGCACCTTTGCTGCGCCGATTTATACGAAATGGGCCGATGCCTATCAGAAAAGGGGCGGCGGCAAAGTCAATTATCAGGGTATTGGTTCGTCGGGCGGGATCAAGCAGATCATCGCCAAAACGGTGGATTTCGCCGGCTCGGACGCCCCACTGAAAGACGACGAATTAGCCAAAGATGGCCTGTTCCAGTTTCCCACGGTGGTCGGCGGCGTGGTGCCGGCCATCAACGTGCCGGGACTGAAGGCTGGCGAACTGGTGCTGTCGGGTGAAGTGCTCGGCGACATCTATCTGGGCAAGATCAAGAAGTGGAACGATCCCGAGATCGCCGCGCTGAACCCGAAAGTCAAGCTCCCGGATACCGACATTGCCGTGGTTCGTCGTGCCGATGGTTCGGGTACGAGCTTCATCTGGACGAACTACCTGTCCAAGGTGAATCCGGAGTGGAAATCCAAAGTGGGCGAAGGCGCGACGGTGAACTGGCCGACCGGCACCGGCGGCAAGGGTAACGACGGCGTTGCCGCGTTCGTTCAGCGTCTGCCGGGCGCGATAGGCTACGTCGAGTGGGCATATGCGAAGCAGAACCACATGACCTACGCGTCGATGAAAAATGCTTCGGGCACCATAGTCGAGCCGGCAACCGACACATTCAAGGCCGCGGCGGCGGGCGCCGACTGGTCGAAGTCGTTCTATCAGATCCTGACGAACGAGCCGGGCAAGAACGCGTGGCCCGTGGTCGGCGCGACGTTCGTGCTGTTGCATACGACGCAGGACAAAGCAGCACAAGGCGCCGAAACGCTGAAGTTCTTCGATTGGGCGTTCAGGAACGGCAGCAAGGCAGCCGACGACCTCGACTATATTTCGCTGCCGGAATCGGTAACGGCTGAAATCCGCTCGCAATGGAAGCAGAAGGTGAAGGACGCGTCCGGCAAGCCGGTCGCGCCGTAAGCGGCAGATACATCAGATGAGGCGCGCGTCGCATGCGCGCCTTTCTTCACCACGTGTCCGATCTTCCGGCACAGGTCAGGTCGCGACCTTCGACATCACCGCCGTAGCCGGGTCGTAGCGATAGCCCTTCTGCGCGAGTTGGTGGCTCATCGTCGCGCCGATCAGTTTTTGCTGCGTCTCTCTGGCGATCAACTCGTGATCCGGCTTGAGCCGCTCCAGTTCGGATGAAAGCCGCCTGACGAGCGCCACCTCGCCGGTGCTGCGTGCGTCGATGAACAGGATCCTCTCGCTTGCCAGACCGAGCCGCTGTTTGAGATCCTTGGCGTGCGTGACCCACTGTTCGGCAGTAGCGCGAAGCTCACTAAGGGCCTTTGCGTTGGCTTTGGCTTGTGCCGCTATCTGCCGTTGCAACACTGCGACTTCCTCCGCGCGCTCAGCCTCGTCGGCTCGAACGCTGGCCTGCTGAGCGCGCTGATTCTGTTGCGCGATCGCTGCGGATTGCGCTGCGAGGCGCCGCTCCAACTGCGCAACCTGCTGTTCCGCGGCCTCCGCGCGTTCCCTCGCCGCGGACGCATCCTGCAATACCCGAGCCAGATCAGCGCTCGCGGCCGCCTTCGCCTCATTCATGGTCCCGATCTGCTGCCGCGTCTCTTCCAGTTCCTGAGAGACGCGCTGCAGGTCGTTGAGATGAACCGAGATTTCGTCAGCCCGCGCGGCGGCGGCCTCGCGCTCCGCTGCCAGCGCAGCGCGCGCTTGCTCCAGTTCAGCCTCCAGCGCCGCGAGTTTCGCGAGGCTCCCGCTTGCCTGGACCTCGGCGGTTTTCGCGTGCGACAAGGCTGCACCTAGCTCCGCCGACAACCTTATCGCTTCTTCCGATTTCGCTTGATGAGCGTCGCTCAGGGTGACGATCTGCTGCTGCGCGTGATCGCGCTCCTGAGCGGCTTGCGCCAATTCATCGCTCTTGTCTGATATAGCAGCGACCAACTCCGCTCGTGCCTTGCGCTCTTCGTCCAGCAATGCGACCGTGGCTTGCTGCTCCGCAGCTTGCGACGTTACCTGCTGCACGAGTTCTTCTACGCGTGCCTCTGCCTGCTGTGCGCGTAACCCCGCCGCACTCAGTTCCCCGGACAGTCGCGTCACTTCTTCGGACTTCGTCTGATGGGCGTCGCCCAGCGTAGCGATCTGCTGCAGCGTCTGATCGCGCTCCTGAGTAACACGCGTCAGTTCCTCTATCTTGCTCGAAACTACCGCCGCCAATTCTTCACGAGCCTTGTGTTCCTCTTCAAGCGACACCTTCGCCGCTTCGAGGCCGGCATCTTGCGACGACACACGTTGCACGAGTTCTTCTATACGCGCCTCGGCTGCTTGCGCGCGTGACGTTGCCGCGTTCGCTTCCTGCGACCATCGCGTCAGTTCCTTCGCGTTCGCCTGACAGGCGGCGTCCAATGCTGTGACGTGCTGCAGCGCCTGCTCGCGTTCCTGAATGACTCGCATCAGTTCGTCGTTCCTGTTCGATAGAACCGCTGCCAACTCTTCACGTGCCCTGCGTTCCTCTTCAAGCGACGCCTTCGCCGCTGCGAGGCTCGCATCTTGCGACGACACACGCTGCGCGAGTTCGTCTACGCGCGCCTCAGCCGTTTGTGCACGCGACGAAGCCACGCTTGCCTCTTGCGACCACTGCGTGACTTCTTGCGCTCTGGCCTGACAGGCGTCGCGCAAACTGGCGATCTCCTGCTGCGCCTGCTCATGTTCCTGAGTGACGCGCGTCAGTTCGTCGGTCTTACTCGATACGACCGTCGCCAACTCTTCACGGGCCTTGCGCTCTGCTTCGAGCGATGCGTTCGTCGCTTCCAGATTGACGTGGTCCACCGCCGCGCGCTGCACGAGCTCCTCGATGCGCGCCTCCGCCGCCTCGGCACGCGACGAAGCCGCGCGTGCTTCTTGCGACCATTGCGTAACTTCCTCTGTTCTGGCGTGACAGACATCACTCAACGTCACGATCTCGTGCCGCGCCTGATCGCGTTCCTGAGTGAGTTGAGCGACTTCGTCATTTTTGCCCGCGAGAGCCGTGGCCAGCTCTTCGCGCGCCAGGCGTTCCTCGTCGAGCGAAGCCTTCATGGCTTCCAGATCCGCGTCTTGTGCCGACGCGCGCTGCGCGAGTTCCTCGACGTGAGTCTCGGCCGCCTCCGCCCGGCCCGTGACGGTGGCGAGTTGCGCTTCGAGGCGCAGAGAGGCACTTTCCGAGGCGCTGAGCGCGTCCGTCAGCGCGATGACCCGCTGGCGCCCCGTTTCGACTTCATCGATCATTTTCTGATACTCGGCAAGCGCTTCGTCCCGTTCCGCGACGGCCGCTTCGAGATCCAGGTTCACTGCGGCCAGACGCTGACTGAATGCCCGCTCCGCATCGTGTTGGGATGCCGACCAGATCCGGTCCGCAGCGCTCATGACGGTTTCGGCCAGACCCTCCGGCAAGCCGGGCTGGACCTGCATTGCCGGCGTTTCGCCCTGCCGCGCTTCACGCCAGCGTTGCAGGGCCGCGACTATCGCCACCAGCGAACCGCCGCGAACCTCTTTCCAGATTGTCACTGGCGAAACTCTTCTGCCGTCTTCGACCATGCGATCGGCGATTGCAGCGATCTGTTCATCGGTGATTGTGTCTGCGTCCGTGGACATAAGCGTCTCAAGAATCAATGTAACGGGGCAAAAGGTTAAATTTTCAATACGGTACTACGTCTGCGGACGTCCGGCGACGTTCGGGATACAAGGTAAATGACAGCTGGCATGGCGCGGATGGATCTTATAGCTCAACGGCCGTTTCGAATGCACGGAACAGCGGACCATAAAGCGGCTATATCGGCGCGCATTGCTCGCCCAGAGAGGTAGCGGCGATACCGGTAGAAGAGCTTGCCTTGTTGACCGGCAACGAGGTTGCAACAATGCAGGCGAGCTGATTGGGCAGCCCGTCGGCGTGAAAACCCCCAACCGGCATCCACACGATTCACGCAACTTCACTGGGGCATACGGCAATGCGTATTTCGTTTCTGCACACGATGGAAGGAAACCGGCAAGTCTTTGAGCAGGCAGCAAAAACGCTTGGAATGCGGGCTGAAGATCTGCACCATGAAGTGAGAGCGGACCTGCGCGAAGCGGTCACCCAGACGGGGACGTTTTCAAGCGATTTGAAAGCCAAGACAAACCAGCGTCTTCTCACGCTGGCGGCCCATTCCGACGCTGTCATTCTGACTTGCGCGACGCTCGGGCCGGCCGTGGCGGATCTCAAGCGCTCACCGGCGCCCATTGTCAGAGCGGACATTGCGTTGGCCGCAGCGGCAGCAAAAGTGGGCGGAAAAATCGTGGTGTTGTGTGCCGCTGAATCCGCAGTGGAATCCACGAGGAAGCTCTTCGTGGAGCATGCAAGCGGAAATAACGCGTCAGTGGAGGTCGTTCACCTTCCTCAGGTTTGGGCATTGTTCAAAGCGGGTGCCCTCGACTCGTGCCTGGCTGCAATCGCGTTGGCTGCGGACGACGCGTATGAAGCGGGTGCGACCATTGTCGCGTTCGCTCACCCGTGGATGGCGCCCGGCGCGGACCTCGTCCGCAAGGGAAGACGGCCGCTCGATAGTCCGAGCGAGGCACTCCGCGCTGCAGCGCAACTGTTCGGCGAATCTCCCGCCTTGTCAGCGAAGGCAAGTTTCCGATGAGAAAAGCGCGCGCGCGCTCCACATGCGCCAATCTTGCCCAACCGCTTCGTCGCCGAGCCCATGTGCGGGGCATCCAGGCATTGCCGGCAAACGCGCCGGCAGAGGCTCAACCGTCCACGAAACTGGCGCTTCGCCGCCAAATGTTATTATCGGAAACAACACCGTCCCCCAAAAGCGTGCATTCGAAGCATCAAGCCCTATGGACACCCACCTCGCCAAACCCGCCGACCCGTCCACCACCGACCTCGGCCGCCGCGTCCGCGCCGCCCGCCAGGCGCAGGATCTGACGCTGGAAACCGCCAGCCGCCTCTGCGGCGTTTCCCGCTCGACGCTCTCCAAGGTCGAAAACGGCCTGATGTCCCCCACTTTCGACGTGCTGCAGAAAATCGTCCTCGGACTGAAGATCGAAATCGGCGAACTGTTCGGCTCCACGCCGAAAGTCAGCGCCAGCGGCCGTCGCGCGCTCACCCGCAAAAACGAAGGCCAGCGCCACGCCTATCGCGGCTATCAGATGGAACTGCTCGCCACGGACCTCGCGCATAAAGCGATGCTGCCGTTTCGCATCCGCATCTCCGCGCACACGCTCGACGCATTCGACGACTGGGGCCGCCACGAAGGCGAAGAATTTCTGTACGTGATCAGCGGCAGCGTGTGCCTCTATTCGGAGTTGTACGCGCCGACGCATCTGAACGCCGGCGACAGCCTCTACTTCGACAGTCGCACCGGCCACGCGGCGGTCTCCACGAGCGAAGAAGACGCCGAAGTACTGTGGATGGCCACCAGCGCCGACATTCCGCACGCGCCGGCCGCCACCGAATCCGAATCGACGAAGAAGTAGCCCACGCACATACAACGCGCACGAACGCGGCTTACCGAGCCGCCAACGCCCGCTGCGCGAGTTGCGCAATATGCATTGCATGACGCCCCGTACCCTGCTGGATCTGTTCACGGCAACTGAAGCCATTGGTCAGCACGATCGTTTCGGCGGGCGCCTCACGCACTGCGGGAAATAGCTTGTCCTCGCCGATCTTTTCGGAAAGCCCGTGGTGCTCCGCGTTAAAGCCGAACGATCCCGCCATGCCGCAGCATCCCGTGTCGAGCAGTTTCCATTTCACGCCGAGCCTGTTTAGCAGCGCGGTGTCGCCTTGCATGCCGAACAGCGCCTTTTGATGGCAATGCCCGTGCACGATCACGTCGGCGGGAAGCGTCGGCCAATCGAACGGCTGACGCGCGACGAAATCGGAAAACAGGAAAGTCTGCGCCGACAGTTTCTTCGCTAGTGCATGACCGGGCAGTTGCTTCAGCAGTTCGTCCTTGAACACCGACAAACAGCCTGGCTCGAGACCGACCAGCGGCACGCCGGCGGCGATATCGTCCGCGAGATCATCGAGAATATGCGTGAGCAGTTCGCGCGCGCGTTCGAGCAGACCGAAGTCATACAGCGGACGCCCGCAGCACAACCGGTTCTTCGGCAACACGACGTGCCAGCCTAGCTGCTTTAAAACATCGGCCGCGGCCTGAGCTATCTCGGGCGTGAAGTGGTCGTTGAACGTATCGACCCATAGAATGACTTTCTTCACCTCACCGCGAGCGTCTGACGCCGTTTGCGGCGAACGCCGTGCGATCTGCCGGTAGGTGGCGTGAGCGAACCGCGGCAGTTCGCGCGCTTGCGCCACGCCCGCCACCCATTTGCCGAACGAGGCCAAACCCGGCGCCGACGTCATGAAGTTCGTCAGACGCGGAAAGCGCGCCGCCCAGGGCGCCCATCCGCCGATACGTCCCATGAACAGCGCCTGGCGCGGCCGGCGCTTCGTCTCGTAGTAATGCGAAAGAAACTCCGCCTTGTATGAAGCCATGTCCGTATGTGTGGGGCAATCGGATTTACAGCCCTTGCAGGCAAGGCACGTGTCGAGCGCTTCTTTCACTTCGCGGCTTTGCCAGCCATTGTCGATCACGCCGCCTTGCAGCATTTCCCAGAACAGATGCGCGCGGCCACGGGTCGAATATTTCTCCTCACGCGTCGCGCGATAACTCGGGCACATGGTGCCGCCTTCGAGCGAACGGCATTTGCCCATGCCGATGCATCGCTCGATCTCGCGCTGAAAACCGTTGCCTTCCTGGCTGGCAAACGTGAGCTTCGTTTGCAGCGTGACCGGCTTGTAGGCGGGCCCCATGCGCAGGTTTTCGTCGGCGCGATACGCATGCACAACCTTGCCCGGATTCAGGCGATTGGCCGGATCCCAGATCGCCTTGAACTGCTCCATTGCCTGCATCAGTTCAGGGCCGTACATGATCGGCAGAAATTCGGCCTTGGCCTGGCCGTCGCCGTGTTCGCCCGAGAGCGAGCCGCCGAATTCGACCACGAGTTCGGCCGCCTCGCGCAGAAACTTGCGCCATGTCGAGACACCTTCCGCGCTGCGCAGATCGAAAGTAATGCGCGCGTGCACGCAGCCATCGCCGAAATGACCGTAGAGACTCGTCTCGTAGCCGTAGCGATCCACCAGCGCCTGGAACGCACGCAAATAATCGCCGAGGCGCAGCGGATCGACCGCCGCATCTTCCCAGCCGACCACCGGGTCCGGCATGCCGGAATCGACCGACAACGCCACCGCCGAGGCGCCCGTCTCGCGGATCGACCACACCTTCGCCTGTAACGCGCGATCTTCGACGAGCATCGCGGAGACATTCGGCCCTGCTTCGCCCGCGCGGAAGTAAGCGGCGGCGGCTTGCGCCTGCAGCATCACCGCCTCCTGCGTGTCCGCGCCGAATTCGAGCACGACCCACGCGTCGCCTTCGGGCAGCAACGCGATCTCGTCCTTCTTCAAACCACGCACCTGCAAGCCGCGAATGATCGCGCGGTCGAGTCCTTCGATAGCGATCGGATCGCAGCGCATGAAATGCGGCACGGCATCCGCTGCCGTATAGATATCCGTGAAGCCGACCACCACGATCACGCGTTTCGCAGGACTCTTCACGAGGCGCACTTTCGCCTGCAATGTCACCGCGCACGTGCCCTCGGTGCCGACCAACGCGCGTGCCACGTTGAAACCGTTCTCCGGCAGCAGTTGATCGAGATTGAAGCCCGACACGCGGCGCTTGATCTGCGGGAATTTCGCGCGAATCTGTTCGGCGTAGGTGTCGCGCAGCCGCTTCAGTGCGGCGTAGATTTCACTCTGGCGGCCACCTGCCGCGATGATGCGTTCGAGTTCATGTTCCGATGTCGGGCCGACCCAGAAGCGCGCGCCGTCGAAGGTCGCGATTTCCAGCGCCTCGACGTTTTCGACCGTCTTGCCGGCCATCACCGAATGCGCACCGCACGAGTTGTTGCCGATCATGCCGCCGAGCGTGCAGCGGCTGTGCGTAGCCGGATCGGGCGCGAAGGTGAGGCCGTGCTGTTCGGCGGCATCGCGCAAGGTGTCGCAGACCACGCCCGGCTCGACGATCGCGACGCGCGCGGCCGGATCGATCGACACGACACGGTTCACGTACTTGCTCGCGTCAGCCACTACCGCCACGTTGACACATTGACCGTTCTGCGACGTGCCGCCGCCGCGCGCGAGAAACGGCACGTCGTTGCGACGACAGGCGGCGAGCGCGGCCACCAGATCGTCGATATCCGCGGGCACGACAATAGCGAGCGGCACTTGCCGATAGTTCGACGCATCCGCCGCATACAACGCTTTCGAGCCCTGATCGAAGCGCACTTCGCCACGCACGTGGCTGCGCAAATCGGCTTCGAGCGCCTGCATTACAGCGGCGCTGCCCGCATAAGGCGTGGCAACGCGCGGCGTATCTTTCAGCGCGCGACGGCCGGCATCGTCCAATTCATGGAGGCCCGCGCCCTGTTCTTCATCAAATGACGTTCCCACTGCGCTCCCCGTCTCCCGTGCCTGGGCTGCCGCCTTGCGCTCACGCAGCCTGGTTCGCGGTCATCTTGAAGATGCCCTGTGCGTTGCCCGCGTCGAAACGCAGGTCCGTTTCCCAACGACGCGCGTCCTGATCGAAAGTCCGCTTACGCGTGATGAACTCGTAGAACGAACCCGGCACTTCACGCGTCACGATGTTTGCGTCGGCTGCCCGAAACTCGCGCAGCACGGTGTCGGCGCGATACGCCGTCTGGAACACGCGGCCTGAGCGCGAACGCTCCACTTCCGGTTTCATCGGACGACCCTTGGCCTTCTCGTCGTCGGACAGTTGAAAGACGTCCGCGACGCGATCGGTGGCGTGGTTGAACGCGTTGCCTTCGGTCGCGATCCACGCCATTTCCGCCGATTCCTTCAACAATACTTCGTAATCGGCTTCGCGTGGCGTCTCATGCTGGCGCGCAAACGCGCCGACAATGACCGGCAGCAGTTCATGCGCTGCGTCGAGCGGCAACACACCGTCGCGCTCGAGCTCCCACAACTGGCCGAGGGCACGCGGCGTCAGCGGATCGCGCGACTCGCCGATCACATTGGTCACCGCCCGCTGAAACTCCGCCGAGAACCGCTCGGGATGCAATTCGCTGACGAAAAACTGCGCGATTTCATCCGGGGCGTCGTCGTGTGCCCACGCGCGGCCGGTCATGCCGAGGCAGTCGAGCGGATAACGGCCGTTGATGCTGAAGCCGAGCGGACGCAGAATGCGCGCAAACGCGGCTTCGCCCGTCGGCAGCGCGCCGCTGTGCGGCCAGCGCACCGTGCGCAACGCGCCGTGGTCGAAGTACACGCTGCCGCCCGCCGCGACCGTCTCCTCCGTGTACCGGCGGCCGTTCGCCGAGCGCGCCAGCAGATCCTCGAAAAGCGCCATGTTCATCGCCTGCGCGAGCTCGGCGCGCGTGACGATACCGCCTTCCCATTCGTTGAGGATCTGCGGATGATTCAGCGTCGCGAAGAGCCGGGCGGTTTTGTCGGCGCCGAGGAACTTCAACAGCAGTTGTTCGACATTCGCATTCTTGATGTTTCGCATATCGGTTCTCTACTTGGCTCTACGCGCGCTGGCTGATGTGCTCGAAGCGACCTGCCGGTGCGCGCGCAAGGCACAGGATGGCATGGTCAAAGGCGTGATTATTCAAATCGGCGGGCTCGCCGTAAAGCGAGATAAAATCGCCACTTGATGCGTTTCTGGAATCAACGTGCGAAAGTTCAAGATCCCCAACATGGGCGCGCTGCTCGCTTTCGAAGCCGCCGCGCGGCACGAAAGCTTCACGCATGCGGCGCGCGAACTCTTCCTGACCGAGAGCGCGGTGTCGCGGCAGATCAATACGCTGGAGAGCAACCTTGGCGTGCGGCTGTTCGTGCGCGTCAAGCAGCGCGTGATGCTGACCAAAGCGGGCAAAGTCTATAGCGCACAGGTGCGGCGCTCGCTGGAACAGCTCGATCGCGACACGCTGTCCATCATCGCGCATGGCAGCGGCGGCGGTTATCTGGAACTGGCGGTTCTGCCGACTTTCGCGTCGCAATGGCTGATTCCGCGGCTCGCGGCATTCAATGCGCAATATCCGGACGTGCGCGTGAACATGGGCGTGCGAACCGGCACGTTCCCGTTCGCCGAGACCCATTTCGAGGCCGCGATTCATTACGGCAAGCCCACGTGGCCGGGCACGTCGGCAGATTTTCTGTTTAGCGAAGAAGTCGTGCCGATATGCGCGGCGAGTCTGCTGAAGCGACCCGTTAAGAGCGCCGCCGATCTTCTGGACTATCCGCTTGTTCATTCCACTACGCGGCCGGACGGCTGGGCAGCCTGGTTCGCCAATATGGGCGTCGACGATAACCGGACCATGCAGGGCGTGCGCTACGAACTCCACACCATGCTGATCAGCGCGGCCGCCGCCGGCCTCGGCATCGCGCTGGTGCCGCGTTTTTTTGTCGACGCGCAGCTCGAACAGCTCGGGCTCGTGGTCCCGCTCGATGCGCCCGCAGTCGCCGACTCGGCGTATTACCTCGTCTATCCGACCGAGTTGAGTCACGGCAAGCCGCTCGCGAGTTTCCGCGAGTGGCTGTTGCACGAAGCAGCAGCCTATAGCGCGGTGAATCCCGAATTAGCCGGTCCACGCGATACGGATTGACCCGGCCTCGGATCAGGCGTCAAACCAGGCATTGAGCCAGGCACCGGCCAGGCCTCAGGCGCCGGCTTGTTCGCGCGCCTGCGCCAGTGCGCTCAGATTGCCTTCGCCAAAACCGTGGTGTCCCTGGCGCTGCACGATCTCGAAGAATATTTCGCCGGCGCGGCGGCGCACGAAGGTCTGGAAAAAAAGCAGCGGCACCCCGTCCGCGCCGATTTCGCCGTCCACCAGCAGGTGCGTGCGCTTGAGCCGCTCGACGTCGAGCCCGTGGCCCGGCAGACGCGCGTCGAGTAGCTCGTAATAGCGCGCCGGGGGCTCGACGAATTCCACGCCGTTCGCGAGCAACAGCTCGACGCACGTGAAAATGTCGTCGGTTGCAAGCGCGATATGCTGCACGCCTTCGCCCGGATGGTCCGGCAGAAACTCGTGCATCAGGTTGGTCCGGCGCGTCCCTTCCTCATACAGGGGCACACGGATCGCGCCGCATGGCGACACCATCACGCGCGATTCCGCCGATACATGCCAGTTGGCGTGCAACTCGTGAATCTCGCGGAAATTGAGCAGGTCGTGATAGAAGTCGAGCCATTCCTGCATCCGGCCCTCGCCGACCGTTTGCGTCAGATGATCGACCGCGACGAGGCCGGTGCCTGCGTGGCTCAAGTCGGCTTGTGCCGTGTCGATCTGGATGGGCCGGAAGTCGATATCGAAGATCGAGATGTCGCCGAGGCCGCCACGCTGGCCGCCGCGGCCGCGCCAACGGTCGACGAAATAGATATGCGAGTCGCCAATGCCCTGAATGGCCGGAATCAGCAGCTCGCCGGCGCCGATCTTCTCGCCTTCGAACGCCCATGCGCCAAGTTCGATCGCACGGTCGAACGCGCGTTGCGCGTCGGCCACGCGAATGCCGATCGCGCAAATGCCCGCGCCGTATTCCTCGGCATAGCGCGCGGCAAACGAATCCGGCTCGGCGTTGATGAGGAACTGCATCCCACCCTGGCGATATAGCGTGACGTCCTTGCTGATATGACGCGCAATCGCCTTGAAGCCAAGTTTGGTGAAGGTTTCACCGAGCGCGCGCGGGTCGCGCGCGGCGAATTCGACGAATTCGAGGCCGGCCGTGCCGAGCGGATTGTGCTCAGGGGCCGACACGGCGCGCAGCGCGGCGTCTGGAGTGGGCAAGTCGCTGGGCATGGCAATCTCCTTGACAGTCTTTCGACGCCGTTTCCGGCGTTTCTGATGTTCGATTATGACGTTTCACGCGAGCCGCCGGCGACCCACGGTGTACCGCGGCAACGCGGCCCGTGGCGGCTTTTTGCACCGTGTTTGTACACCGCCCGGCAAACCATTCGCAACCTTCATTTTGTACTAGATGGTTCACAAAGTGGAGTAGTAGTCCGACCGGGCCGACGGACGGCCTCGCAACACTCGGGACGCACTCACCGCCCCGCAAAATCATGACCGGACGCGGGACGCTTTATTTGCGACTCCGTTTCCGCACTCCTTGTCCCGTTGCCGCACCCGCCGCCTTATCCGCACTCACCGCACTGGCCGCCATGCGCTGCTGCGCGACCTCGCGCACCGCGTCGATAAACGCCCGCCCAGCCGGCGACGGCTGCGTGTCCGAGCGCCGGATCAGTCCGACCGGCTCGCCGGTGCCGGCAAAAGGCAACGGCAAACGTACCAGCATGCCGTGCGCCAGTTCATATTCGACCGCGCTCAGCGGCACGAACCATACCGCACTGTTCTCCAGCGTCAACGCACGGCCCGTGGAAACCGACAATACTTCGACGAACGCGGACAACGGCGGCACGCCCCACGCACTCAGCAGGCTTTCCGCCGATTGCCGGATCAACGTGCCGAACGGCGGCAGCACCACGGGAAAATCTTCGAGCGAGGTGGCCGGCAAACCCGCTCCCAGCGCCAGCGGATGCCCGGCGCGCACCACCGCGATCAACGGCTCGCTGAACAGTTGCTCGAAACTGAGCCCGACCATCCGCTCAGGATCGGCCAAACGCCCGATCGCGAATTCGATCGTGCCCGCTTTCAGACGCTCGAGCAATTCCGGGTTGGCGCCAGTCGCGAGGCGCACGATCACGCGCGGCCACAGCGCGGCGAACCGCTTCAGCACCGGCGGTATCAACACCGCGGCGACCGTCGGCAGAATGCCGATTTCCAGCGTGGCCGCGGCCGCGCCTTCCGCGTGCGCGAGCAGATCGACGCCCTGCCGCAGCGCGCTGACGCAGGCGCTCGCGTGCGGCATGAAGAGTTGCCCCTCGCGGGTCGGCACCGCGCCGTGACGGCCGCGCTCGAACAGCTTTACCCCGAGAATCGCTTCGAGCTCCGCGACCGTCTTGGAAACGGCGGGCTGGGTGATCGACAGGCTGCCGGCGGCCCGCTGGACGCTGCCGAACTGCGCGACGGCCAGAAAGCACTGAAGATGACGGAATTTGACGCGGCTGTCCGCGAGGCTGCGTTGCATAACGGCAGGTTATACGAAAAGGGTGAAAACGTCATTTTGCATAACCTTCCAGTTTGGATAAAGTCCCTCCATCGCGCCGTATCCCACAATTCCTCGAAGGAGACACTGATGGACGAGTCCTTTCTCACCGCGCGTGATTTCACGTCGCATCCTTCTTACATCTATCCCGGCTACGGTTCGTCGGTCAAACGCGGCCCGACGCGTCCACTGATTCCGCTGAAGGAAAAGCTGCGCGATCAGCATGTGCCCGTCTACGGCACCGAAGACCTCGGCGCGCTCGATCACGATCTGACGCGCAACGCCGTGCGCAACGGCGAGCCGCTCGGCGAGCGAATCATCGTGACGGGCCGCGTGCTCGACGAGGGCAACCGCCCGGTGCGCAATACGCTGGTCGAAATCTGGCAAGCCAACGCCGCCGGCCGCTATGTGCACAAGGCCGATCAGCACGACGCGCCGCTCGACCCGAATTTTCTCGGCGCGGGCCGCTGCATCACGGACAACGAAGGCCGCTACCGTTTCCTGACGATCAAGCCGGGCGCATACCCGTGGGGCAACCATCCGAATGCCTGGCGTCCGAACCATATCCATTTCTCGCTGTTCGGCGACCATTTCGGCTCGCGCCTCGTCACGCAGATGTACTTTCCCGGCGACCCGCTACTGGCGTTCGACCCGATCTTCCAGGGCACGCCCGAGCATGCCCGCGACCGTCTGATCGCGAACTTTTCGCTCGACACCACGCAGGAAGCCTATGCGCTCGGCTACGACTTCGACATCGTGCTGCGCGGTCGCAACGAAACTCCGATGGAGCGCTAAGCCATGACCATCCTCAAGCAAACGCCTTCGCAAACGGTCGGGCCTTACTTCGCGTACGGCCTGTGTCCGCAGCAATACGATTTCGACTTCAAGAGCCTGTTCACGCCCGTTGTGGCTGATCGCGAAGCGGCCGGCGAGCACATCACGATTGTCGGCCAGGTGTTCGACGGCGACGGCAAGGTGATCGGCGACGCCATGCTCGAAGTGTCGCAAGTGGACGCGAGCGGGCGCTTCCCGGAGTCGCGTGAAGAAATCCTGAAGACGGGCTTTCGCGGCTTCGCGCGCGTGGGCACCGGTACCGATCCGCACAAGCGCTTTGTGGTGGAAACGGTGAAACCCGGCCGCGTCGGTCCGGATGCAGCGCCGCATCTGAATGTGGTCGTGACCATGCGCGGCATGCTGCTGCATACCTTCACGCGCGTCTATTTCGAGGACGAAACCGCGGCGAATGAAAAAGACCCAGTGCTGGCCGCGGTTCCCGCGGATCGCCGCGACACACTGATTGCGCGCCGCGAGCCGAATGTGGCGAACGTTTACCGCTTTGATATTCACATGCAGGGCGATAAGGAAACCGTCTTTTTCGACCTGTAACGCGGTTTTCCCTACACTTTCATATTGCTTTCACATACACTGAGCATGATCCTTCTAGCGACTGGATCGCGAAACTCCGAGTAGTTGAGCCCGCCTTGCGCGGGCTTTTTTTT